>Ga0265320_10000663_pt1 | contig 26297 bp, 27 predicted proteins | sample 4827metaG_FD_202087 | JGI IMG/M metagenome (GOLD analysis project Ga0265320, IMG submission 202087) | Rhizosphere microbial communities from Carex aquatilis grown in University of Washington, Seatle, WA, United States - 4-8-27 metaG | ecosystem: Host-associated > Plants > Roots > Rhizosphere >...
AGGCGTCGGCGGGAAAATCGAGGGTGGCGGCGTCAAGGACGGTGATTTTCATTCCCCAGCTTTGCGGGGCGGAACGACGGTGGCAAGCTTTTGGCGCGCGTTGATTTTTAACTCGAAACTCGCGGCGCGAAACTCGAAACTGGCCCCATGAGCGCGTCCCCACCCGCCAGCGTTGCGATGGAAGCCGTGGGCAAACAATTCGAGGGCGGGCCGGAAGTGTTGGCGGGCGTCACGCTTACGGCCCGGCCGGGCGATTTCATCGCCCTCATCGGCCCCAGCGGTTGCGGGAAAACGACGCTGTTGCGCCTGCTGGCGGGGCTGACCCCGCCCAGCGCGGGTGCCATCACCCTGGACGGCGTCATCCCCACCGCGGCGCGGAAACATCTCTCATTTATTTTTCAGGAGCCGACGCTGTTGCCCTGGTTGACGGCACAGCGCAATGTGGAGCTGCCCCTGCGTTTGCGCGGCGAAAATGAATCGGTTCGAAAGGAACGCGCGCTTGAACTATTAAAAACGGTGGGGCTGGAAGACGCCGCGGCCCAATACCCGCGGCAACTCTCCGGGGGCATGAAGATGCGCGTGTCGCTCGCGCGCGCGATGACGCGCCAGCCGGGCCTTCTTCTGCTCGACGAGCCGTTTGCCGCGCTCGATGAATTGACGCGCAATCGCCTCAATGAAGACCTGCTGCGTCTGCGCGAGCGCGCGCCCTTCACGGCGTTTTTTGTCACCCATTCGGTCAGCGAAGCGGTGTTTTTAAGCAACCGCATCGTGGTGCTCGCCGCCAATCCCGGGCGGGTGGCGGCGGAAATTGTGTCGCCGTTCCCTTACCCGCGCACGGCCGAGTTGCGGGAAACGCCGGAATACCTGCAACTGGTGGCGCGCGTCACCGCGCGGCTGCGCGCGAACCAAACCCCATTCGAAAATAAAATTTCTTTGTGAGCCCATCTGCGAGGCATGGCCGGCTCTGGCTGCCGCCGCTCCTGGCGGGGGCGGCGTTGCTCGCACTATGGTGCGCGGCTATCGCGGTGTTTCGCATCCCGAAATATTTGCTGCCCTCGCCAACGGACATTTTGCAGGCTCTGTGGCGCGAACGCGCGGCATTATTTCCGGCGGCGTTGCGCACGGGCGGTTCGGCGCTGGCCGGATTTTCTGCGGCGGTCGTGGGCGGCGCGGTCGTGGCGCTCACCCTGGCCAGTTCACGCCGGGTCAAGGCGGCGCTGCTGCCGTGGGTGCTGATGCTCCAAATGGTGCCGGTGGTCGTGCTGGTGCCGATTTTTGTCATCTGGTGGGGCGCGGGCCTGCCAAGCATTTTGGCGATTGCCTTTGTGATTTCGTTCTTTCCGGTGGTGGCGAACACGACATTGGGCCTGGTGTCGACGGATCGCGGGTTGCTGGAGCTTTTCACCGTGTTGCAAGCGCGCAAAGCGCAGGAAATTTTATTCCTGCGGCTGCCCTATGCCCTGCCCTATTTTCTATCCGGGGTGAAAATTGCCGCGACGCTGGCGCCCATCGGGGCGATTTCGGGCGAATTTCTCGCCGGGACGACGCCCGATAGCCTCGGCTACCTCCTGCTGATCTACCGCAGCGACCCGGGAAAAATGCCCGAAGTGTTTGCGATTGCGTTGGTGACCTGCGTGCTCGGATTTATATTTGTCGGCGCAGTGCAGTGGCTGAGCTGGCTCCTGCTGCGGCACTGGCATGAGTCCGCGCGAAGCGGCGAATGACGGCTCAGGCGTAGGAAAACTTCATCCATTTCGCGCCAGCCTTGCCGCTTTTGACGGCGGTTTCGATGAAGGTCATGCCGATGACGCCGTCCTCGATGGTGGGGAAATCCAAGTCCTTCGGCTGGGGCTTGCCTTCGACCTCGGCCGCGATGGCGCGGAAAGCTTCGAGGTAGATATTGGCGAAAGCCTCGAGATAACCCTCGGGATGGCCACACGGGATGCGGGTGACTTTTTTCGCCGCTTCGCCGATGTAGCCATTGCCGCGCCGCCAGATTTCCGCCGGGCGGTCGGGATATTTCACGAGGAGTTCGTTGGGATGCTCCTGGTGCCACTCGAGCGCGGCCTGATCGCCGTAGACACGAATGTTCAGATTGTTTTCTTCGCCGATGGAAATCTGCGAGGCGTGCAACACGCCCTTGGCCCCGCCCGCATAACGCACGAGGATGTTCGCGTCGTCCTCCAGCAGACGGCCAGTCACAAAGGTGGTGAGGTCGGCGCAGAGGGACTCGATGCGCAGGCCAGTAATGTAGCGAGCGAGATTTTCGGCATGGGTGCCGATGTCGCCGATGCAGCAGGCCGCGCCGGATTTTTTCGGGTCGGAGCGCCAACTGGCTTGTTTTTGGCCGGTGCTTTCGAGGCGCTGCCACAGCCAGCCCTGCGGGTATTCGACGATGATTTTGCGAATTTTGCCCAAGCGGCCGGCCTGCACCAGTTCGCGGGCCTGTTTGACCATCGCGTTGCCGGTGTAATTGTGCGTGAGCACAAAGACCTTCTTCGTGCGGCGCACGATGTCGCGCAGTTTTTTCGCCTCGGCGAGGTCAAACGTCACGGGCTTGTCGCACACGACATTGAAACCGGATTCAAGAAAGAGTTTGGCGGGCGGGAAATGCTGGTGGTTGGGCGTGACGATGATGACAAAGTCCAGCCGGGAGATGGCGGGCTTTTTCGATTCAATTTTCGCCATCTCGGCGTAGCTGCCGTAGACGCGCGTCGGGTCGAGCATCAAGTCCTGCCCAGTAAGGCGCGAGGTTTCGGGATTGGCGGAAAAGCAGCCGGCCACCAATTCGGCCTTGCCGTCCATAATGGCCACGAGGCGGTGCACTGCGCCAATAAAGGCGCCGCGCCCGCCGCCGATCATGCCAAAGCGAAGTTTGCGTTTCATGGCTAAAAATTCCCTACTTCCGCTCGAAGGCGGAATCGAAGGCGGCTTGTGAGGGCGCGAAATCGAGGCGGCGGGTGAACGCGCAACTTTCAGTCGCGCCATGGATGCGGTCCATGCGCCCGTCCTCCCACTCGACGGAGAGCGGCCCGCGGTAGCCGACATCGTTGAGCGCGACAATAATGTCCTCAAACTTGATGTCGCCGCGGCCCACCGAGCGGAAGTCCCAAAAGCGGCGCGCGTCGCCGAAGTCTGTGTGCCCGCCAAAGACGCCGGCCGAGCCGTCGCCATGGCCCCACCAAACGTCCTTCATGTGGCAGTGGAAAATACGGTGGCCGAAGGCGCGGATGAATTTCACGTAGTCCACGCCTTGATAACCGAGGTGCGAGGGGTCGTAATTGAAACCGAAGCGCGCGTGGCCGCGCACGGCGTCGACGGCGCGTTGGGCGCTGGCGAGGTCGAAGGCGATTTCCGTGGGATGGACTTCGAGCGCGAAGTTGACGTTGGCTTGGTCAAAGGCGTGGAGAATCGGCCCGAAGCGCTTTGCGAAATCGTCAAATCCTTTTTGCAAATAGGCCTGGCTGGTCGGCGGAAAGGCATAGCAGGCGTGCCAAATCGAGGAACCGGTGAAGCCGTTGACCACCGCGGGAAATTCGTCCTTCGCGCCGGCTTTGCGGCCCGGCTTGGCGTCGAGAAACTGGCGGCAGGCCTTGGCGGTCAGCGCCAATTTCTTCGCGGCGCGGCGGCGCACGCCCTCGGGGTTGCCGTCGCCCCAGACTTCGGGTGGCAAAATCAACTGGTGGCGTTCGTCAATCAAGTCGCACACGGCCTGCCCGACCAGATGGCTGGAGACCGCCCAGCAGTTCAACTGGTTATCGAGCAAAATCTCCCAGTGCTGCTGGCAGTATTTTTTTGACGCGGCAGCCTGATCCACATCGAAATGGTCGCCCCAGCAGGCGAGTTCGACGCCGTCGTAGCCCATTTTTTTGACGAGCGGGGCGAGGTCGGCGAGTTTCAAGTCGGCCCATTGGCCGGTGAAGAGCGTGACGGGACGGGGCATGGGTTTGAGGGGTAAAACCGAGTCCCATCGTTAAAGCTCAACGTCGCGGCAAAGCAAGTCTAATTCCCGCACGACCGCGTTAAATTCAGGGACGGAAAATTCCTGGATGCGGTTGGCCGGAATCAGCCCCCGCAACTGGCCGGGATTGCAAACTTGCAATTTGCCGGAGGACTGGACTCCGCCATCCACCGACCAGAAGGGAAAGGTGATGATCGGCATGACGCGGACGGAAAAATCCAACTGGCTGTGCAAGGCCTTTTCCAACCACGCCGCCTGATGCCGGGCGCGCCGGATGGGGCCGGTGCCCGACCAATCGGGCAGGGTGAGTTTTTCCCCGTCGAAGCGAACGACATTGGGCGGCGCATCGGGGCTGGCCCGGCGGTCGTTTTTGCGAAAAGTTTTGGTTTCGATGGCGTAGATGCCAAAGGGCGCCACCACCACATGGTCGATGTTGGAGTGATAGGTTCCCTCCACCCGGGGCACATCGTGGAAAATTCGGCAGCCATATTCGCGCAACGCGTCCAAATGCTCCGCGACCAACCGTTCCCCAAGGTAGCCCAGGCGGTAATTCCGGTATTCTTCCATTTTCCTGGCCAAACCATTCAAGACGACAATCAGGACCGCGAAGAATGCGCCAAAGGAAAAAATGTATCCGGGAAGCAGCCAGTGCGCCGGCAAATACTGGCACCCGGTCAGGAGCAGGCTTAACAAACCGGCGGGCAGGCCCAGCGCCAGCAGGTAATAAAAAAACAGCCGTTCTTCCATCTGTTCCATTTTGCCCAATAGCCATTCCCCCGGGCTGCGCAGCAGTTTCTCCTCGACTGGCAATTTTTTCCGGCGCGCCGCCCGCCAGTTGAAGAGAAAAATCCACACGACCGTGCAGAGCAAAACATAGCCGACGATAACCAGATAGTGGGAGACCATGGGGAGGGAGCTTATCGAATTAATGAATGATACTTCGGTATAAACAATATCCCATGGGGCGGGCAAGAGTAAAGCTGGGATTTCACTGTACCATCAACCAGACAACGGGGACGAGCCTGAGTTTCACCAAAATAACAGATTTTTCGACCGACCGATGGCCTCCCGCAGTAAATGGGAGCCGCGCGGAACCGGCCCCGGCCCATCCCACCCTACAACACCACCAGCGAGTCGCGGTGGACGAGTTCCAGTTTTTTGCGGCCGGGAAACCGCCGGGCGATGGCCGCGCTGTCCTGGCCAGCAATGGCGCGGGCCTCCTCGGCACTGAATTGGGCGATGCCGCGCGCGATGGGCGCATTCCCCGCGCCGAGGATGGACACCACCTCGCCAGCGGCAAACGCGCCTTCGACGACCGTCACGCCTTTGGCCAGCAGACTCCCGCCTTTTTCGCGTAAGGCGCGTTCCGCCCCAGCATCCACATGGACACTTCCGGCGGGCTGCTGAAACCAAGCCAGCCAGCGCTTGCGGGAGTCGAGCGGAATTTTCTCCGGGACGAAAAAGGTGCCCGCGCCCGCACCGGCCAGCAGGCGCGGCAGGATGGCCGCGTCCGCGCCGCTGGCGATGATGACGCCGCAGCCGGAGCGCGCAGCGATTTTCACGGCGGCGAGCTTGCTAATCATGCCGCCGACGGCGGTGGCGCTTTCGGTGCCGCCAGCGAGGGCCTCGATTTGCGGCGTGATTTTTTCGACGACGGGGATGATCTGGCCCGTGCCCTGGCGGTCTACCAGGCCCGGCGCCGTCGAAAGTAAAATTAGCAAATCCGCCCCGGCGAGGCTGGCGACCAGCGCGGACAGCGTGTCGTTGTCGCCGAACTTCAATTCCTCGGTGCTGACAGAGTCGTTTTCATTGATGATGGGCACGAGGCCGTCGGCCAAAATTTCATCGAGCAATTCCTTCACGGCCAGGTGCGGACCGCGCGGGCCAAGGTTGTCCCGGGTGTAGAGCAACTGAGCGACGGTGAGGCCGAAGGGGTTGAAGGCGCGCTGCCAGGTGTCGATGAGGATGCTTTGTCCGACGGACGCGCATTTTTGCACGGAAGTGAGTTTCGCGGGGCGCTTGGCCAGGCCCAGCCGACCCATGCCGAGGCCGACCGCGCCGGAACTGACAATCATCACTTGCAGGCCCGCCTGGCGCAACGCGGCTACTTCGCGCCCGAGCGCCATGATTTTAGCCGTGTCCAACTGCCCGACGCCGGAAGTAAGGATGCCGGTGCCGATTTTCAGAACAACGCGACGGACGCGGGTGGGCAGGGGGGACATGGAAAACCGTCAAACTTTCATCAGTTCGGCTTCCTTGGTGGCGAGGTGTTTGTTGATTTCGGCGATGAATTTGTCGTGTTCGACCTGCACGTCTTTTTCACCCCGCTTAAGGTCGTCCTCCGTGATGGCACCGGCGGTCTTGGCTTTTTTCAGGGCCTCGTTGGCTTCGCGGCGGACGGTGCGGACGCGGACACGGCCTTCCTCGGCATGAGTATGGGCGACCTTGGCAAGGTCCTGCCGGCGTTCGCGCGAAAGCTCGGGCATGGGACAGCGGATGATGTCGCCCTGCACGAGCGGATTGAAGCCGAGGTTGGCGCTCTGAATGGCTTTTTCGATGTCGCGCAGGAGACCCTTGTCCCAGGGTTGAATCTGGATGGTGCGGGCGTCGGGCGTGGTGATGGCGGCGACTTCCTTCAGGCGCATGGCGCTGCCGTAGGCCATGACTTGCACGGACTCGACCATGGTCGGCGTGGCCTTGCCGGTGTGCAGCGTGGCGAATTCATGCAGGGTGTATTCGACCGCCTTGGTCATGGCGGTGCGGGAGTCGGCGAGGATTTTTTTGGGGTCCATGGGAAGGAATGATGAAGTAAGAATTAAGAATTAAGAAACAAGCGGCAAAAACAGGCAACAGCCAAGTGGAGCGGCAAAATTGCCCGTCGTGATTTCAGGCCGCTTAAATTTCCATGCTTAATTCTTAACTTATTGCACCATCGTGCCAGTGCTTTGGCCGAGGACGGCCTTGCGGATGCCATCCGGGTCGCTGAGATTATACACGAGGATGGGAATGTGGTTGTCGAGGCAGAGCGAGAAGGCGGCCGAGTCCATGACGTTGAGGCGCTGGCGCAGGGCGTCGACGTAGGAGATGGTTTTGTATTTCTTGGCGTCGGGGAATTTTTTCGGGTCGCGGTCATAGACGCCGTCCACCTGGGTGGCCTTGACGAGGATTTGCGCGCCCAGTTCGGAAGCGCGGAGGGCGGCGGTGGTGTCGGTGGAAAAATACGGGTTGCCTGTGCCGGCGACGAAAATGACGAGTCGGCCGCGTTCGAGGTGGCGCAGCGCCCGGCGCAAAATATACGGCTCGGCGACCTTGTCCATGGGGATGGCGGTCATGACGCGCACTTCGACGCCGAGCTTTTCGAGGCCATCCATGAGCGCGAGGCCGTTGATGACCGTGGCGAGCATGCCCATGTAATCCCCGGTGGCGCGATCCGTGCCCTGGGTGGTCATGCCTTTAAGCCCGCGAAAAATATTTCCGCCGCCCACCACCACGCCGACTTGCACGCCAAGGTCGTGCACTTCCTTGAGTTGGCGGCAGATGCGGTTGAGAATCGTGCTGTCAATCGGGTCGCCCCCCGCGGCGTTTTTCAAGGCTTCGCCGCTGAGCTTGAGGACGATGCGGCGGTATTTCAGCTTGGGTTGCGCGCGGGTGGAGGCGGATTTCATGCATCACGGGTAATGCCGGGAAAGCGGCCCGGCGTCAATCCCGCGTCAAGAAAACACCGGACCCATGAAAAAACGTCACAATTGCGTAAATTCTGGCCAGTCAGCGGATTCCCGCATGTTCGGGCTTGCGCCGGAGGCGAATTCGCGGTTTTTTGGAGGGCTGGCCCAGACCGGCCACGCATGCCCGACCCCACCCCCAAAGCGGAAGTCATATTACAAGGTGTGCCCGCCTCCCCCGGCGTGGCGCATGGCTCCGCCTTTGTCTTTTTACAGAAGGAGCTGGAAATCCCGGTTTATGAAGTCGAGGAATCGCGCCGCCCGGCGGAAATCCGCCGCTTCGAACAGGCGCTGACGGCGACGCGCGCGCAGATTTCGAAACTCCGCGCGGAGGTCGCCAGTTCGCTGGGCGAAAATGAGGCGCGCATCCTGGATGCCCATCTGCTCGTCCTCGAAGACAACGCCTTGATCGAGGAAACGATCCGCGAATTGAAGGAAAAGGGCTACAACATCGATTATTGTTTCCGCACGGTGGCGCAGCGCTACATCGACGCTTTTGGAAGGATGGAGGACGAATACCTGCGCGAGCGCGCGGCGGACATCCGCGATGTCGCCCGGCGCGTGCTCCACCAATTGCTCGGGCATGCGGCGGCGTCGCTTTCCCGCCTGGGGGGGCAGCGCGTCGTCATCGCGCAGGATATTTCGCCTTCGGACACGGCGAGCATGGATCGGCATAGCGTGCTGGCCATCGCCACGGACACCGGCAGCCGCACGAGCCACGCCGTCATCATGGCGCGCTCGCTGCAAGTGCCCGCCGTGGTCGGCCTGCATGACGCCACCCGCCGGGTGGAAAACAACGACCGGGTGCTGGTGGACGGCTACGAAGGCCTGCTCATCATCAACCCGAGCGACCAGACGCTGTTCCGCTATGGCCGCATTGAGCAGCGCCAGCGCGACATCCGCCACGCGATCGAGTCCGTCATCTCCCAGCCGTGCGAATCGCGCGACGGCCAGCCCCTCGGGCTGATGGCAAACATTTCCGGCCCGGAAGACATCGAGGAAGTCAAACGCTTTGGCGCGGAAGGCGTCGGCCTCTACCGCACCGAGGGCCTCTTCATCCGCCGCGACAAATTTCCGGATGAGAACGAGCAATTTGAAGCCTACAAGGCGGTGGCCGAAGCGCTGAAGCCCCGGCCAGTCGTGATCCGCACGCTCGACCTCGGCGGGGACAAACACACCAGCACCTCGCACCTCGCCATGGAGGAAGCCAACCCCTTCATGGGCTTCCGCGCGATTCGGTATTGCCTCGACCATGCCGACATGTTCCGCGAGCAGTTGCGCGCGATACTGCGGGCCAGCGCCTTTGGCACGGTGAGGATCATGTATCCGATGATCAGCGGTCTACAGGAACTGATCCAGGCCAACCTGCTGCTCGAACAATCCAAGGATGAATTGCGCGCGAGCAAAACGGCGTTCGACAAAAACATCTGCGTGGGCAGCATGATTGAAATCCCGAGCGCGGCGTGGACGGCCGACCAGCTCGCGCAGCACTGCTCCTTCTTCAGCATCGGCACCAACGACCTCATCCAATACCTGCTGGCGGTGGACCGGGTGAACGACCGCGTGGCGCACTTGTATGAGCCGGCGCACCCCGCGGTGCTGCGCGCCATCCAACATATCATCGCCACGGCGCGCCAGCACAAGATACCCACCAGCATTTGCGGGGAAATGGGCGGCGACCCGCTGTTCACCCCGCTTTTTCTCGGCCTCGGGGCGGATGATTTAAGCGTGGCCCCGGCCGGGCTGCCGGATGTGAAATACTTGTTGCGCAACATCCGCCTCGACGAAGCCCAAGCCCTTGCGGCCAAAGCCTTGCAACAAAACGATCCGAAAAACACCCTGGCCCTGCTGCGCAAGTTTTACCTCGACCACATGGGCAGCCTCGCGCGGCCGGACGTGGGCGCGGCCTAGGCGGCAATCCGCTATTTCCTCGACGCCCGGCCCGGGCTGCGTTATTTTCCAAGAACTTTGCCTTCATCCCTGGGTCTCAGCTGAGGTGGCCGCAAATGCCGCGCTGCAGCATCCACCCTCCACCCTTTGACCGAACCGCATGGCCCGCCGACGCAAAGACCCCTATTATCACCGGGGCGAACCCAGTCGCTGGAGCAAATTGCTCAAGACCCTCGGCGTCATGTTGGTGATGGCCGCAGTGCTGGCCCTCGGCTGGGCCTTGACGCTGAGCCAGCCCCGGCGAATCAAGTATAACGACCCGGCGCTGCAACCCCTCGGCGAAATACCCCGGGAGATTTCGGCCCTGCTCGACCAAAGCAAGGAGTTGGAAAAAAACTTCACCGACTCCGCCAAAATCCGCGACATCACTCCCGCGGACCTGGCCAGTCTGCGCCAGGCCATTCAGTTGCAACTGGATTACCTCAACAAGTCGCAAAACCACAACCTCGCCGACGGCAATGCGCGCATCAACCGCATGACCGTGGCACTCCAGAGCTATGAGGCCAAGCCCCTCCGCGCGCAAAGCCTGGATCTGGAGCAGAAAGGCGGGGGCCTCGAAGCGCAAAACGATTACGAGGGCGCGAAGAAACTTTACGCACAGGCGGCGGTGCTGGAGGAAAAAATCATGAAGGACGACTCGCGGGGCGACGCCTACCAGGCGGCCATCAGCCGCGACGTGAGGCTGCGCCACCAGGTGGATTACCTGACCGCGCTGCCCCTGCACAACGACAGCGTGGCGGCGGAAACCGCCGCGCAGGCGGCGCTGGCCAAGGAGGATTGGGCGGCGGCGCAGATTAATTTCCAGCACGCCTATGATTTGCAGTTGCAGCTCAACCGCAAATTCCCCGAGCAGAGCTTCACCGACGCCAACCGGCTCGACCAACTGCTCCACCAAGTCACCGCCCTGCGCTCGCTGCCCGATTACCAGCGCGTGCAAAAATCCCTCGCGGACGCGCAGGCGGCCGACCAGGCCGGCAACTCGCTGAAGGCCGCCCAACTCTTTCAGGATGCCTACCGCCAGCAAGCCGACCTCAACAGTCATTTTCCCAATTCCCGATTTTCCGACCCGTCGCAATTGGCGAAAATCCAAGGGCTGCTGGAGACCGCGCAAAGCCGTCCGCTGGCCACCGACATCAAGAGCCAAACCACCGCGATGTTTGACGATTTGCGAAACCGCCGGGTGGACCAGGTGCGGGCCGCCATCCCGGCCCTCGAACAAAAGGCGGCGCACTTCCACGAAGCCTTCACCCACAGCAACCTGCTCGATGGCGATTTTCAACAACGGATTGACTATCTCTATTACAAACGCGACGACCTCGCCGCCATTCAAGCGCAAGTGTATGGCCAGCTCCTCCCGCTGCCTGGTCAGAAAACTCTGCAATTGGCGAAAGCGGCGGTCACCCAGTCGCTCTACGCGTTGGTCGCGGGCGGCAGCCCGAGCCGCCATGCCGGCGCCCAACTGCCGGTGGAAATGGTGAATTGGAACGAAGCCCGGGAATTCTGCCGGCGTCTTTCGTGGATTCTCGCCCGCCCAGTGCGCCTGCCCACGCTGGAGGAATATCGCGCGGCGCTCGGCCCGACGGATTCGCTCGACCTCGCCGCCGTCAGTTGGAACTTCGACAACTCCAACGGCCAAACCCATGAGGCGGCGACCAAAGACCCCACCGCCAATGGATTTTATGACCTCATCGGCAATGTCGCCGAGTGGGTCGAACGCACCACAACCCAGGACGACGGCGAAGCGCCCATCGTCGGCGGCAATGCCATTACACCGGTGGACAATTTGCGCCAGTTTCGCGTCTCGAATATCACCCTGGACACGCGCAATCCCTACACCGGTTTTCGTTTCGTGGTGGATGCGGATGACACGCTGCCCGTGATGCCCGCGCCGCCCGTGCCGACCAAGGCCGCCGCGCCGGTTTTGACCCCGGAAGTTGTCAAGCCGGTGCAGAATTGAGCGGCCAGGATTATCCGTGGTGTCTTTGTCAGCAGGCTTGCGGTGGCGGAAATTTCCCGCAAAATCCGTTTGGGGTAAAATTGGATTTCGCCTCCTCATTTCTTTTTCGCCATGTCCGCCCTCCTTGCCCGCGCCAGAATCATGCTGGGCCTGGGCGTTTGGGCCGCCGGGCTGGTGTTGACGGGCTGCGGCCCGCGCGAAACGCCGGTGGCCCTGGCGAATCGCGAGGGGATTTTGCTCATGAGCACCGGCGGCGACCCGTCGTCGCTCGATCCGCAACTCATCGAAACGCTGAATGACATGCGCATCAGCATGGCGCTCTTCGAGGGCCTGACCATTCCCGACCCGGTGACGCTGGAGCCGCGGCCGGGCGTCGCGAAATCATGGGAGTATGACGACAAAACCCTGACATGGACGTTCCACCTGCGCGCCGAGGCCAAGTGGTCAAACGGCGACCCGGTGACGGCGGGCGATTTCGTGTTTTCCTACCAGCGCATCCTGATGCCCGCGCTCGGGGCGGACTACGCGAACATGCTCTACGTGATTAAGAACGGCCAGGCGTTCAACGAAGGAAGAATCAAGGATTTCACCCAAGTTGGCGTGAAGGCGCTCGACGACCATACCCTGCAAATTCAACTCGAACACCCGACGGGTTACTTTCTTGAATTATGCTACCACCAGACTTTTCTGCCGGTGCATCCGCCGACCATCAAAAAATTCGACGCGATGACGCGCCGCGACTCAGGCTGGGACAAAGCCGGCTCGCTCGTCGGCAACGGGCCGTTTCTGCTTACGAAATACGTACTGGGCGAAGTGGTGGAAGTGAAGAAGAACCCGAATTATTGGGACGCCGCGCACGTGCGTCTTAACGGCGTGCGGTTTTTTCCCATTGCGGACGTGAACGCCGAGGAGCGCGCCTTCCGCAACGGGGCACTGCACATGACGAGCACGCTGCCGCCGCCGCGCATCCCGGCCTATAAAGAGACGCATTCGCCCTACCTGCGCGTCATGCCGGTATATGGCGCATACTTCTACTCCATCAACACGCGCAAAGCGAAAGGGGCGTTGAGCGACCCGCGCGTGCGCCGCGCGCTGGGGCTGGCGATTGACCGCCAGGCGCTCGTGGACCATGTGACCCGCGGCGGCCAGTTGCCCGCATACTCGCTCACGCCGCCCTCGCCCCTTTACACCCCGCGCGCGCAATTGCATGAGGACGTGGCCGAGGCGAAGCGTCTGCTGGCCGCCGCCGGCTATCCGGACGGCAAGGGCGTCGCGCCCATCGAGCTGCTCTACAACACCTCCGACGCCCACCGCGCCGTCGCGGAATATTTGCAGCAGTCGTGGAAACAGAGCCTCGGCCTCGATGTGCGCCTGGCCAATGTCGCCTCGCCGGCATGGATGGATCGCCGCCACAACGCCGATTACGACATCATCCGCGCGGGCTGGTATGGCGATTACCTCGACCCCTCGACGTTCCTCGAACTTTTCTCGAGCGACAACGAGATGGAGCAAACCGGCTGGAAAAACACCGACTACGACAAATCCATTCTCGCGGCGCGCGCCGAAAACGATCCGGCCAAGCGCATGGAGGATTTTCAGCAGGCCGAGAGCGTTTTGATGACGGAGTCGCCGTTCATTCCGCTCTATTATTACACGACGATTTTCCTCATCCGCCCCGAGGTGCGCGGCTATGAGAACAACCTGCTCGACGAGCATATTTACCAGAACATTTATCTGGACCCGGCCGCCACGACGCCCGCGACGCAAAAATAAAATCCCCCCGTCATGCCACCCCTGCTGCGCCGCGCCCTGATGCGCCTGTTGGAAATCATCCCCGTGCTCTGGGTGGTGCTGACCATCACATTTTTCCTCGTGCGGACGGTGCCGGGCGGGCCGTTCGACCGCGAGCGGCAGCTCACGCCCGAGGCGGCGGCGCATAATAACGAATACTACGGACTCGACCAGCCGCTTTACGTGCAATACGTCAAATATCTCTGGAATTTCGCGCATGGCGACCTCGGCCCAGTGTATGTCCACCCCGATTGGACAGTGAATGAATTACTGGCGCAGAAGGCGCCGATTTCCGCGGAACTGGGGCTGTGGGCGACGCTGGTGGCGCTGGTCGTGGGCCTCGGCGCCGGCGTGCTGGCGTCGGCGCGCCCGCGCTCCAAAACCGATTACGGCACGATGGCGGCGGCGATGGTGGCGATTTGCCTGCCGAGTTTCGTGCTCGGCCCGATTTTGCTATTAATCTTCGGCCTGAAACTGCAATGGGTCAACGTCATGGGGTGGAACACCGCCGGCGACCGCGTGCTGCCGTCCCTCGTGCTCGGGCTGTATTACGCGGCCTACGTGGCGCGGCTCACGCGTGGGAGCATGCTCGAAGTGCGCGCGCAGGATTTCATCCGCACGGCGCGGGCGAAGGGCAACGGCCCGGCGCGCGTCCTGCTGGTGCACGCGCTGCGCAATGCGCTCGGCCCGATTGTGGCGTATCTCGCGCCGACGATTGCCGGGCTGGTCACCGGGTCGTTCGTGGTCGAATCCATTTTTCAAATTCCGGGCATCGGGCGCATGTTCGTCGAGGCGGCACTGAGCCACGAATACCCGTTGCTGCTGAGTTTGACGGTGCTGTTCACCTTGGTGCTGTTGATTTTCAACTGGATCGGCGACGTGCTCATCGCCCTCCTCAACCCGAAGGCCGCCATTGACTGAAAAAATTCCAGCGGGGGCCAATGCGGGCGGCTCGACCCTGTGGGGCGATGCCTGGCGGCGCTTTCGCGCGCACCGCGTGGCGCTCGGGAGTCTCGTGTTTCTGATTTTGCTCTCGCTGACGTGCGTCGTCGGGGTGGCGGGGGTGGCGCTGCGAGCGTGGGCGGGCTACGGCTGGCCCTACGATTACGCGGAGCAAAACCTCGCCCTCGGCCCGACGATGACCTCCGCCGCCCACTGGCTCGGCACGGATTTGCTCGGGCGGGATATGCTTACGCGCCTGCTGGTGGGCGGGTTTGTGTCGCTCACGGTCGGATTTCTCGCGACCGGGATGGTCGTGCTGATTGGCGTGAGCTACGGGATGGTCGCGGGCTACGCCGGCGGGCGGCTCGACCGGTTCATGATGCGCATCGTGGACATCCTCTACGCGCTGCCCTTCACAATTTTCATTATCATGCTGCTCGTGCTGCTCGACAAGCCGGTGCAGGCGTTGCTGCAACATTTCGGCCACGCGAGCCTCGCGCCGTTTGTGAAATTATGCCTGCTCTTTGTTGCGATTGGCGCGTTCGAGTGGCTGAACATGGCGCGCGTGGTGCGGGCGCGGACGCTGGAGCTGAAGTCGCTGGCGTTTGTGGAGGCGGCGCGCGCGCTGGGGCGGAAACCGGGGCAAATCCTCTGGCACCACCTGCTGCCGAACCTTGCGGGCATCATCGTCATCTACGCGACGCTCAGCGTGCCGGCGGTGATCATGCTCGAATCCTTCATCAGCTTCCTCGGCCTCGGCGTGCAACCCCCGCTGACCTCCTGGGGCGACTTGATCAATCAAGGCGCCTCGAACATGGAACTGTATCCCTGGCTGCTCCTCTACCCCAGCCTGCTCTTTTCGCTCACGCTGTTTGCCCTGAATTTCGTCGGCGACGGCCTGCGCGACGCCCTCGACCCCAGAGCGGACAAGGGAGGGTAAGTTGTCGGGAACCCCCGTCCGCATTTTCCCCCTTGACGATTTCGTTTTTTCGCGTATTTATATGTGTAACCTTATGGTTACTCTTTATTCCGCCCCCGCCAAGCCGGCCCAGCTTAACCGCGTGCTCAAGGCCGTGGGCGACCCCACCCGCCGCCAAATCCTCGACCTGCTGGCTGAGCGGGACCTGCCGGTCGGCCGCATCGCCCAACAATTCAAAATGAGCCGCCCGGCGGTGATCAAACACCTGCAGATCCTGCACTCCGCCAAGCTCGTGCAGGTCCGCGCCGAAGGCCGCGAACGCATCCAGTCCCTCAACGCCGCCCCGCTCCAAGCCGCCGATGCCTGGTTCGCGCGCTTTGAAACTTTCTGGGAATCTTCCCTCTCCAAACTCAAACACCAAATCGAACACACGCCATGAAAACCATCAAAAAAGAAATTCTGATCCACGCCCCCGCCGCCAAGGTCTGGGAGCACCTGACCGACCCCGCCAAGGTTGGCACCTGGTTCAAGCCCTGCGATATCGCCCCCCGCGTCGGTCACCAGTTCACCCTCGCTTCGGAATGCTCGGGCGATTTGCACAGCGTGATACGCGAGGTGATTCCAAATCGCAAACTGGTCTACACCTTTCCGCTGGCCGACTTTAAGATCGAGACCCTCGTCACCTTCCTCCTTGAGGAAACCGGCGCGTCCACCAAGCTCACGCTCCTCCACTCCGGCTTCGAGCAACTCACCGCCGAGCAAATCGCCGAAACCACGCCCAAATACGACGGCGGTTGGGGCACCTTCCTCCCGCGCCTCCAAGCCCAGGCGGCGGAGCCATCCCTGGCCACCGCCCAAACCTAACCCTCCACCGCCCGGGCCAAGCTCCACCCCCGCTGGCCGCCAAGCGTCGGAACAAATTTTCGGCTCATTTAAAATGAAACATCATCTTGATGTTGTCCGCGATATATTTGCCGAGTTTGGGGGTGGGGTTTTTGCCGGTGCCGAAGAGGAGGGTGTCGCGGCAGGTGCAGCCGGTGAATTGCGCGCGGTCGTAGCTGACGAGGGCGATGGCGCCGGCATCGCCGAGGCCGGGCGTGCCGGGGGGCAGGGGCGTCAGTTCCTTGGGCATCCCATACCAGGTGAAGGCGATGTCCCAGCCGGCCACGCCGTCGAGGCCCGCGGGCCTGCTTAACAGCGCGGGGTAGCGCGCGGCAAAATCAGGCACGCGCGAGGTGGTGACGCGCAGGGTGAACGCCGTCGGGATGGCTTTGATATAGTCGGCGAAATTCTTGAATTTGCCGGCGCGGACTTTTTCAAAAAACGCCTGCGGGTCGGAGCCGATGAGGTTGAAGCCGTTGTAATTGCCGTGTTCGTTCTTGCCGGGGAGTTTCTCGGCGTCGTAGTAGAATTGAAAGTCGCTGCTGAGACGCAGGCCGATTTCGAAGTGCAGGTGGGCGCGATCGAGGGGAATTTTTTCCGTGCCGGAATGGCCGAGGGTGCCGATCATGTCGCCGGCGGTGACGGACTGGCCGGTCTTCAGGCCGGGCGCAATGGCGGCAAGGTGCGCGTAGAGGGTGTATACCGGCACGTCGGCGTGCGGGTGCTCGAGGACGATGTAGCGTCCATAATCGCCGTTGGCCGCAGCGGAATTGATGTAAACAACCTCGCCATCCATCACCGCGGACACGGCGTCGAGGGGGTTGCCCTTTTTGTCGCGCTCCATGCACTTGATATCGATGCCCTCGTGAAATTTGTGACCGCTATCGCGCACGCAGCCAAAGAGACCGGAGTGCGGGTCGCCCGTGCCGGTGTCCTGCGCCCAGGAGGCGAGGTCGCCGCCCTTCATGAAAGCCGGGTTGGGCGTGGGCCAGACGATGGTCAAACTGGTTTTGGCGGCCGCGGGCGCGCTGGGTTTGGCGGGGGGCGGGCTGGGAAGCGTGAGGTTGGCGGAAAGATTCGGGTCCAGCGCGGCGCCCCAGGAAAACACGGCCGAGGCGAGGATGGCCAGCGCGGCCAGCGCGCGGCGGGGGGCGGACATCCGGGGCAATTTCATGGCGGGTTACCGGCTCTTCTTCACTTTCTGGGCCTGATCCGCGGATGCTTTCATTTTGTCAATGACGGCGGAGAGCTTGGCGGGGTCTTCGTCCGCGCCGGGGATTTCCAAAAACATGAAGAACGGCCCGGCGGTAAACGTCTGGTCGATGGGGCGCACGCCGATGTATTTTTCTTTCGAGTCGGGCGCCAGGTCGCTGGCCAGCAGGAAAACCTTTTTCCCGAAATGGTCGGGCTGCGTCTGCAGTTCCATCTGCCGGTCGCCTTCGCGGTTAAAGTAGAACAAGGCGCAAGGTTTTTTGATGGTCTGCCCCTCGCCGAAGGCCACGTCAATGGTGCCTTGTTTGACATCCACCACGTTGCCTTCATCGAGAAAAGACTCGGACTGGCAATACTTGACCTGCTCGGTGACGGGCAGATTGAGCATCTCCCCCGTGCCAGTCGGCGCCTCCGCGTGGAAATCAAACACAAACGTCGGCGGCTGGGGAATGGCGGAACAACCGCCGCCCACCAACGCCACGAGCAGGAGCGCGGCGAGGCCCAGCGCGGCAGGGGGGCGGGAGGAGGCCGGGAGGGGGATGCGCATGGCTGGGAGCGTGGCCTAAAAGGCCAGATGATGCAACTGTTCCCGGAAGGCGGCGATGCGCTCGGGCGTCAGTTCCTGGTAGGGGACGGAAAATTCCTGCTGGAGGCGCGGGTGCCAGTAGCGCTGGCGGCCCTCGGCCGGGCGGCCCTGCGGACGCAGGATGCGCTTGCGCTCAATCATCAAGGCCAGGAGTTGCACGAGCATGTCCTTTTCCGGCCCGGCTCCGCCCGGTTCCTGCATGAAGGCGAGAAAGACCTCCTCGGCGGAGGCCAGAGCCAGCCGGCGTTTGGAGGCGGCGGACTCATCCTCGGCCTTGCGTGTCCAACGGCCCAGCACTGCGCCGGGCGGCTGCCACTCGCGCGCCTCCGTCTCCGTCACGTCCGCCCGTTGCAGGCCCTCCGGCCCGCGATAAATGACGCAGGAGACCTTCTCCCCCGGCGTGAAGGCCTGGCCGGAGATGAAAGAAGCGCGCGAAAGCGATTTTATTGTCCAATCCACCTTTTTTGATTTACGAACTAAGCGGCTTAGCGCAATGAATTTCGACCATGGGACGCATTATTGTCATCGGCGACGTGCACGGCTGCCTGGCGGAGCTTAACGAATTGCTGGCCAAACTCCAGCCCGGCAAGGACGACCAGTTGATTTTCCTGGGCGACCTGGTCAACCGCGGGCCGGATAGCCACGGGGTAGTGAGTTTGGTGCGCGGGATGGCGAACGCGGTCTCCCTGCTCGGCAACCACGAGTTGCGCCTGCTGCAATACCGCAAGGAGCGCGAGTCCAAGGTGCTCAAGGATTATGACTGGACGACCGTGCGCCAGCTCGACGAGCAGGACTGGAAATACCTCCAGGGCATGAAGTTGACCTACCATTTGCCGGAATTTCAGACCGTATGCGTGCATGGCGGATTTTTGCCGGATGAGCCGTGGGAGAAACAAAGCGCGGAGGTCGTCACCCGCATCCAGGTAATCGACGACGAGGGACGGCCGCGTAAACGCACCGAGGCGCCGCTGGCGCGCAGTTGGGCGGACAAGTGGGAAGGGCCGCCGTTTGTCGTCTATGGCCACACCCCGCGGCCCGATGTGTATCGCCGCCCCTGGTCGCTCGGCCTCGACACCGGCTGCGTTTACGGCGGTTACCTGTCGGCGTGCATCCTGCCCCATCGCGAAATCGTGCAGGTGGCCGCGCACGCGAAATACCTCAAATAATTTTCTCCAACAATGAAGGATGCCAAACCGCCGCCCGGACTGGTCCTGCTCATGGTGGATGCGCAGGATGTTTTTCTGCGCGCCCTGCCGGCGCCGGGCACGCCCCTGGCGCGCCGGTGCGCGTTTGCGGCGGCCACGGCGGCGATGTTAAAAATTCCCGTGGCGATCACCGAGCAAGTTCCGGCCAAGCTCGGCGCAACGAACGCGGCCGTGCGCGCGGCGGCGGGGGTGGAGTCACCGGTGTTTACCAAAAGCGCATTTTCCGCCTTCGCCGCCGAGGGTCTGGGCGAATGGCTGCGCGGCCAGGGCGCGACGCATTTGCTCATCGCCGGGCTGGAAACGCCGATTTGCGTTTACCTGACCGTGCTCGACGCCCTCGCAGCCGATTATGAAGTCACGGTGCTGACCGACGCCACCGGCGGACGCCGCCCCGAGGATTTCCCGCCAGTGTGGCGCCTGATGGAAAACGCCGGCGCGCGCCTCTTGCCTTCGGAGACAGTCTTCTACAGCATCTTGCGCGACGCCCGGCACCCGCGGTTCCGCGACTTCACCGCACTCGTCAAACACCATGCCTGATTTTTCCAAATTCGCCACTGTCGCCGAATTGAAGGCGCTGCCCGCCGACGAGCCGAAGCCGTTCACCGCGGTGCTGCTGTTTTTGCGCGCAACCGTGCGCAAGGCGCGCAACGGCAACGAATTTTTGGTGGCCGAATTGGGCGACACTTCCGGCTCGTTCAGCGCGACCTGCTTTCACGACAGTGCCGCGTTCGCCCTGTTTTCGGAACAACCCCCGGGCGCGGTCGTGCGCATTGAAGGCTCGACCGACCGCTATCAGGGCAAATTCAGCCCGCGCCTGTCGGCGGTGGGCCTGCTCAGCCCCGCGGAAATCGCGGAGGGCAACTGGCTGGCGCGGCTGGTCGAGGCCGCGCCGGAGGACGCCACCGCTTTGTGGGAGGAATTGCAAAACGTCATTGCCGCCATCCCGCACGAGGGACTGCGCGCGACCGTGCGGCAGGTTTTTGAAAATATCGGCGAGCGTTTCCGCGTCGCGCCCGCCGCCACGGCCATGCACCACGCTTATCGGCATGGCCTGCTGGAGCACACGGTGCACGTCGCCCGCGTCGCGCGCGCGCTGCTGCCGCTGTATCCCGAGGTGGACGCAAGCCTCGCGCTGGCCGGCGTGCTGCTGCACGATGTCGGCAAGGCGATTGAATATGAGGGCGAGCTGGCCCCGTCGAAATCGCGCGTGGGGATTTTGCAGGGACACGTCGTGCTAGGCTACCGGCTCGTGCGGCAGGCGGCAATGAAAGCGAAACCGACGCTGGAGACGGGTGTGCTGGAGCGGCTCGAGCATATCATCCTTTCGCATCAGGGCGAACTCGAATGGGGCGCGGCGGCGCTCGCTTGCACGCCCGAGGCGTTGTTTGTCGCGATGGCGGATAATTTTGACGCCAAGATGGGCATGGCGCAGCAGGCCTTGCGCAACACGCCCCCGACGCAGGACTTTTCCGATTTCCTGCCCGGCTTGCGCGTGTCGCTCCTCACCACCCCGCCCTACCCGCCCACCACCCCGTCCAACTGAGGCAAATTTAGTTCTGTCCAATGGCGGCGTTCTTTGGTTAATGGGAACACGCGTACGCGCTCATTTATGGAAATCCTTGCCGCCGTCATTTGCGACAGTGCCGCCGACTACAACGGTAAACTGTGCGTGCTGGGCACGTTCGACACGATCTACGCCCACCGCTTTCCCGCCATCCACCCGCATTGCGCGCTGGCGCTGCGCATCGTCTTTCGCGCGGTGGACTTGGGCGACCACCGCTTTCGCGTCACGTTCATTGACCCCGACGGCCGCAACATCCTGCCGAAAGAAGGCGAGCCGCGCTTCGAGGTCAAGGTAACCGAAATTCCGGAGAAAACGGCATTCATCTCGCGCAATTTCGTGATCAACCTCCAGGGCCTGCCGCTGGAGAAGCCCGCGCTTTACTCATTCGACGTGCACATGGACGACCAGATAGTCGCGCGCGTCCCGCTCCAAGTGCATAATGCCGGCGCACCGGCGTGAATGAAAGCGGCGGGTGGTTGGCGAAGCCTACTCCTCGTAGATCATCTTCACGCTCATGCCGCCGTCGCAGATGATGGTCTGCCCGGTGATGAATCCGCTGCGCGGGTTTTCGATTAAAAAAAGCGTGAGTTCCGCGATATCTTCCACCCGGCCCACGCGGCCCACGGGATGCTGCGCGTGATTTTCGCGTTTCGCGGCGGCGGCGGATTCCTTTGCCGGTCGCACGTCAATCCATCCGGGGCAGATGGCGTTGACGCGCACCCGCGGTCCAAGGCTGACGGCGAGCGAACGCGTGAGGCCGAGCAAGCCCGCCTTGCTCGCATTGTAAATTTCGCCATGCGGTTCGGCCTGCAAGGCGCGGGTCGAGGAGATATTCACGATGGCACCACCACCCGGCGCGCGACGCAACTGCGGCATAGTGTGCTTCGCGCAGAGAAACGCGCCGGTCAAATTCACCGCCATTTTTTGCTCCCACTCGTCGAGCGGCAATTTTTCCACCGGTGTGTTATACGGATGCGCGATGCCGGCGTTGTTGACGAGCGCGTCGAGCCGGCCGAATTTTTCAACCGCCCGCGCCACCGCTGCCGCGACCTGCGCCTCGTTTGCCACATCGCAAAAAATAAATTCCGCGCGCCCGGCGTTTTTCTTCCGTGCGCGATTCAACGCGGCGGCGGTTTGCTTTCCTTCCATTTCCAAAATATCGGCCAGCGCCACATTCCAGCCCGCCGCAAGCAAGCGCGCCGCAATTCCGCGCCCAATGCCCCGCGCCGCGCCGGTGACGAAGGCCGTTGGTTTCGCTGGTTGTCTCATGCCCCTGAAATTAACGTTTTGGGCCGCCAACAAAAGCATTATAAATGGGCTGCCGCCCCGCTTTTTTTGTTTTGGTCGCAAAAAAATGTCGGATTTGATTTTCGACGGGTTCTAATAGGCAAAACCACCACCGATGAGCGATGACCCCGAATTGCTGCGCCAGTATGTCGAAAGCGGCTCCGAGTCCGCGTTTCGGGAGTTGGTTGAGCGGCATATCCAGCTCGTCTACTCGACCGCCCGACGCAAGGCCGCGAACGACGCGCACCTGGCTCATGACATCACGCAAATAGTTTTCACCGACCTCGCGCGCAAAGCAGCCTCGCTGCCCCAAGGCGTGGTGCTGGCCGGCTGGTTATACCGGCATGTCTGCTTTATCGCCGCCAAAGCCGTTCGCACCGAAAGCCGCCGCCGCGCGCGGGAAAGGACCGCCATGGAAATACATGCCACCCATGAAAATGACGCCCAGGATGCCCAGTGGGCGCAACTGGCCCCGGTGTTGGATGACGCGCTCAACCAACTCGGCGACGAGGATCGCGACGCCATCGTGTTGCGCTACCTGCAAAACCGTGACTTGCGCAGCATTGGCCAAACCCTCGGCGTGAGCGACGACACCGCGCAAAAACGCATTGCCCGCGCGCTGGAGAAATTACGCGGCTATCTTGCCTGTCGCAGCCTCACGCTTTCGAGCATCCTACTCGCCAGTTCCCTCGACGCTGGCGCCCAAAACTCTTTGCCGCACGGATTGGCGAGAAGCGTGTCCGCCACGGCCTTGCATGCCGCCAGTTTGACTACTCCCATAACTCTGAACTCCCTCCTTCAACTCATGATCACCTCCAAACTCTGCCGTTTTGCCTTGGTCCTCGCCATCATCGGGGCCGGCATGACCCTCGTGGTTCGCCAGCACTCGGCGGCAATAAACACTCCCGCCACTTCTGCCGCGCCCTCGGCGGCGATTGCGCCCACGGTGGCCATTCGCGTCGCTACGCCCGCAATCGCAGCGCCCGCGCCCAAAACTTCGGTCACGCCGTCAAACATTCCCGGCAACATTGCGCAGATTAATATTAGCGCTCCCATTGATGTGCCTACCGAGTCGCATAGCAGCACGGTGCGAATTTCCAACGGCATCGTAACCTCCACCGCCAATGACAATGGCGTGGTGCAGACGCAGGCCCAAAGTCTCCCGGCCACGGGCATGGTTACGGGCGGAAACGGCAACTTAAACTTCGTGGCGAGCGCAGGCTCTCTCCCCACAGAATTTTTCCCCGCGCCGACCACCGCGCCTACTTCCACCACGGTCAACGCCGACGGCAGCACCACCAACACCTACGCCGGACCGAATGGCTCCATTACGGAAATCACCGTCAGTGCAGACGGGAAATCCCGCAGCATGAAAAGCATGATGGGCAGTCCGCCCTCGTCGAACTAGGCGGCTCTTAAAAGAATTTTCTGCCGCTCACTCCACATTCTGCACCTGCTCGCGGATGCGTTCGATTTCGTTTTTGGCGTCGAGGACGCGGCGGGTGATGTCGAGGTGCTGGGCCTTGCTGCCGACAGTGTTGAACTCGCGGTGGATTTCCTGGCAGAGGAAGTCGAGCTTGCGCCCGGCGGGGGCGTCTTCCTGGAGAATTTTGTCAAATTGCTCCAAGTGGCTGGCGAGGCGGGTGATCTCCTCGCTGATGTCGCAGCGGTCGGCGAATAGCGCGATTTCGCGCAGGATGCGTTCGTCGTTGAGGTCAATCGTGAGGCCGATTTGCGCGAGGCGGGCGTGTAGCCCCTCGCGGTAGCGCGTGACGGACACGGCCGCGAGCGGCGCGATTTCCGCACTGAGTTTTTTCAGCAGGCCGATGCGCGCGGCGAGGTCGCGGCGCAGCGCTTCGCCCTCGCGCCCGCGGGCGGCGGCCAATTGCGCGAGCGCGGCGGTGACGGCTTGCTCGACGGCGGCCTTGGCCTCGTCGGCGGTCGGGGGCGGAATTTCGCCGCGGGTGCTTTGGGCCAGGCGCAGGAGCAAATTGAGGTCGGGCGCGAACGGCACGTCGAAGCGATCGGCGAGAATGCGCGCCTGGTCGAACTCCTTTTGCAACGCGGCGTCGTCCCATTGCAGACCGGTGGCGTCGGGGGTTTTCGGCCCGGGCGCGCGGAGCGTGACGCTCAGGCGCACGGCGCCGCGCTGCAGCCGCGCCTTGGCCAGTTCGGTGACCGCGCCTTCGAGCGCGTTCCATTCGCGCGGCAGGGAGACCGACAACTCGAGACCCTTGCGGTTGACGGAGGAAATCTCCGCCAGCACCTCGCGGGCAATCGCGCCCGGCAGCGCGGCCATCCCCGACCCATAGCCAGTCATGCTTTGCATATAAAAAGTGTTCTAGTTCTTGGTTCTTGGTTCTTAGTTCTTGGTTCTTGGTTCTTGGTTCTTAGTTCTTAGTTCTTAGTTCTTAGTTCTGGTTCTTGGCAACCCTGGCAACAAAGTTGCCGGGAGTTGTCCCGAGTGAAGCGAGGGATTCTTGGTTGGGTTCAGGTTTTGATCCGTGTTTGAAGGTACTTGATAAATCCTCCGAAGGCGGCATGAGTTTTGTGGGCCATCTCCTGCAATTTGGCGAATTGCTCTTGAGTTATATAGCCTTGGTCGAGCGCAACGTAAAGCTGGCTTAATACCTCCGTGGCGGATCTTTGCGCGTATTGCAAGAACCGCTTAAATTCCGGATTTGAGCCCGCGTCGAAACCTTCCGCGATGTTGTGCATGACCGACCCCGCCGCCCGTCGAATCTGGTCTCGCAAACCAAAATCCCTGGCAAAAGGATCGCGGGCGCTCGCCGCATAAATTGCCCGCGTTAAATCCCGGGCCAACTGCCATGCCTGGATGTCTTCAAATCTGGTGATTTTCATGGCCGGGATTTCAACTAAGAACCAAGAACCAAGAACTAAGCACTATAGCACTCATTTATTTATCCAAAATCCGGGCCACTTCCTGCACGTCCTTGTCGCCGCGGCCGGAGAGGTTGACGAGGAGAATTTCATCGCGGCGCATTTGCGGCGCGCGTTTCACGGCGTAGGCGATGGCGTGCGTGCTTTCGAGCGCGGGGATGATGCCTTCGAGGCTGCACAGGAGTTGGAAGGCGGCCAGCGTCTCTGCGTCGGTCGCATAGCCGTAGCCGATGCGACCGGTGTCGCGGTAATAGGCGTGCTCGGGGCCGACCGCCGCATAGTCCAGCCCGGCGGACACGGAGTGCGTGCCGAGGATTTGCCCGTCGTTGTTTTGCAGGAGATACGTTAGGCAGCCCTGCAACACGCCGAGTTTGCCGCCGGCGAACCGCGCGGCGTGCTCGCCCTGCTTGATGCCTCGACCACCGGCTTCGATGCCGGTGAGCTTCACGTTTTCCTCCTCGAGAAATTCAAAAAACAGGCCGATGGCGTTGCTGCCGCCGCCGACGCAAGCGACCATCTCATCCGGCAAGCGGCCCTCGGCGGCGAGGATTTGCGCGCGGGCCTCGCGCCCGATGACGCGGTGAAAATCGCGCACCATCATCGGATACGGATGCGCGCCGTAGGCCGTGCCGAGGATGTAGTGCGTCGTGCGCACGTTCGACACCCAGTCGCGCATCGCCTCGTTGACGGCTTCCTTGAGCGTCTTCTGCCCAACCTCAACGCCGTGGACTGTCGCACCCATGAGCTTCATGCGGTAGACGTTGAGCGCCTGGCGGCGCATGTCCTCCGCGCCCATGTAGATGACGCATTCGAGGCCGAACTTCGCGGCGACGGCCGCCGTGGCCGTGCCGTGCTGGCCCGCGCCGGTCTCGGCGATGACGCGCTTTTTGCCCATGCGCCGTGCGAGCAGCGCCTGGCCGAGGACATTGTTGATTTTGTGCGCGCCGGTGTGGAGCGTGTCCTCGCGCTTGAGGTAAATTTTCGCGCCGCCGAGGTGCTGGGTCAGGCGCTCGGCGTAATAAAGGCCGGTCGGGCGACCGGCGAAATTTTTGAGCAAATCGGCGAATTCCTTTTGAAACGCGGGGTCGGCGCGCGCGGCGCGGTAGGCCTTTTCGAGGTCGAGCAGCGGCGTCATGAGCGTCTCGGGCACGTAGATGCCGCCGTAAACGCCGAAATGCCCGCGCGCATCGGGCAGGGATTCCTTGTCAATTTTGGCCCCCGGGCGCGACGGGGCCGGGGTTTTGGCGGACTTGGCCTTGACGGCGGTGCTCATGGCGAATGGTTCAGCGTGCCGGGTTTTTGTCCCGCGGGCAAGCCATAGGTAGGGATCTAGGTTGCCCATCGGTAGGGCGGGGCGTCCTCGACCCGCCTAGCTTTTTTGAATGTGTCGCCGACCGATGACTAGGCGGGTCGAGGAC
>Ga0265320_10000665_pt1 | contig 26247 bp, 19 predicted proteins | sample 4827metaG_FD_202087 | JGI IMG/M metagenome (GOLD analysis project Ga0265320, IMG submission 202087) | Rhizosphere microbial communities from Carex aquatilis grown in University of Washington, Seatle, WA, United States - 4-8-27 metaG | ecosystem: Host-associated > Plants > Roots > Rhizosphere >...
CCGATGTTTTTGGCGGTTTCCGCGAGCGCGGCGAGGTTCGTGTCCGCAAAATCGGCGCGCAGAAGCAGATCGCGCGGCGGGTAGCCGCACAGAAACAATTCCGGTGCGAGCACAAATTCCGCTCCGAACGCGCAGGCTTTTTCGTAGCTGGCCACGAGCTTTTGCCGGTTTGCCGCAAAGTCGCCGATTGTTGAGTTAAGTTGCAGTAGTCCGATTTTCACTGCACCAAGGGTAACTGTAACCGGCAAATTCGCAATGAATTTGGCTGGCCAATGGAAAGAGGCAGCACCTGCCGGACGATCGGGAGGAATTTCCAGATGGGGACAAACTCCACCGTCAACCGGGCGGGCGCACCGCGCTGGGGGGCGGCCCGTGACATAAGAAAATGGCCGGCAAAAGGACGGCAGTTGAGGGATCTGCCATTTTTTGTTTTTGACGAGAGCGACGCGTTTCATTATTCTTACGTGGTATGAGACCCTCTTTTCCCGGGAACCGGTGAATCAACCAGGATCAGAAGAAAAAATGTAATCTGACCAGCCACCACGCGACGCAACGGCAGAATCTCCTCTTTGAGGCAGGGCGACCCCAGTGTCGGCTTTTAACCTTGAAATTCAAATGATGCAAATTAAAACAGTTTCGGTTTGCGGCCTGGGAAAACTGGGCGCCTGTATCGCGGCCACTTTTGCCGCGCGTGGGTTTGAAGTGTTGGGCGTGGACATCGACCCGGAGAAGGTCCGGAAAATAAACGAGGGCCTCCCGCCGGTGGAGGAGCCGCTGCTGGCTGAAACCATCAAGGCGGGACGCGGCCGGCTTCGGGCAACGTCCGACCCGCGCGAAACCGTGCCCACCGATGTCACCTTTTTCATTCCGCCTTCGCCCAGTCTGCCCGACGGGAGTTTTTCTAACGAATTCCTGTTGAAAGCCATGCAGCCGGTCGCCAAGGCCATGAAAGACGCCGGTAAAAAGGGCCATTTGTTTGTCTGCAGCTCCACCACGACGCCCGGTGCGGTGGATGCGGTTTTGATTCCCATGCTGGAACGTGAGCTGGGCGGGGTTTGCGGACGGGATTTCAGCGTGTGTTACAATCCGGAATTCATTGCGCTGGGGAATGTCGTCAATGGCTTGCTGGAACCGGACATGGTCTTGATCGGCGAATCGGATCCCTCCGCCGGCGCCGCCTTGGAACAGCTTTACAAAAAATACAATCGCAATTTACCCCGCATTGCGCGGATGTCCATTGTCAGCGCGGAATTGACCAAAATATCGGTGAACAGTTACATCACCATGAAGATTAGTTTTACCAATCAACTGCGCATGATCGCTGGACGTCATCCCAAAGCGGACATTCACACCATGCTGGACGCCATCGGGAGCGACAGCCGCATCGGCAAAAAATACCTGCGCGCGGGTTTGAGCTACGGCGGGCCGTGTTTTCCCCGGGACAACCGTTTGCTGGCTTACACCGCGCGCCAGGCGGGTTTGGAAGCGCCCTTGGCCGAGGCGTCGGACCGGGTGAACCAACGGACGAACGAGGATCTTTTTGAAAAAGTACGGGGCCTGGTAAAGAAGGACGAGGCGGTTGCGGTCCTGGGCGTGACCTACAAGCCGGACACGTACATTACCGAGGAAGCGGCGGGACTTTTCCTGGCGCAACAACTCAAGCGGAATGGTTATCGTGTCCTGGTCCATGATTTTGCCGCCAATCCTGCCAACGCGCCGGCCCTTCACGAGTTTGAATGTCTGTCCGACCTGGCGGAGTTGAAAAAGCGCAGTGAGGTGAAACTCGCCGTGATCTGCTGTCCCTGGCCGCAGTATCAGGGGCTGGCCCTGGGAACGAACACAAAGATTTTCACGCCGTGGCAGCTTTGAAATAGAATTCGAGAACGTGCTGATATCATGGCGTTTTGACCTCCATGCTGTATCCTGCCGGCTGCTCAACATGAGTTTCCATGGTCATTGAACGAGTCAACGTCCTCGGCGTAGGCATCAGCGTCATCAATTTACCGGCGGCCCTGGCGGCCATCAGCGATGCGTTGCAGGTCCGGCGCAAGGGTTACATCTGTGTGACGGGAGTGCACGGAGTGATGGAGGCGCAGAAGGACGCCGTGTTCCGACGCATTCTGAATCAGGCGCTGCTCTGCACGCCGGATGGCATGCCGATGGTCTGGACGGGCCGGTTGCGCGGTCATCGCGAAATGAGCCGGGTTTATGGCCCGGATCTGATGCTGGATGTGTGTGCGTGGAGCGAGAAGCATCCCTGCCGGCATTTTTTTTTCGGCGGTGTGCCGGGGGTCGCGGACAAATTGCGCGATGATTTGACCAAGCGGTTTCCGAACCTGCAGGTGGTGGGTTGTTACACCCCGCCGTTTCGGGCGCTCAACGCCGAGGAGGAGCGGCAATTGCAGGAGATGATTCGCGCGGCGCGACCGGACATTTTGTGGGTGGGACTCAGCACGCCGAAGCAGGAAATATTCATGGCGGAATTCCTGCCCCGGCTGGATGTGACCTTGATGATTGGCGTTGGTGCGGCGTTTGATTTTCACAGTGGACGCGTCAAGCAGGCGCCAGCCTGGATGCAGCGGAGCGGGCTGGAGTGGTTTTATCGTTTGTGTCAGGAACCCCGGCGACTGGCCCGGCGCTATTGCCGAAACAACCCGTTATTCGCGCTTAAAATTATCGCCCAACTCACCAGGCTAAAAAAATACTCGCTGGAATGAACCCGTCGGCTTCAGACCGCCTTCGAGGTCAGTGCGTTTCCGCCAGATCTGGTGGAATCCCTGCGATGAATGACTGTCCGGCCCAGAATCCTGGCGGTCCCTCGAGTCTATTGGCGATGGAGCCATCGATGCGGTCTTTCCGACGACCGGATATGCCAACAAGCCATTCTGCACCTTGAATTTGTGCCCAGTATAAGCTGGTGCCCCCCCAACATCACGATTTTGTTTGAGTAAAAGCACGTATTTGGTTATCTCAAGACTGGCATTACGCCGCGAATGAACGGAAATCAAGACGACAACCCACCTTTGAGCTTCTGGCAGGATTCACTGGATTGCTGGCGGCGATTACCAAACAAGGCGTTTTTCTTTGTTTTGCTGGCGGCGTGGCTGGCACTGTTTCAGTTTCTGGGTAGTTCCATTCTGGGTTATATCCACACCCCCTCCTTGTTTAGCTGGATGTGGGAAGCGTATCGGAGCAATAACAATTCAGCCAACGATGATGCGCACGGCAGAATCATTCCCTTTCTGGTAATCGGGCTGTTTTGGTGGAAACGGAAGGAACTACTGGCATCGTCATTCAGCATTTGGTGGCCGGGCCTGTTGTTTATGGTGGTGGGGATGCTGCTGCACATTCTGGGTTATTTATTGCAACAACCGCGCCTCTCAATCATCGCGTTGCTCTTTGGAATTTATGGTTTGATGGGTCTGGCCTGGGGGCGCGAATGGCTGCGGAAAAGTTTCTTCCCGTTCTTCCTTTTTGTTTTTTTGATTCCTTTGGGCGCGCAAGCCCAGTTTATCACGGTTCCGTTGCAGCTCCTGGTGAGCAAACTGGTGGGAGTGGCGGCGCATGTTTTAGGGATTGGGGTGGTGCAGGATGGGGTGCAGTTGATCGATCCATCAGGCACCTACCAGTATGAGGTTGCAGCGGCTTGCAGCGGCATGCGCAGCTTGATCGCGATTTTCCTGCTGACGACCTGTTACGGGTTCGTTGTGTTTCGCACGGCGAAGAAACGCGCTTTGATGGTTGTGTTGGCGGTTCCCTTTGCGGTTTTGGGGAATTTTTTGAGACTGATGTTCATCATCATTGCGGCGGAAATGGGAGGGCAGGCCTGGGGTAATTACATTCACGAAAGTTCGATTTTCAGCCTCGTCCCCTACTTGCCGGCATTTATTGGCGTGTTTTGGGTCGGGAACTGGATGGAACGACGAGGGCAACCGGAAGTGAAAACAACAACATGAAAAACCCAAAATGGTTGATCATTTTTATCACCCTGGCGTTGATGGCTGCCACCGCCGGCGCATTGATCCGGCTCAAGGCCAATCAGAAGCTCGGCAAACCGGGCATCAAAGCGACGCCGCTTCCCGGAAGCGTGATGATGCAAATTACTCTGCCGGAGCAGGTGCCGGGCTTTACTTCCAGCAATGTGCCGGAATCGGAAGTGGAACTGGGTTATTTTCCCAAGGACACCTCTTATGCCCGGCGTCTCTATCAGGCGTCCGATGGCTTTATGGTCAGCACCACCATCATTTTGATGGGTGCGGATCGGACGAGCATTCACCGGCCGGAATACTGCCTGATGGGGCAAGGCTGGGACGTTCAGAAAAAAACCGAGGTCAAAATTCCTCTCGCCGGCCTTTCCCCTTATGAACTGCCGGTGATGAAATGGGTGGCCAGCAAAACCGTCCCAACCCCCGATGGTCAAAAACAGGAAGTGCGGGGGCTTTATGTGTTTTGGTTTGTCGCGGACAACGAAATGACCACCGGAAATGTCCAGCTTCAATGCGATCTGGTCCGGGATCTGTTGTTCACCGGTATTTTGCAGCGCTGGGCCTACATCTCGTATTTTGCCTACTGTCTGCCGGGTCAGGAGGACGCCACGTTTGAGCGCATGAAAGGATTGATTGCCGCCTCGGCGCCGGAATATCAATGGCCTCCGGGCAAACGTTGAATGGCTAAAACATTTGAATTTGCCTGCCGTTGGTCTATCCTCCGAAGCACCTGACGATTGAAGTTTAAAAGCCATGTTGCGACGTGATCGCCAGATTCGAACGCAAATCCACCAGTTGGCGGACGCCTGTTTGTTCGCGGTGAGCTTCTGGATTGCCTATGCGTTGCGCTCCAATCCGCAAATCATCGCGTGGTTGAATCTCGATCCTATCCCGTCCGACACGTTTAACAGCGTTGTCTGGCTTTATTTTGCATTGATCCCGGCCGCGCCGCTGATTCTTGAATCCCAGGGTTTTTACAGTCATTCCACGCTTTGCTCCCGATGGGACGTAATCTGGCCGCTTTTCAAGGGATGTCTTATCACGACCATCGGCCTGGTACTGGTCATGTACACCCTCCACTTTGTTTCGCCTCGCGTGGTGATGGTCTTTTTTGGCGCCATCAGCTTCACCCTGGTTTACCTGAAAGAGGAAATGATCCGGTGGGCTTTGCGCAGCAAATTGGGCCAACTTCAATATCAGCGCCGCTTCATCCTCCTTGGCACGGGCACCGAAATTGTGCGGCTCCGGCGAGAGCTGAAAGTAAAATTGGCAGACGGGGTCGAGGTGGTGGGTGAATTGAGCCTCGGCGAGACCCCGGTTCAAAAACTTGAGGACCTGCTGCATGAGCATTCGGCCAATGGCGTGATCATCAGTGCGCGGCATACCTATTTCGAGCAGGTTGAAGCCGCCATCAAAACCTGTGAGCTGGAAGGCATTGAAGCCTGGCTGGTCGCCGATTTTTTTGGCACGCAGATTTCGCGGGCGCGGTTCGACGAGTTGCTCGGCTATCCCTTGCTGGTCTTTCGCTCCACGCCGGAAACATCCTGGCAGGGCGTCGCCAAACACCTCATGGATTTTGCCGGGGCATTGTTGCTGCTGATATTGTTGACCATCGTGGTCCCCGTGATTCCCCTCATTGCGCTGGCGATCAAGCTGACCTCGCCCGGCCCGGTTTTCTTCCGGCAACAGCGCTCCGGTCTCAACGGCGCCCCGTTCACGCTGTACAAATTCCGCACCATGGTGACCAATGCCGAGCAATTCAAGCACGAGCTGGAGGCCATGAATGAAATGAGCGGCCCGGTTTTCAAAGTCACCAACGATCCGCGAATTACATCGTTCGGAAAATTTCTCCGCAAATACAGTCTGGATGAGCTGCCGCAGTTATACAACGTGCTTCGCACCGAGATGAGCCTGGTCGGCCCGCGCCCGTTGCCGGTGGATGAAGTGAAGCGTTTTGACAACCTGGCCCACCGCCGCCGCCTCAGCGTCAAACCCGGACTCACCTGTCTCTGGCAAATCAGCGGCCGCAATCAAATCTCTGATTTCAAGGACTGGGTGCGGCTGGACCTGGAATACATCGACAATTGGTCGCTGTGGCTCGATTTGAAGATCCTGATTCGCACCATCCCCGCCGTATTGATCGGCACGGGAGCAAAGTGAAGCGCCCGTTTTCCTCATGAAAAAAAATCACCCCACGTCCGTCGTCACCGGCGCCGCCGGATTTCTTGGCTCGCATCTGACCGATTTGCTCCTGGCGCGCGGCCATAGGGTCATCGGCATCGACAATTTTGTCACCGGCTCGGTGGACAATATTTCACACCTCGCCGGCCACCCGGACTTCAAATTCATCCAGCAGGATGTCACCGAATTCCTTTTTCTCAACGGGACGGTGGATTATGTCTGGCATTTTGCGTCGCCCGCCAGCCCCATTGATTATCTGGAACTGCCGATTCAAACGCTCAAGGTCGGCTCCCTCGGCACCCACAAGGCGCTCGGTCTCGCCAAGGAAAAGAGCGCACGTTTTCTCATCGCTTCAACCTCGGAAATTTACGGCGACCCGCTGGTGCATCCGCAAACGGAGGATTATTGGGGCAATGTCAACACCATCGGCCCGCGCGGCTGCTACGATGAAGCCAAACGCTTCGCCGAGGCGCTGACCATGGCTTATCATCGCGAACACGGAGTCGAAACCCGGATCGTCCGCATCTTCAACACCTACGGTCCGCGCATGCGGCTCAACGACGGCCGCGTCGTGCCCGCATTCATCAGCCAGGCGCTCAAAAACAAACCCGTTACCGTTTTTGGCCTGGGCCGGCAGACGCGCAGCTTCTGTTATGTGTCCGACCTGATCGAAGGCATTTACCGCCTGATGATGAGCAGCTGCGACTTGCCGGTGAACATCGGCAACCCGGCCGAAATGACCATGCTGCAATTCGCGGAGCAAATCATCCGCGCCACCCGTTCGCGCAGCAAAATTGTCTTCAAGCCGCTGCCGCAGGACGACCCGAAACAACGCCGGCCCGACATCACCCGCGCCCGGAAAATACTCGGCTGGGAGCCGAAAGTCCGGCTGGCGGACGGTCTGACCAAAACCATAAAGTATTTCCGTAAGAAAGTTTGATATCCAATTAGAGTATTTTACTTGATTTTTGCTCTAAATTTGGATTTAATGCTAGGACCTTCACACCTTTAAAAGTGGCTTCCAGGGTTCTCGGAAGATAAGCGGGAAAGCGTTCGTCTTTGTGAAAATTTCATCTTTGCCGCGGAAAATAGTGCGGGGACTGCCGTATTTGAGTAAGGAAGTCCGCGCCATGGTTTCGGACCGCACGCCATGTTTCATTGCCGTGCCCCGCACCGTTCACATCTGGCGTAACGCGCCGTGCAATGCCAAATGCATCATGTGCAATTACAGTTGGCTCAAAGGCGATGCCTACCGCAGCCTGGTCGGCTCGCCGTTCAAGGACGAAATGATGCCGCAGGCGTTGAAAGAGATTCATGAACTTTGTGGACGTGGCACCCTGGTCTCGTACATGGGTGGCGAACCGACAACCAGCCGGCATCTGATCGAATGGATCGAGTTGGCCGGGCAATTACACCTCGATTTCCGGTTCACCACCAACGGTTACCTCATGTCCGAGCAGATGGCGCAGCGGATCGTCGCCGCCGGCCTGTTTAACATCGGGGTTTCGTTCGAATCCCTTGTCCCGGCGGTCAACGAACTCATGCGGCCTCATCCCGAGGGCACAGCCAAGACGCTCCGCTGCATTGAACTGCTCTTGCAGGAACGCGAACGGCAGAAAAAGCACATCAGCATCAACATCAAGACGGTTTTGACTGATGTCAATCTGGAGTCCTACCCCGACATGGTCAGGCGCTTCGGGAAGATGGATGGCGTCATGTGCACGCCGCAGGTGTTCGAATCATTGGACGGGATGCCGGAGGCGACCAAGGAAATGCTTTTCATCAAGGACAACAACCGGCTGCAGGGCGTGACGGACCAGATCCGCGCATTGAAACGAGAGGGCTACACCCTCCACGTTACGGATCAGGCTTTGACCGAAATGGTCAAACAAAATGCCGCAGATCAACACCACAATTGTACCATGCACAACAAGCGGCTGGAGATGGATCCCTCCGAGCCAACGTGCAACATCGGCACGGACAGCCTGTGGATCGAACACGGATTGGTGAAACTCTGCCCATATCAACCACCCATTGGCAATTTTCTCGCGCAACCGCGACCCACCCTCAAGAAGATGTGGAAAGGTGGAACGACGCGGCAGATCCGGGAGCAAACCCGCTCCTGCCGCCGGCTATGCACCATTTCCTGTCTCCGGCGCACACCGCTTTCGCACAAGATATCCACCTTCCTGAAAATTGCCTGAGTCGGCCCGCTGCTCCCGGCCTTCCGACCGTGTTGTTGTGCTTTGAATTTTCATCGAGAAAACACACAATCCCTGCGTGTCCGTTGCCAGCCAGATTATTTTTCGCGCGCGCCGGTTTGAATTCGCTTTTCCACGGCCGGCGCTCGTCATGGGGGTCGTCAACGTCACGCCCGATTCGTTTTCCGACGGCGGGAAATTTTTCGACCCGGCCCGGGCCGTCGCCCACGCGCTCGAACTGGTGGCGCAGGGTGCGGAAATTCTCGATCTGGGCGGTGAATCCACCCGGCCCGGGGCGGAGCCGGTCGGCGAAGCCGAGGAGCGGCGTCGCGTTTTGCCCGTAATCGAACAACTCGTGTCGCAGGTAAACGTCCCGCTCTCGATTGACACGATGAAACCGGCCGTCGCGCGCGCCGCATTGCAGGCGGGTGCCTGCATCGTCAACGATGTGGCGGCGAACCGCGCCGATGACGTGATGGGGAGGATGGTGGCGGAATTTCGCGCGGGTTATATTTGCATGCACGCACGTGGCACGCCGCCCCGGATGCCCTCCCCCCCGGCTGATGCGGACGTGGTGCAGGAAGTCCGCGATTTTTTCCGCCAGCGGCTGGAAACATTGGCCGCCAGCGGGGTGGCCGCCGACCAGGTCGTGTTGGACGTCGGCATCGGCTTCGGCAAGACCCCGGAAGATAATTTACAGTTGCTCGCAGGTCTGCGGAGTTTTACAACGTGGCGTCGTCCGTTGTTGCTGGGCGTTTCCCGAAAGTCGTTCATCGGAAAATTGCTGGGCGCGGATGTGAACGCACGGTTGCCAGCGTCGCTGGCGTGTGCGATTCTCGCAGTTGAATCGGGTGTGCAAATCATCCGGGCCCATGACGTGGCGGAAACCGTCCAGGCCGTGCGGATGGCCGAGGCGATTGGAGCTGGTAAAAAAGAATGATTTGGAAATTTGCAGCCGAAAACTGGCGCAACGCGTTGGAAATATTAATCCTCGCGGTGGTCATTTATTATGCCTTCCGCTTTTTGCGCGGCACGCGAGGATGGCCCGTCGTCATCGGCTTCGTCGTGCTGCTGCTGGCGCTGGCGTTGGTCACGACGGTCCTCGACTTGAAAGTGTTGCGCTGGCTGCTCGGCACGTTCTCGGCCTTTCTCGCCGTGGCGGTTCTGGTGATTTTTCAACCGGAATTGCGCCGGATGCTGGCCGAACTGGGCAATCTGCCGCTCTTTGCCAGCGCCAGTGACCAGCGCGAAAGCATCGAGGTCATCATCCAGACCGTTGAGCGGCTCGCCGACGTGAAAATTGGCGCGCTCATCGCCATCGAGCAATCCATCCAGCTCCAGGAAGCCGTTGAATCCGGCATCCGGGTGGATTGTGACGCGACGTCGGAGATGCTCGAAACCATTTTCTTCCCGAACAACGCCATTCACGACGGCGGTGTCATCATTAAGGGCGACCGCATCGCCTACGCCGCGTGCATTTTCCCGCTGACCCAGCGGCAGGATTTGAACAAGTCGCTCGGCACCCGCCATCGCGCCGCCATTGGATTGAGCGAGGAAACCGATGCCGTCATCGTCGTGGTGTCCGAAGAAACCGGCATGATTTCGCACGCTTACAAGGGCCAGCTGGTGCGGGGCGTCACGCTGGAGGAGTTGCGCGCATTCCTGACCTCGGTGCTGGTGCATCCGGTGAAATCACGCAGCGCCGTCGAATGGCTGCGCACGCGCCTCGGCGAACGGCACAAGTCCGGCACCGCCGTGATCACCAAAAGCGAGGCCCGCCCGCCCCTCAAACAGCCGGTCAACTGATTTTTTAAAACCATGCGCGATTGGGTCACAAAAGATTTGGGCTGGAAATTATTCTCGCTCTTTCTGGCGGTCGGCATCTGGCTCACCCTCCACAAAATTTACGAAGAGCCGGGAGTGGCCTCCGGGGTGGTGGTGGGGAGCACGGTGACCTTTGACAACTTGCCGGTGCTGGTCGTTTCCACTGCGGCGGACGTGCATAATTTCCGGGTCGCACCCACCACGGTCAAGGTCACGGTCAGCGGATCGGCGGAGGTCATGAACAAACTTCAGGCCGACAGGGTTCATGCGGTCGTTAATCTGACGGATATCCGGATGGAACATAATTTGCATGTGCCGGTGGAGGTTTCTGCTCCGCCGGGCGTGGCGCTCGGAAATATTGACCCGCCTCAGGTAGAGGTGATTCTTCCGTCTTCACCTGACCAAAAGCCATGAGTGCACCCCAAAAAATCTTCGGCACGGACGGCGTCCGCGGCACGGCCAACGTGGAACCCGTTACCGCCGAGACCGCCCTCAAACTGGGACGCGCCGCCGCGTACGTCTTCAAAAACCTCGAACACCAGTCGCGCGGCCGCGGTAAATACAAAATCGTCATCGGCAAGGACACACGGCTTTCCGGTTACATGCTCGAAAACGCCATCTCCTCCGGCGTCCTTTCGATGGGCGTGGACGTGCTGTTCATCGGTCCGCTGCCGACCCCGGGGGTGGCTTATGCCACCCGCAGCCTGCGCGCCGACGCCGGTATCGTCATTACTGCCTCGCACAATCCCTATGCCGACAACGGCATCAAATTCTTCCGCGCCGACGGCTATAAGCTCGATGACAAGATCGAGGACAAAATTGAAAACCTCGTTTTCAGCGGTGCGATCGAAAACATCCGTCCCACCGCCGAAGCGGTCGGCAAGGCGGTCCGCATCGACGACGCGCTCGGGCGTTACATTGAATTCGCCAAGGCTTCTTTCCCGCGCGGCCTGACGCTCGAAGGCATGCGCATTGTCGTGGATTGTGCCCACGGGGCGGCCTACAAATCCACCCCCTGTGTGCTGCGCGAACTCGGCGCCGAAATCATCGTTTACGGCAACCAGCCCGATGGCATGAACATCAATTGTGATTGCGGCTCAATGTATCCCGAGGCGATGTGCCGCAAAGTCGTTGAACACAAAGCGCACCTGGGCATTGCGCACGATGGTGACGCCGACCGTGTGTTGTTGTGCGATGAAAAGGGCCGGTTGATTGACGGGGACGACATCATGGCGGTCGCTGCGCTCGACATGCTGGCGCAGAAGACCCTGTCCGAAAAGACCCTGGTGACCACCGTGATGAGCAACGCCGGCCTGGAGGCCGCCATCAAATCCGCCGGTGGCCGGGTCGTCCGCACTGCCGTCGGCGACCGGAACGTGATTGATGAAATGTTGCGGGGCGGCTTCAATTTTGGCGGCGAACAAAGCGGCCACCTGATTTTCCGGGATTTCAGCACGACCGGCGACGGTCTGGTCGCCGCGCTGCAGATGCTGCGCATTGTGAAAGCCAAACAGTCCCCGCTCTCCCGCCTGGCCCGGTGCTGGACGCGCTTTCCGCAGCTCGTTACCAACGTCAAAGTGCGCGAGAAGAAACCGTTCGATCAACTGGACGGGGTGGCAAAACTCGTCAAACAGGCTGAAACGGAACTGAAATCCGCCGGTGGGCGGGTATTGTTGCGCTACTCCGGCACGGAACCGAAGGCGCGCTTGCTCCTCGAGGGCCGGGACGCGAAGGTTTTGGAAAAGTGGTCGGTAAAAATTTGCGCCGCGATTCAAAAACAGATCGGCGCGTAACCGGAATCCCAGCCTGATCAGGGCAGGGCCAAAATATCCGGCCGCAACTGGCCGACCGATTGGTTCGGTAATCGTTGATCCAGCGAGCCGGATTGCATCGTTTCCATGTTCACGTGACCGTCGCAGAACACCACATTGGCCTTTTGCGAATGGCGGAAATGGCCGTTGGGGTAATAACTGGAGCTGGAGTAATTGGTGTTCACGTCCAGGTAATACCATTCTTCGAGCATGGGATTGTCCGCCGAAGCGGGGTCTTGGAAGTCATTCACCTGGGCGGCGTCGGCGAAAAGAGCGGCTTCCGTCGGCCGTTTGATTTTGTTCACACTTATCGCCGGCGAATTGTTTCCGGCGGGCGAGAGGGACAGGTTGTAGCCGTAACTGAATATCATGTCATCGCCTTTCAATTTGAATTGCGTCGGCGTTGCATAGAGTGCCGGACACAGCCGCACATCGCTGCTTTGGAGATACCGGAACAAGACGCCCGCGGACAAATCGAAGGCGCGCTGGCCTTCCGCCGTGTCGTCGTTTTGCAGCCACCCGAACCAGTATTGATGTCCGTTGCTGTTGGTCGAATCATAGATCCACTGGAAACAGCCGCCGCCGTTCTCGTCCCAATATAACTGGGTTGCGATTCCCAGCTGGTGCAAATTGTTCATGCATTCGGCCCGTTGCGCCGATAATTTGCTTTTGTGCAAAACCGGCAACAGCATCGCCGAAAGTATCGCGATGATGGCGATTACGATGAGCAGTTCCACCAGCGTGAACGCGCAGGAGGGATTTGTATCGGGTGATGGGTGACGGGAAGGCGGATTCCTTCCCACCGCCGTTTTTGCCAGGTCACCCGTCGCTCGCCACTGGTCGCGTGCTTTCATGGTCGCTGGGCGCTGATGCGGTAAAACGCCCGGTCCGGTGGCGGGGCGATGTCCGGCAAGAATAAATTGGTTCCGTTGCCGTTCGTAGCGGTGGAAACATCACTCCACGCAACCAGGTCCGGAGAGCGTCTGAGGGTGTACCACCAGTTGCTTTGGCTGATAAATTGCGCCTGCCAGACATGGTTGCTGAACGCGCCGGTCAGGTTTTGAACCGGCGGCGGCGGCACGGTGACAACAAAATTATCCACGGTGCCGTGCGCGAGCAACGATCCATCCGCGCCGGCATCGCTCCAGTTGATGATCGCCATCCGGTCGAGCCGGAAATCTTTGAAGGTTGAGCCGAGCACCACGTTGGGGATCGAGGCGAAGGCCGCGCCGTTGCGCGTCATCGTGGTGCGCAACGTTTTGTTGCTCGCGGTATAATCCATCGCCACGTGAAACAGCGCGCCGGGGTCGAGGGTGATGGGAAAGGCGAACTTGGTGGCAAACTGGTTGTTGCTGGAAATGAGGGTGGGAGAAATCGTGGCGCCTTTGCCGGAATCGGGGAAATAATCAAACTCGAAGGTGTTGCGCGCGCCGTTGGTGGAGACGCCGGTGCCGCGTTGCAGATCGGGGCTGGTCGCGCTGATGGAATTGACGAAACCCATGGCCAGTTCAAAGCTGTTTGTCTTGGCCGGGTTGACCGCAATGGCGATATCGGCCAGTTGCAGGTCGAATGAAATTCCGAAGTCATCCGAACGGGCCAGGATCGTGCCCAGTGGCCGGCAAAAATAACTGTTGGTCTGCGACGAATCCCAGGTGACGGCCAGGTCCTGGTTGGTGGCATCCCATTGGAACAGGTTCGTGTCCCCGATAATTTGCCAACCATCTTGCCGCGGGTCGGCGGAGAAATCTTCGGTAATGGTCGCCGCCCCGCTGAGCGAGGCGGCGGCCAGACCGGACAGGAAAAAGAGGCGAAGTTTCACGGGACAAATGCCGTTCGCGCCACCTGGTTTTTCCGGCGGAGCAACCAGAGGAGACCCGCTCCCGCGACAGTCAATGCGTCCGTCGCCGGTTCGGGCACGACGGAGATGGCATCAATATACGCCGGTGTTCCGTCATTGAGCACCTCCAACCGCACATAATTGACCGAGGGCAAAAAAACACTCTGATTGTTTCCATCCACCCCCCAGGCGAGGTCAAAGCCCGCGCCGCCGGCAGATCCGTTGTACAAGGCCCTGATCCCCGCCAGGTCCTGGCCCGCGAAATCAGCCGCGGTCAGGTTGGGGTTTACCGGCAGGAATGGATTGCCGCTGCCATCGGTGGGGAACAAGCCGTCCACCAGAGGCGCTTGCAATGGGTTCAAGGTGTAGAACGTCAGGCCGTCAACGCTCACGGACACGCGCGCGTCGCTGGTGCCGCCAGTGTAAAGCGACCCGTCCTGGGCTGTGCCGGTGCCGAAATCCTCGGTGAACCCGGCATGGCCGAAGATGATGAAATCCAGGCCGTAGGGATTCGCGGCATTGTTCTGGACTGGCGAGTTGAACTGCAGCGTGATGGAACCACCGGTGCCCACGCCGACGATCTGGCTGGACAGATACGGCGCATCAAACGGGTCAACCGGTCCGCCAAAGTCGCCAGGGGTGAATTGCGACGGCGCGCCGAGCGCCGCCGTCGGGTCATTGTAGCTGGTAATCACCCCGCTGCCTTCAGTGTAGGAAGCCACGCTGCCGGCAAATTGCGCGCGGGTGACGGTGGGAACGAACAGGGCGCCGGCCAGGGCCAGCGAAGCGAACAGATTTTTCATGAACTGATCTTTCAATTTTGGTCCGCGGAAAAAGGCGGAACGGTTTTACGGTTGAGAGACCAGCGCGGAGCATGGAGGCGATGGAAAATGAAAAAACCTCCAGACCCCGGCAAAACGGAGAATGAAGGCATCCAACGGATCCTGGCGAAAACAGTTCGCCAGGCTGGCCTCATCCTTCTCTTTGACGGAGAAGTTGGGTGGGTTGATGGTCTTTGATTGATGGTTGATGGGAAAACCGCTGCGGTCTCCTGCGACCAACTCTCAATCCGCAACTATCAACTTCCCAGACGAGCACAGCCAGACCGGTATCCTGACTTCGGCTTCAAGCCTCTTCCCGCCTTCCCGATTTGCATCAGTGGCTTTGGGAGTTGTAGCCGTTACAGTGGCGCAACCGTCCCGGATTTTCACCGGGTTCCCCGACGTTTGACTGCGATGGTGAATGGGCCAACGCCCATTCCTTTCAAAGAACAGTTCGTTTCTACGCTTAAAACAAAAAACTGCCAAGGAATAATTTCAAAAATTTTCTGGCCGGGGAACCGGCGAATCTGCGAGCTTTACGCTTTGGCCGGCTGGCTGATACGTTGGGGGCGCAGAAGCAATCATCAACCACCGGCTCAACCCATGGTCCAGGTCGAAGGCCTCACCAAACTTTACGGCGAATTCGTGGCCGTAAACGAGCTTTCGTTTTCCATCCAGCCCGGCGAAGTGGTGGGCCTGGTCGGCCCGAACGGCGCGGGCAAGACCACCACGTTGCGGTGTCTCGCCGGCATCATCCCCCCGTCCCGCGGCACCGTGTCGGTCGGCGGCCACGATATTGTCCGTGACGCGATTGCCGCCAAAAAGCAGCTCGCTTTTTTTACCGACGAGCCGCGCCTGTTCGATTACCTCACGGTCGGGCAGCACCTGAATTTCGTGGCGCGGATTTATCAGGTGCCCGATTATGAGCGCCTGGGCGCCGCGTTGCTGGAGGAACTGGAAATCGCGAATAAAAGGGACGCCCTGCCCGGCGAATTGTCCCGCGGCATGAAGCAAAAACTGGCCATCGCCTGCGGCCTGCTGCACTCGCCCCGGGTGATCTACTTCGACGAGCCGTTGACCGGGCTGGACCCCCTCGGCATCCGGCGGATGAAGGATTCCATTTTGAAGCGGGCCCGCGACGGTGCGGCCATCATTCTCAGTTCGCATCTTCTGCACCTGGTCGAGGAAATCTGCTCGCGTCTCCTGATTTTGAAGAATGGGCGCAAGATCATTGACGGCACGCTGGCGGAAATCACACGGAAGTTTTCCGAGCAACCCGGCGATGCCAGTCTCGAGGAGATTTTCTTTCGCGCCACCAGTGAAACCGGCGCGCCCGCGCCTGCCGTCCCGCCGCCGTTGCCGCGCGGAAACGAGCCATGATCGCTGCGCTGCTCAACCTGCAGTACCACGTGTTCCGCAACCGGCTGGTTTCCCGGTTCAAGCGGCTCAAGCAGCCGAAATATCTCATCGGTGCCATTGCGGGCGGGCTTTATTTTTACTTTTACTTCGTGCGTTACCTCTTTCACGGGATCGTCGGGCGCCCGGGGATGAACCTGGCGGTTTCGCCGGAGCACCAGAAACTGTTTGAATTGTTGGGCGCGCTGGCTCTTTTCATCATTGTGCTCTTGGCCTGGCTCGTTCCCCACGAGCGCGCCGCCCTCACGTTCACCGAGGCCGAGGTGGCGTTTCTCTTCCCGGCGCCGATCACCCGGCGCAACCTGGTTCATTACAAGCTGATGCGATCCCAATTGGGGATCTTTTTCAGTTCCCTGTTTTTGACGCTGATTTCCCGGCGGTTTGGCGGCAATGTCTGGATTCACGCCCTGGGCTGGTGGCTGATCCTCTCGACGTTGAACCTCCATATGCTCGGCTGCTCGTTCGCGCGGACGATGCTGTTGGACCACGGAATTTCCAACCGGTTCCGGCGCCTCCTGGTCTTCGGCCTGGCCGTGGCAATGGCAGTTGGCGTCTGGGTCTGGGCGAAAAAGACCCTGCCGGAATTGGACCCGGCCGCCCCCGCCAATCTAGATTCGGTCCTGGATTATGTGCAACGGATCCTCTCCACCGGTCCCGCGGCGTATCTGCTCTATCCGTTCCGGCTGGTCGTACGGCCATTTCTCGCGTCCGATGCGGCGGCATTTTTTTGGGCTCTGATCCCGGCGCTGCTGTTCTTTGGGCTCCACTACCTGTGGGTTATTTATTCCGATGTGGCCTTTGAAGAAGCCTCGGTGGAAGCTTCGCAAAAGCTGGCCGTGCGCCTGGCCGCCGTGCGCTCCGGCAACTGGCAGGGCCTGAAGAAAAACCGGAAACCTCGGCGCCCCTGGTTCAAGCTGAATGCCACCGGACCTTCCGCCACGGCGTTGCTCTGGAAAAATCTCATTGGCGTTGGCCAGATTTTTTCCCCGCGACTTTGGATTACCCTCCTCGTCATCATGGTGGTGGTCGGTGTCAGCCTGGCGAATGCCCGGGTCGGCCAGAACTTGCTTTACCTGATGGACATTCTGATTGCCATTGCCCTGGGGTATTCACTGTTGCTGGGACCGCAATTGCTGCGGCTGGATTTTCGGCACGACCTGCCGGTGGCGGACATCCTGAAGACCTACCCGCTGCGCGGCTGGCAGATTGCCCTGGGTGAAATCCTCGCGCCGGTGGTCGTGCTCGCGGCAGTCCAATGGCTGCTGTTGCTGATGGGTGCCGCGCTGGTTTTTTATCTGCCCGGCAAGTACGCCGCCCTCCTGCTGGCCATCGCCTTCAGCGCGGTGGTCGTGCTGCCGTTGCTCGACGTGCTCCTGCTGCTGATACCGAACGCCGCTGTGCTGCTCTTTCCATCGTGGATCCAGACCGGCAAGGACAGCGTGCGAGGGATCGAGGCCACCGGCCAGCGGCTGATTTTTGCCTTGGGACAACTGCTGGTCCTGACGGTGGCGCTGGTGCCAGCCGTCGGCGGCTTTGTCGGTGTTTTGTTCCTGCTGCAGCTCGTTTTTGGTTATGCCGCTGCCGTGCCCTTTGCGGCCCTGGCGGCCGCCGTTATTCTGGCCGTGGAAGCCGGTCTCGGGGTGATGTTGCTCGGCCGATTGTTCGAGCGGTTTGATGTCGCAGAGGAGCCCGCGAATTGAAAGGCGGACCAACCGTTCCGCGCTTGCGTAATGCCGCCGGTGATAACTATAATCACACTTCACTTTGATTATGAGCCAAACACCCATTCGCGTTGCGGTCACCGGTGCTGCCGGCCAAATCGGTTATTCCCTCCTCTTTCGCATCGCCTCCGGCGCGATGTTCGGGCCCAGCCAGCCCGTCATCCTGCATTTAATTGAAATCGAACCCGCGTTGCCCGCGCTGGGCGGCGTGGTGATGGAACTCGACGATTGCGCCTTCCCGCTGCTCAAGGGCGTCGTGCCCACCGCGAACCTCGACGAGGGTTTCAAGGGTGTGAACTGGGCGTTGCTCGTCGGCAGTGTGCCGCGCAAAGCCGGCATGGAACGCAAGGACCTGCTCGGTATCAATGGCAAGATCTTCATCGGCCAGGGCCAGGCCATCCAGAAAAATGCCGCGCGCGATGTCCGCATCCACGTCGTCGGCAACCCGTGCAACACCAATTGTCTCATTGCCATGAACAACGCCCCGGACGTGCCGCGCGACCGTTTCTTTGCCATGACCCGGCTGGACGAAAACCGCGCCAAGGCGCAACTCGCGAAAAAGGCCGGCGTGGACGTGACCGCCGTCAGCAACATGGCCATCTGGGGCAATCATTCTGCGACGCAGTACCCCGATTTCTCCAACGCCAAAATCAATGGCCAGCCCGCCCCGGCGGCGGTCCCGGACGAGGTGTGGCTCAAGAGCGAATTCATCTCCACCGTCCAGCAACGCGGTGCGGCCATCATCAAGGCGCGTGGTTCCTCCAGCGCCGCCAGCGCGGCGAACGCCGTCGTAGACAGCGTCCGCTCCATCATCGAGCCAACGCCGGCCGGCAACTGGCACAGTGTCTGTCTCTGTTCCGACGGCAGTTACGGCATCGAGAAAGGTTTGATTTGTTCGTTCCCCGTGCGCAGCGATGGCAAGGGATTGCAGATTGTGCCGGGCGTGCCCGTCAACGAATTCAGCCGTACGAAAATTGACGCGACGGTGAACGAGTTGAAGGAGGAACGCGCGCTGGTAGCCGATCTGCTGCCGAAATAAACGGTGTCCAGACTCCGGCGGCCGCACATGGGGTAACCTGTTGTGGAAGCGGTGTTTGTATCTCTGTTTGGGGAGCTGAATCGGTACAAAAAATGCTCATTTCAGGCCCGATATGAGATTCAGAGCGGCTGTTTCCAGACGGGCTATATTGCGATGGGGTGGTTGGTTTTCCTGCTTCCTTCATAAATCGAAGCGGGCGCTGTCATTTTGGCTGATGGCCGGTTGGTTGCCGTCGATGTTGGTTTCAACGTCCAATGCCCAGATGCCCGCGCCCGTTCCGGTTTTTCAATTTGGCGCTTTCTACAACCTGGACCTGGACTTCAGCCCGGGCCAGGCGATAACCATGAACGGGAAGGTGCACGTCAATGGAACCCTTTGGATGTGTCCGCAGGCCACGGCGACATTCAATGACACGGTAGAAGCCACCGGGGTGGTCACCAATCGGGATAATCCCAATGACCAACAGAACCTGATCTTTAACTCGAGCTATCTGCATTATAATGGCGGTCCTCCGTTGTCCCATATGGCCCCGCTGTTTCTTTCATCGATCAACGCCAATATCAACCCTGCCAACCCGGAAGCCATTCTCAACCTGCCGCCGGCAGGAACCGGAGTGCCCAACTTGAACGCGTATGTGCCTTCCAACCAGATTTACCTTTATAACGAATGCGACCTTATCATTTCCAATTCCTTTACCGGTATCAACGGCAACAGCCGGTATGGGACCAATCTCAGTGTCTATTTCAGCGATTACTATAATTCGATGGGTCGCCTGGTCCTGGTTACAAACGATGTGCAATGGATCACCACCAACCTCGTCGTAGGTGTTAGTACGAATAAAATTACGAACGGCTACTATTCCTTTGTGACGAATGTTGCTTTCTACGATTTCCGTGAAGGCAAAACCGTCCAGGCCGTGCAGATCAATGTGGCCAAACTGGGCAGCTGGCTCACCAATTTTGTGGCTAATGGTGGTAATCGATACAACCAGACCAATCTTTTCGACAAAGGCTACGGCATTGACTCCATTTACGTTTATAACAGCGTGCCCCTAACCAGTACCCAACTTCCGGCCGTGCGGGTGGTCAATGGACAAGAACTGCCCTCGCCCAAGGGCCTCACCATCGCCACGCCCATGCCGCTGTATGTGCTTGGCGACTACAACATCAAGACCAACCTCGGCGGTAGCACGTCTTTACTCACGACCAACACCGCCTGGACCTGGCCGGCGGCGCTCATGGGCGACGCCATCACCATTCTTTCCGCCAACTGGGTTGACAACCAGCCTGCTTACCTGGCTGGCGGCAGTTACACCGCGCGAAATGCCGTCAACACCACCATTAACGCTGCGTGCCTCATGGGCATTGTTTCATCCACCAACGTCGCCGGCGTCAAACACTACAGCGGTGGCCTGGAAAATTTCCTGCGTTTGGAAGAAAATTGGAACGGTGATATTCTGTGCTACAATGGTTCGATCGTCGCTATGTTTCCCAGCCTCTACGCGACGAATTTCTGGATCGGCCCCGGTATCTATTACGGTGTTCCCACGCGGCAATGGGGCTTTGACGCAAATTTTATGATCCTGACAAAACTGCCGCCGTTGACCCCGGCGATAGCAAATACCAATCCTCCGGCGATTACCGCGCAGCCACAAAGCCTGACTGTCGCTCAAGGTAGCAACGCCACTTTTAATGTCACCGCCGGTGGTTTCTCTCCGTTGAATTACCAATGGAAATTCAATGGCACGGACATTTTGGCGGCAACCAGTGCCTCACTCACACTGACCAACGTGCAACTCAGCCAGACTGGAAATTATGCCGTGGCAGTGACCAATCTCTATGGCTCGGTCCTGAGTTCCAATGCGGTGCTCACCGTGGTGACGCAGCCGCCGTTCATTTCAGCCCAGCCAACCAATAAGACCATTTTTGTGAATGGCACGGCGATCTTTGGTGTGACCGCCGCTGGTTCCTCGCCATTAAGCTACCAGTGGAGTTTCAACGGGACGAATCTCGTCGGGGCCACGAACGATTTGCTGATGCTGTTCAACGTGCAAACCGACCAGGCCGGGAGCTATGCCGTCCAGGTGACCAATCCGTTCGGCGTGACCAACAGTACCGGTGCGGTGCTAACCGTGCTGACCCAGCCGCCGACGATCCAGAAGCAACCCGCCAATCAAACTGTGATCCTGGGAGGTTCAACGATTTTCAGTGTCACAGCTGCGGGTTCCTCGCCGTTGAGTTATCAATGGCAGTTCAACGGGGCTGATATTGTCGGGGCCACCAACCTGTCGCTGATTTTTGATAACGTGCAAACCGACAATCAGGGTCCTTATCAGGTAGTTGTGACCAACGCCTACGGTTCGATCACCAGCTCCATCGCCACCTTGACCGTGACCCGTTCATTAGTGGTTGCTTGGGGAGATAATATTTTTGGCGAGACCAATGTGCCTGCTGGTTTGAAGAACGTGACAGCGATTTCCGCAGGTTTTTATCACGATCTTGCACTCCAAGCCGACAGAACGGTAGTCGCCTGGGGCGCTAATGGTAGCGGCCAGAGTAGTGTGCCCGTTGATTTGACGAACGTGGTGGCAATTGCTGGAGGCGGCTTTTATAGTCTTGCACTTCGGGCCAATGGGAACGTGGTCGGGTGGGGGGACAATGGCTATGGCCAAATCAACATTCCTCCAAATTTGACGAACGCGGTGGCGGTTACCGCAGGTTACTATCATAGTCTGGCTCTTCAGGCAAACGGAACAGTGGTTGCCTGGGGATATAATGCCTATAACCAGACCAATGTGCCCGCTGGTTTGACGAATGTGGTGGCAATTGCCGCTGGTGGGTATCACAGTCTGGCTCTTCGGGCAAACGGAACGGTAGTCGCCTGGGGACACGATGGCTACGGCCAGGCAGATGTGCCCGCCGGTTTGACGAACATCGTGGCGATTGCGGCAGGGCAATTTCACAGTCTGGCGCTTCAAGCCAACGGAACAGTGGTGGGCTGGGGCGAAGGTGATTCCGGTCAAACCAATGTGCCTACCGGTTTGACGAACGCGGTGGCGATTGCCGCCTGTGGCTATTTCAGTCTGGCGCTTCAGGCCAACGGAACTGTGGTGGGGTGGGGTGATGATTTTTACGGCGAGATCAATCTTCCTGCCAGTTTGACGAACGTGGTGGCAATTGCAGCAGGTTTTTTTCACAGTCTGGCACTTGAGAACGACGGTTCTCCTGTCATTTTAAGGCAGCCCACAAGTCAGACGACGTTAAATAGTGCGACAATTCTCTTCAATGTAACTGCTGTGGGTAGGCCTCAATTGAGTTACCAGTGGCAGAAGGATGGTGCCAGCCTTACAGACGGCGGCACCGTGTCGGGGGCGACCACAGGGGCACTGACCCTGGTCAATGTGCAGACCAACGACGCTGGCATTTATGCCTTGGTTGTGACCAATGACTTTGGGTCGATTACGAGTTCCAACGCCGTCCTGACGGTGCTGACCCTGCCCCCGAAGATCCAGACACAACCGACCAATCAAACTGTCTTAGTGAACGGTACTGCGACCTTCGGTGTCACCGCCACAGGTTCCTTGCCGCTCGGATATCAGTGGAGTTTCAACGGGACGAACATCGACGGGGCCACGAACGCTTCGCTCATGTTGAGCAGCGTGCAATTGAGCCAAGCCGGGAATTACGCAGTGGAGGTGGCCAACGCGTATGGCACTACCAACAGCACCAGTGCGGTGCTGACCGTGGTTGATCTGCCACCGGCGATTCTGGCACAGCCTGCCGATCAAACGATGGCTGTGGAAGGCACGGCTATTTTTAGTGTCACGGCCACTGGCTTTCCACCCTTGAGTTACCAATGGAACTTCAATGGAACGAACCTCGACGGGGCCACGAATGCTTCACTCACGTTGGCTAACGTACAAATGAGCCAGGCGGGCAGCTATGCTGTACTGGTGACCAACGCCTATGGCTCAGTCCTCAGTTCCAATGCCCTGTTGACGGTGGATACCGCGCCACCGTGTGATCCGGTACCCTCGGGTCTGACCCAGTGGTGGCCGGCCGAGGGCACGGCAATGGACATTATCGGAGGGAGCAATGGTGTGATGTACGCGGGAACGACCTTTTCGTCCGGGATAGTGGGGCAGGCCTTCAATTTCGACGGGACCAATGGTTGTGTGATGAACACGAACACGGCGCCGCTGACAAATATTCAGAACAGCTTTACGATTGAGTTTTGGGCCTGTCCCCGGAAGGGATTCAACCTGCTGCCGGAGGGAGGCGGAATTGGAAATACCGGGCAAAGCTATGCGGTCTTTCCGGACTGGGGCGGGACAAGTGGCAGCCGGGCCGGAGTCGGTGTCTGTGTCGGGACCAACGGTATATCCGTCATCGAACACGCCGCCAGTTACATGCCGTCAATGCTCAGTTATCCGGCCTTGATCAATGGCTGGGTCCATGTGGCGGTGGTGTATTCGAACAAGCAGCCGACCCTCTATCTGAATGGTGTGAGCGTTCGGACGGGAATCACCAGCAGCCGGACCTTCATATATCCTTCCAAGGATTTGGGCGGTTCCTGCAATGTGGCGGGGTTCCCGTTCAAGTCCTACGGCCTGTACAATGGACTTCTGGATGAAGTCAGCATTTACAACCGTGCCCTCGCGTCCGATGAAATTCAGGCCATCTACAGTGCCACCGTGGCCGGAAAATGCACAACACCGTTCATCGGTCTCCAGCCGACCAATCAAACGGTGAATGCCGGTGGTCTGGCGATGTTTTCCGTAACGGCGGCCGGCTCTGCGCCGTTGAGCTACCAATGGAGTTTTAACGGAACCAACCTGGATGGGGCGACCAATTCCCTGCTGCTGTTGACCAATGTCCAGCCCGGCAATGCCGGCGGCTACATCGTGCTGGTGACCAATCTCTATGGCTCGGTTCTCAGTTCCAATGCCGTATTGACCGTGCTGGTGCCGCCTTCCATCACCCTCCAGCCGGCCAGCAGCGCCAACGTCGCAGGCACTACTGCAAATTTTAATGTTGCGGCCGATGGCACGGCGCCGTTGAGCTATCAATGGCAATGGAACGGTACGAATCTCGATGATGCGACCAATGCCATCCTGACGCTGGACAACGTAACCCTGGATCAAGCCGGGAATTATTCCGTGATCGTCACGAATCTGGCCGGCAGCATCACCAGCAGCAACGCCGTTCTGTCGGTTTATGCCACAGCGGCGGCAACGTTGGGCGCATATTCATTCTCCAGCGACACCGGCTTCCAATTCCAGGTTGTGGGCGTGCCCGGATACAACTACGACGTACAGGCGTCCACCAATCTGATGGATTGGGTGCCTCTGATCACCAACACAGCGCCGTTCATCTTCACCGATACGGACACCGGTGATTTCCCTCAACAGTTTTATCGGGCCATTTACGCGCCTTGATATCATCCGGTCTTCCGCTGCATTTCCGGCGGTTGAATTATGGCCAGCGCACTTGATTAAACCGTTGCGGCCGGTTGCTGCCCGTGCCCGGATCGATCAACTGATAGTGGTCGGGCCCCGACAGGGAATACATTGCCTGTCCCGGGGCCAGCCAGTTGGCTGGCGGCAGAGAAAGATTTGTGGTGTCCAAAATGGTGAACCAGTCACCCGGGACATGGCTTCCAACCGCGTTTGACGGGCCGGTTCCTATGCTGGCCCCTTCGGCGAAGGGGAGGATCAGGGTTCCGGCAACCAAAATGACCGCCAATCCGGCGATCGCTTGATCAATGAAGCTGGGGGAAGGACTGTTTTTCATGGTAACCCACTGCTTTCATGTTTTCTGATTAAAGGCTCGCAATGCCAATAAATAAGATGACCCGCCGGTGAAAAAGTTCCCGACCGACCGCAGACCTGGATGGACGAACACCGCCTCCCACCGGTGCAGGTACTGTCCTGATTTCCGGTAGGGCGCGTCACTCCGTGCGCGCCGTTCACCAGGTTTGCGGCGGGCAGAGGACTGCCCGCCCTGCCTGGATTTTTGAAATTAGGATACTACCCCGGTGCGCACGCCATTGCGTGACGGAAACGTTCTGTTATTCTCCGGCCATGGCGTTCAATTCCTATCGTGATTTTCTCAATGCGCTCGAATCCGCCGGTGAACTGAAACGCATCGCCCAGCCCGTTGCCACCGAGCTCGAAATCACCGAGATCGCCGACCGCGAAATGAAATCACCCGGCGGCGGCAAGGCGCTGCTGTTCGAAAAACCCACCGTCAACGGTGCCGTCTCGCCGTTTCCCCTCGCCATCAACACCCTGGGCTCGCACCGGCGGATGGCCTTGAGCATGGGCGCGAATACCGTGGACGAGGTTGCCGCCGAACTCGGTTCGCTGATGAAGGCCAAACCGCCGACGAGTTTTCGCGAAGCCATCAAACTGCTCGGCCAGGCCCTCGACCTGCGCCATGCCAAGCCAAAAATCGTTGGCTCGGGTGCCTGCAAAGATGTAATTCATAAATTCGACGTTCCGGTTTCACGCAAAGAGCCGTGGCCCAAAGCACCCGGCGTTGAATCGTTAAATCGTTCAACTGTTAAATCGTCCTCCGATTCAGCGATTCAACCGTTCAACGATTCAACCCTTCTGAATCTCCCGATTCAGAAATGCTGGCCCCTCGACGGCGGCCGTTTCATCACCCTGCCTTGCGTGGTGACCAAAGATCCCGACACCGGCGAACGCAACGTGGGCATGTATCGCATCCAGATTTACGACGACCGCACCACCGGCATGCACTGGCAGCTCCAGAAGGTCGGCGCGCGCCATGGCCGCCGCTATTACGAGACCGGCCAACGCATGCCCGTGAGCATTTTCATCGGCGGCGATCCGATGTTTCCCTTTGCCGCCACTGCTCCGCTGCCCGATGGCCTCGATGAATTTCTGCTGGCCGGTTATCTCCGCAAAAAATCCGTCGAACTGGTGAAATGCGAGACCAACGACCTCGAAGTCCCCGCCAATGCGGACTTCGTCATCGAAGGCTACGTGGACCCGACCGAGCCGTTGCGCGAGGAAGGTCCGTTCGGCGACCACACCGGCTATTACACGTTGCCCGAGCCGTACCCGGTCTTTCACGTCACGGCGATCACCCACCGCAAGGACGCGGTATATCCGGCGACGATTGTCGGCAAACCGCCGATGGAGGATTTTTACATCGGCGGCGCGAGCGTGAAACTGTTCCTGCCGATCTTCAAGATGAACTTCCCGGAGATTGTGGACATCGCGTTGCCGGCGGAAGGCGTGTTCCACAACCTGGTATTTGTGAGCATCAAGAAGACCTACCCGATGCAGGCGTACAAAATCATGCACGGACTCTGGGGCATGGGTCAGATGATGTTCACCAAATACATCGTGGTGGTGGATGCCGACGTGGACGTGCACAACAC
>Ga0265320_10000666_pt1 | contig 26164 bp, 23 predicted proteins | sample 4827metaG_FD_202087 | JGI IMG/M metagenome (GOLD analysis project Ga0265320, IMG submission 202087) | Rhizosphere microbial communities from Carex aquatilis grown in University of Washington, Seatle, WA, United States - 4-8-27 metaG | ecosystem: Host-associated > Plants > Roots > Rhizosphere >...
TGACGACCGGCATGATGACGTTGATATTCCTGATGCTGACGATGGCCGTCACACCGTTGCGCAAAATCACCGGCTGGAACTGGCTGATTCAATTCCGCCGGATGCTCGGCCTTTACGCCTTCTTTTACGCCTGCGTGCATTTCCAATTGTTCTTCAGTCTGGACCGGGGATTCAGCATCTCCAGCACGCTGACGGAGATGGTCAAACGCAAATACCTGATCGTGGGTGGCACCGCGCTGCTGTTAATGGTGCCGCTGGCCCTCACCTCCACCAACGCCATGATCAAATGGATGGGTGGCAAACGCTGGCGGGCATTGCACCGGCTCGCCTATGTGGCCGCCATCGCCGGCGTGATCCATTACTACATGCAGGTGAAGGCCGACGTGCGCCAGCCGCTGGCGTTTGCGGCCGTGCTGGCCATCCTGCTCGGATACCGGCTGCTGGTTTACTGGCGCAGCCGCCAACCGAAACGGATGGTCAGTAATCAGTAATCAGTAATCAGTAATCAGTAATCAGTGGCCAGTGGTCAGTGGTCAGTGGTCAGTGGTCAGTAGCGGGATCCGGAATCCGGCGTTCAGCCTGAAGTTTTTGGACTTTCCCCGGCGCCCGGCGTGGCGGTGTGCTCGCAAAATTTGATGATGGAGGAGCGGGAGACAAAAAACGTCTGGCCATCGCCCGGTTCAAGCTCCACAAATCCAGACTGAGCGTCGTACTGGGATTTCGGAAACAGGTGCTTGACGCCTTTGAAACGCACGTTGGAATAGACCGTCACTCCCTGGCTCCAATCGGTGCAATGAACATCGTAGCGTTTGCCGAGGTCTACGGGTTCGCCCGATGACAAGGATGGCACGACACGCTGCGTTGATGCCGGACTGGTGGTTGAGGGCGAAGACTTGCTTGCATCTGCGGAGGGAGGGAAATTGGGATCGAGTTCTTTTAGAATTTCCTGCCGCGTTTGCACCAGGTCCATCCCCAAATTCTTCAAAATCCGTCCGGCTAAACCATCACCCTCCTCCAGCAAACCCAGGAGAATGTGTTCGGTCCCGACATAAGTATGATTCAGCCGCCGGGCTTCTTTTACTGCCAGAGCCAGAACCTTCTTCACGCGCGGTGTATAGGGAATATTGCCGCTCTTCTCCTGGTCCGAAGCCGGTTCCGCGCATTTTTTGACCTCGGCACGGACCGTTTCAAGGTTGATTCCCATCCTTCCGAGGACAGCCACGGCCGTGCCTTGTCCCAAGGCAATTATTCCCAAGAGCAGATGTTCGGTGCCGATAAAATTATTGTGAAGGCGGTCGGCCTCCTTGCGCGCGAGCCCCAGCACCTGCTGGGCCCGGGGAGTAAAATCACGTACGGGCTCACCGGAGCGGCGTCCTTGCGGCGCGCCCGGTATCGACTGGCTCAGGGGCAGAACATGGACGCGCGGCTGTTCCGTCGGGACCGTCGTCAGTCTTTTCCAGAACGATTTGAGCCAGTTCATTGATGGCGCCAGTTTGCCACGGCCAATATGGGTTGCAAGTGACGAGTGACGAGTGGGAGACGAAGATGGAGCTTTGCGATCTCTGCGTTTGGTGTACACGCTTTAGCGTGCCGGGATGCAAACTCACACGCTGAAGCGTGTACACCAAACAGGTTTTTGCGTATTTCGCGGTTGGTTTCTGCAAGCCCGACCCGCCTTCACCCCCGCCGAAAGCGGCGAGCCAGAAACAGGACCAGGCCCGCGCCGGCCAACAGCAGGGACGCCGGCGGTTCGGGGACCATAATGCTGTTGATCCAGGGCATGAAGGTCGAGACCCGTCCGAAGCCGCTGGCATCTCCATAATCGGAATTGGCATTGCCATCGGCGGCGACGACAAAGGTGGCCACACCAACCAGGTAGGTTTGCCCGCCGATCGTGGCAAATACACCGCCGCCACTGTCGCCGGGCCCCAGGCAGCCTTCCAGCGGCAAAGGCGTCGCGCTCCCGAAACCGTTATCCGCCGTCGTGTGCGGGTTGTCAAAATCACTGGCCAGGATCAGGGAAGGATTGCCGAAATTACCGTCGATGACGTTTTGAAAGGCGCGTTTCTTGTCATCCAGGATATTGGCGCCGGTCAGGCCGGTTCCCGTGAGGCCATAGCCGACATACGTTCCGGTCTGCCCCACTTCCGACGTCCCGGTGTAGAGCGTTGCCGGCGTAACCCCCACGACCGGCGTGCTGAGATGGATGAGGCCAAAGTCGTAACCGTTGAACACGCTGCCATTATTCCACGTCGGGTTCATGTACAGCTCGGTCGAGGTATAGGAGGAGCCGTTGATGGTGAACGTCCCGGAACTGGCGATCAGCAACTCGTGGGCGGTCATCAGCACCCAGTCCGGGGCAATCAGGACGCCGCTGCCGTTGTAGCCCCAACTGTTGACAAATTTTCCCACCGACTGATAGTCCGAGCTGGCGGCCAGAGCCTGATAATCGCTGTCCAGCGCATCGTCCCGGATGGTGCTGCCCCAGATGGATTCCGGCTGGAGAGCCGTCGCAGCAAGTATTCCAAGCAACAAAACCAAACTGTTTTTGCCCGATCTCATGGTATTCCGATTCCATCACAACCGCACCGCACCGTCAAGGTAAACCCGGTTACAGCCCGGCAAAAAACGGGTAACAAATTGAACCGCTGATCTTTGCTTGTTTGGAACTCCGGTCAGGGTTCCTCCCGCACTGTGCCCGTGGCCAGGACTTGAACAAAAAACTGTTGCTGGGGTTTGAGCGGATGCGTCGCCCGGATGGACCGGATGCCGCCCAACAGCATCTCCGCTCCGGTGGCGGGACCGACGATGAGTTCGGCTCGCGTCAGGTTCCGGGTACCGCTGTTCAAATCCACCGGAAGCCGGTACTGCTCGGGCCCGGTTTTTTCCGTCGGGTCCGAGCCAGCCGGGGATACTTCGTCCAACCGCGGCTGCACCGAGAGGGCAAAATCGCCCGTGACCACGCTGACGGCCATGGTTCTCAACTCCGGCAGGCGAAAGGCGCAGTGGGCTTTTTTCCAGAGGTCATGCACCGCCGGCTCGGTCTGGATCTGTTGCAACATGGTCATCAACCAGATGAATCCGCCGCCCAAGGACTGGGCCAGCCGGTCAAAATCCTCGGGATGCGGGGAGCTTTCACCGGCGGTCACCCGGATGGATTTGTTGCCCAGTGGTTCATTGGCGGCGGACCGGTTCTTATGGACGGAAAGTTCCAGGCTGAGACGGCACAGGTCCGCCAGTCCGTTCGTCAACACTCCCCAGGGCAGCGTAGTTTGCCCCTCTTTCAGCTTCCTGCCGGTGACGTCAAAGACACGCACGCGCACCGGATAAAGGGTTGAAATGAAACTGGCTTCATGGCTGACCACGGGCGTTTCGTTCGTGTTGGACCAGCCGAACGTGTTGGTCTGCAATGCCGGTCGCCACAGTTGTCCCTCGGCACTGGTCGGTGGTGGACGCAGGGTCGTCAATTCCACGAAACCGACCGTTTGTTTGGACGCTTCGACTGCCTGGACGCCGATCAATAACTGGAGATTGGGTTTCCAATCCGTCTGCGACCGGTCTGGCCGGCTTTCGATGGTGCCGGTGACCTGCTTCAGGATCGCGAGTCCCGGCGCAAAAACCGGGTCAATGGCCCGGTCCGCTTCTGCCGCCGACGCGCCGAAGCAAAGGAACGTCAATCCGATCGCCGCAATCAAGGACGCCATTGCCCTGGTATAAAAACTCATGGTCATCCATGGTATCACAGTGCCGGACGCGTGGCGAGCGGCGGGCGGCGGTACGGCCTTAATTCCCGGCAGGGCGCGTCACTCCGTGCGCGCCGTTCACCGTCCCGCTCTGCGGGACGGCGGGCAGAGGATTGCCCACCCTACGCGGATTTTGAAATCGGGTCACGTCCAGGCTCAAGTCTTTTTCAGGAAGGTCCCCTTTTGCAGTTCCTCGAAGGCCTGCTGGAGTTCGGCCTGCGTGTTCATCACGATGGGCCCGTACCATGCCACCGGTTCCTGCAACGGCTTGCCGGACACGAGCAGGAACCGGATGCCGTCCTCTCCGGCCTGCACTTCCACATCGTCGCCGGTATCGAACAGGATGAGCGAGCGGTTGTCCGCCTCGGCCGGCAGCGCAGTGTCGGCCCAGCCGAGACTCTCCGTCGGCACCGCCAGCGGGGCGGACGCGTTGCAGAACTTGCCGCTTCCGGAAAAAACATAGGCAAAGGCGTGACGCGTCTTTTCGACGGGCAGCCGCTTGCGTTTGCCGGGCGGCACGGTGACGTCGATATAGGTTGGATCGGCGGCGATCCCTTCGACCGGGCCGCGTTTGCCCCAGAAGCTGCCGCAAATGATCCGCGCCTGGGTGCCGTCGTCCTCGGTGACCTCGGGGATTTCCGGTGCCTTGATTTCCTGGTAGCGCGGCGCGGTCATTTTGAACGCCGACGGGAGGTTCGCCCACAACTGGAACCCGTGCATGCGGCCGAGCGGGTCGCCCTTGGGCATTTCCTGGTGAATGATGCCCCGGCCCGCGGTCATCCACTGGAGGTCGCCGGGGGCGATGGCGCCGCGATTGCCCAGGCTGTCGGCGTGCTCAACCGTGCCGGCGAGGACGTAGGTGATGGTTTCGATGCCGCGATGCGGATGCCACGGGAAGCCGGCCAGGTAATCGTCCGGGACGTCGTTACGGAAGTCATCCAGCAGGAGGAAAGGGTCGAAGTCGGTGGTATTGCCGAAGCCAAACGCGCGGCGCAGATGGACGCCGGCGCCTTCGAGGGTGGGCTTGGCCTTGACGAGGCGCTTAATCGGTCGGATGGACATAACATTCTCCTTGGTTCAGGGTCAGTACGACGAACAGGAAAAAAGTACGCACCGGCAAGTTTGAGGCAAGGAGAAAGATTGCCCCGTCAGCTGTCCGGGATCCGGGGTGGGCGGTGAAAATCGGGTGTGGCGCGCCGGGTGGCGGGTTGTTATGGTCTCGACTCAGGTCGGTGAGACTGAAACCGAGACGGCCGGGTTTTCCCGATCACAACCACCGAAAGGAAACTGGATTATGATACAGATCACACAACTGCTCGGCGACAAAGCCGATTACCTCCTCAATTTCAAAAGCCCGAAAATTTCCCGGGACCGGTTGCACCTGCCCGGGCCGGACTTCGTGGACCGGATTTTTTCCATGTCCGACCGCAGCAACCGTGTGCTCGGCAACCTGCACCGTTTGTTTGGCCACGGCCGGCTCGGCGGTACCGGGTACGTTTCCATCCTGCCGGTGGACCAGGGCATTGAACATTCCGCCGGCGCAAGCTTCGCGAAGAACCCGGATTATTTCGACGCGGGGAACATCGTGAAACTGGCCGTCGAGGGCGGTTGCAACGCGGTGGCGTCCACGTACGGCGTGCTGGGCGCGGTGGCCCGCCAATACGCGCACCGGATTCCGTTCCTGGTGAAGATCAACCACAACGAGCTGCTCACGTATCCGAACAAGGCGGATCAAATCATGTTCGGCACGGTGAAACAGGCGGCGGACATGGGTGCGGCGGCGGTGGGAGCGACAATTTATTTCGGCTCCGAGCAAAGCGGGCGGCAGATTGTGGAGGTGGCGCAGGCGTTTGCGCACGCGCACGAACTGGGGATGGCCACGGTGCTGTGGTGTTATCTGCGCAACAATGCATTCAAGGTCAAGAGTGCGGACGGCAAAACCACCGACTATCACGTCTCGGCCGATCTGACCGGCCAGGCCAATCACCTGGGCGTGACGATCCAGGCAGACATCATCAAGCAGAAGCTGCCGGAGAACAACGGCGGGTTCAAGGCATTGAACACGGGCAGCTCCAGCTACGGCAAGCTCGACGAGCGGATTTACACCGAGCTGACCAGCGACCATCCGATTGACCTGTGCCGTTACCAGGTGGCCAATTGTTACATGGGCCGCGCCGGCCTCATCAACAGCGGCGGGGAATCCAAGGGCAAAGGCGACCTGGAACAGGCCGTCGCCACCGCGGTGATCAACAAACGCGCCGGCGGCATGGGCCTGATTTCCGGGCGCAAGGCTTTTCAGCGCCCGATGGCGGAGGGCATTGGTTTGCTCAACGCCATCCAGGACGTGTATCTCAGCAAGGAAGTCACCGTGGCCTGAACCGCTAATCTTCGCTGATTCACGCTGATTCCAGCCATCGTCCCCGGGGTGAAGCGACGGAGGACGGGTGAATGGGAACGGGCGGTCAAATCCCGCGGTTATCGACCAGGTGGACTGCTGATTCTTTTCTGAAGGGTGGAGTCGCCCGGAAATTTGGTCAGGCCGAGCTGCCAGGTTTGCTGCGCGTAATCGGGTTTGCCGATCTTTTGATATTGATCGCCCAGGACGACATACGTTTGGGCAAACTGCGGCTGGGGCGCCATCGTTTCCTGCTGGTCAATGAGGCTGGACAAGCGCTGGACGACTTCGTTGTCCCGGGCCGGATCCGCCGGCCAGCGGGACATCGAAGCAGCCTTCATAAATTGCGCCTCCCAGTTGGCGGGATCCAGTTTCAACGCCTCGTTGAAACTTTGGTCGGCCTGCATCGCCAGGATGCCGATCTGGTTATAATCGCCGCCCGCGTCGCGAATCGCGCGCAGCTGGTTGATTTGGGCCTCGCCCAGCGTGGCAGGAATTTCCGGATCGTTGGGACTGTCCGCCGCGCGCTGTTTCAGTTCCGCAATCGCCTGTTCCAGCTCGCCGGCCTTTTGCAACCGCTGAAAAATCGCATGCTTTTCCATGGCGGTGACCGACGGAGACAGCAAAGCGTCAATGGCCTGGCTCAATTTGGCTGACGCCTTTGGCTTCAAATTGTCTGAAAGTGAATTTGTAACGGGAGCCTGAGCCAGCCGGCTGGCGTTTTCTGAAACCGCTCGCGGCGGTTCCGGTTTTGGAGCTATCATTTTTTCCGGCGGCGACTGCTCCGCCGGTTCCGACATCGATGCGGCGAGCGGCACGGGGGCTGGCGGCGTTTTTTGCCGGTTCAGATAAACGATGGCCCCGGCTGTGGCGGCGACACAAACAAATATCAATGCGATAGTGGATGGTTTCATTTTTTCCGTTTCCTTAAGTTAAAGTTCAAGCATTTCCCTGTTCGCGCCGGCGGCGCGCCCGGGCCACGACCCGCCCTTGTAAAGCCACGGGAATCACCCAGGCCAGCATCAACCAGAAGCCATGATTTGAAATGACTTCCGCCCAGCGGAAGAACCGGTTTTGCTGGATAAATTGCCGGGCGATTTCGGTGTTGGCCTGCAAGGCGCGGGCGACGCCTCCGACCGCAAAATCGTGGGCGACCACCATTCCACCCATCGCCGCATTCCACGCGGCGCCACAGCCGCAAAAAACCTGCCAGCCGGCGGCCAGGCCACCATGAGCCCAGACCCCGAGGGCGCACGCGCCGATCGGGAATATTCCCAGCGCGATCGCGCCAAAGGGCAGCAGACCGATGGCCAGGCCGCCGAAGCTCAGCGGCGCGACGGCGATCCCACCCGAGGCGAAAATCACGCCGACCGCGTGGCTGCTGCCGATGGCGATCCAGGCTTTCACCGGCCCGCGCATGATGTCAAACCGGTCGCCCAGGCGCACATGAATGAGCGGCAGCCCGAAACAGCTCCACCGGCTGCGATATTCAAACGCGGCCGGCGGAAAATTCCCGGCATATTCCTTTGCCAAAAGGCCGGCCAGATACCGGCGCCGTCCGGGAAGTGAGCCAACGACAAAAAAAAGAATGCTTAAAAAATAAATGACAATGGTCTGGCTGAAGAACAAGCCCCACAGCCACCAGGCATCCTTGTGGTTTCGAAACGTCCAGAACAACGGCACGGCCAGCATGGCGGAAAATACCAGGGCGACCATGAGGGAATTCCGGAAAAGAGATTTGATGTGTCCGCGCTCCTCGTCGGAATGAGCTTCGTCCATGCTCATGCGATAGCTGGCGTAATTGCCAAAAATGACGAGCAACGGGCTTAAAATCGCGCCGAGCAATCCCAGGGCGCCGGCGGCTTTGGCCGTCGCGCTGCCTTTCGCGGCGGCAGCGCCGAGGGTTGCCGTTTTGGCGGAGAGGGTGAGCGTGGGCAACGCCGCCAGGGCACTCAAGGTGAAAGCGGTTCCCGGATTCGTCTGCTCCAACGCGCCTTCCACAAAGGCGAGCACCTGTTCGTGTAACAGCTTCCGCCCGCGCGACAGCCGTTGCTTCACCGCGTCCTCGCTCAATTCCAGGCTTTGCGCGACGGCTTCGATGGATTGATGTTCGCGATAGAACAGGATAAGCGGCTCGCGGTAACTCTCGGGGATGCGTTCGAGCGAGCGCCAAAGGATGGCCTCCTCCTCCCGGCTGATCAGGTGTTCCGAGGGCAACATGCCTGACGCGGGTGATTCGTCCGCCGTGTCCAGCGGCTCGGCGGCATGGCTCGGTTCCCGTCCCTGCTGCCGCAGCGTTTTGCCGATGAGATTGCGTGCGATGCCGCACAGCCAGGCGCGGAGTTTTGCCGGCTCGCGCAGCCCGGCCAGTTGTTTCCAGGCGGCGACAAAGGTTTCCTGCGCCAGGTCTTCGCTCTGGCTCAAACTGCCGGTAGCGCTGTAGGCCAGCGAACAGACGAGCGATTGGTAACGCGCGATGATCTGGCCAAACGCGTCGCGATTGCCCGCCAGGCTTTCGGAGACCAGCTCGGCGTCATTGAAAACTTCAGTGCTCACATCTCTGGTGGTCATCATATCACCGCATAAGTACCGGGAAAGAGCTGGAGGTGACAAAGAAAAGCATTTGGCACACTCCGCATCGCAGCTGGGAACGATCCCGGAAGACAAAAGGACGGTCTGCCAGTCCGGCTCAGATAAGAACCCGTCCCGGCTGTTCACGACGCAAAGATTGGTCAAACCGATCATGCGCGTCTTGTCGTCCGCCGTCACTGATATCCATACTCCTGATTTATATTAAAAATGACGGGTGATTTTAGCGCATAGCCCGGATGAATAAAAGCCCTATTGGTTCGGGCCAAACGACACGATAAAAGGCACAGGACCAACAGGTTGTACCGGGGATGGCGGTCCCAACGGAATCCGGTCTACAGCGGGTGCCGGTATGGAGAAAATGTTGAAGGTTTCTTCCGGCCGAAACCAAACGGCGCGGCCGGCGTTTCATGGAATGAAGCGGTTTGCGACAGGCAATGCGTGAACCTTGTCCGTAATCATCATAACCCGCCTGCCGCATCGTTCACGCCGCGGATTGAAAGACCAAAACAAATGAACCTCATCCCCAACCAACCCCGAACCGGATTCACGCTGCTGGAAATCATGATCGTCGTGGCTATCATCGGCCTGCTGGCGTCAATGGCCATCCCCAACTTCATGGAAGCCCGCGCCAAGGCGCAAGCCAACCTCTGCATCAGCAACCTGACCCAAATTGATGCCGCGGCCAGCGAGTTCGCCCTGGAAAACGGCCGGAAGAACGGTGATGCCATCAACTATCCCGGCGACCTGACGCCGTACCTCAAGCTGAACCGGGCCGGCGGCATCCCCGGTTGTCCGGCCAACGGCGCTTACGCTGAACCCGCCGTGGGCACGCCGCCCAGCTGCTCGCTCAGCAGTACCGTCGCCCCGCCCCATCTGTTGCCGTAAAAAAACCGGGCGAACAATCTTCGCCCGGTTGGGTGAATTTACCCGCGAAATCTATGGCTTCCAGATCATGTCGGCCACGGTGCGGCCGGCCGGAACGAACGGGATCACGTGTTCGGTGTAAGGCACGATCACGTCCAGCACATACGGTTCCTTCGCGTCCAGCATCCGCTGGATGGCGGGGCGCAGGTCCTTTTTGAACATCACCCGCTCGCATTTCACGTTGAAGGAATTGCAGACGCGCACATAGTCGGGATAAATCTGCTCGCGTTTGTCCGGGTCGCCGAGATAGGTGTGGCCGCGGTTGCCGGCGTAAAACTTGTCCTCCCACTGCACCACCATGCCGAGATGCTGGTTGTTCAGGATGATGGCTTTGGCGTTGATTTTCTCGACGTGTGCGGTGGCGAGTTCCTGGATGTTCATCAGGAAGGAACCGTCGCCGTCAATGTCCACCACTTCCTTGTCCGGATGGGCGACCTTGACTCCCAGTGCCGCCGGATAGCCGTAACCCATGGAGCCCAACCCGCCGCTGGTGATGAACTGGCGCGGGTATTTGTACTTATACCATTGCCCAGCCCACATCTGGTGCTGGCCGACTCCGGTGGTGATGATGGCCTCGCCCTTGGTCAGCTCATAAAGTGCCTCGACCACCATCTGCTGCAGGATGATCTGGTCTTCGTGATCCTTGAGATGGTCCTTCATGTGGTCGCTGCCGGCGATTTCCTGCGTGATGGTGTAGGCAAAGGGCGCCTTCTTTTTCCATTCCTCGATTTGTTCGAGCCAGGTCGTGCGTTTCTTATTGAGCGGACGCTTCGTGAGCATCGTATTGAGCCGCGTCAGCGCGTCCTTGATGTCGCCCACCACGGCCAGGTTCGCGCGGCGGTTCTTGTTCAGCTCGGACGCGTCGATGTCCAGGTGGACAATCGTGCCGTATTTGCAGAATTCCTCGAACTTGCCGGTGACCCGGTCGTCGAACCGCACGCCGAACGCGAGCAGCAGGTCGGCCCCGTCCTTGAGCTTCACCATCGGCTCGTTGGGGTCCTTGCGCTGCTTGTATTCGCCGCTGACGGCCCAGTTGGCGAACGCCGCGCCGTGCATGCCCAGCCAGCGCAACGAGAGCGGATGCGTTTCCGGGAAACCGCCGATGCCCATGATGGTCGTGGTGACGGGGATGTTGGTCGACTCGGCGAATTTTTTCAGTTCCGCCGCCGCGCCGCTGCTGATGATGCCGCCGCCGCAATAAATCACCGGGCGCTCGGCCTTTTCAATCAGGCCCATGATTTCATTCAACGCCACCTCGTCGGCGCGCAAATCGGGCTGGTTGTAACCGCGCAGGCCCTTCTTGACCTGTTCGAGGGTCGGCCACACGGGCTGGGTTTTGGCCTGCTGGATGTTCTTGGGCACATCAATCACCACCGGGCCGGGTCGGCCGGATTGCGCGATGTAAAACGCCTCCTTCACGATGCGCGGAATGTCGTTCACGTCCGTGACGAGGTAGCTGTGCTTCACGATCGGCAGGGTCACGCCGATGATATCGGTTTCCTGGAATGCGCCGCGACCGATCATGTTCTGGTTGACTTGGCCGGTGATGGCCACGAGCGGGCAGGAATCGAGGTAGGCATCGGCGATGGCGGTGACGAGGTTGGTGGCGCCGGGGCCGCTGGTGCTCATGCACACGCCGGCCTTGCCGGTGGCGCGGGCATAACCTTCCGCCGCAAAACTGCCGCCCTGCTCGTGCCGCGGCAGGATGGTGCGGATTTTGGATTTGGTGAGCGACTGGTGGATTTCCATGCTGGCGCCGCCGGGATAGGCAAAAATGACCTCCACACCTTCGCGTTCCAAGGCCTCGACGAGGATGTCGCGTCCGGGCATGACGGGGCCCAGCTCGGCGCGTTTGGCGGCGGGGGCCGCGAAGGGTGACTTTTTCTTCGATCCAGCGGTTTCGGTTGTCTTGCTCATGGGCTCTTTCGGTTGTAGCTGACGGCGCGGGCAACAAAAAACCCACAGCCGTGTCAGCCGTGGGTTCTTGTTAAAGTGTTTACATTCAACAAGCGCCAACGGCGTCGGTAACGACTACGACGACGGCCAGTGTGACAACTTGTTTGGTGTTTTTCAACATTACGCTTCAATTTTAGTGGAATTTCCGCCCCGGTCAAGCCCGGTTTTTGCCGGTTTTACAACGTTTCTTGCTCCATTTCGGCAATGAATTTGAAGTTGGCCACCGGCAGGTCATGTCGGATCATTGCAGCCGGAAAAAGACAGCCGGCTGGTTGTTGGTGAAGACCAAGGAAATCGCCGGCACACCGCTCGTCGCCGGCACCCAGGGTCCATCCGCCAGATTCATTGTCATCTGGAGTTGGTAATTTGTGCCCCCCGCCAACGGCCAGAAGACGATCATCTGCCCTCCCCCGGTGCCCATGGTGAGAGGCGGCACGTGCCTGGGGACAATATTCAGTGAAAGTTCCTGGTCAGAGACCACGCCCAGTTTGTCCACCGCTTCCACGGCAAAATTGAAACCGCCGACCGTTGCTGGCGTGCCGGAAAGCAGGCCGTTGGTGGCCAGCGTCAGATTAGCCGGCAGGCTGCCGGATAACACGGTCCAGTGAATAGGTGATACCCCGATAAACGGCACTCCGCCGACTGTATGCAACGTCTGACTGTAAAAGAAACTGTTCGTGCCACTGGCGTTCGTGCCATCGGGCAGCGAAGTCGTGGTGATCTGCAACGCATTAGTGACGGCCAGCGAAAACAGTTTGTTGGTTGTGTGGACACCGTCGCCGACCTGGACGGTGAACGCAAATATGCCGCTGTCGCCCGGAGTGCCGGAGATTTCGCCGGACGCAGGATCATTAGTCAAACCCGGTGGCAGTGAACCGGAAATGACGGACCAGGTGAAGAACGGGTTATAACTCGACGCCTGGAGAAACTGGTCGTAATAGGCGCTGACCTCGCCCCGGGGCAGCGGCGAAGCGGTAGTGATGGAAACGCTGTCGCATGCCTGGACAATAAAATTGACGGTGGTGTTGGTACCAGGGAAGTTACCGTCTGACCGCCGGGGCAGACATAGTTGCCGCTGCCCAGAACGCTGTCCAGGCTTTCGTCGCCGCCGAGACAATTCACGCCAAAGAGCCAGCTGCCGTTGGGCGCATACAATGAATAATTGCCGTTGGCATCGGTGAGCGTATGGGCCTCATAGTTGGTGCCGTTGACGAGGGCCGAGACGGATATGGCGACATCGGCAAGGTTGGTGCCACGGGTGTCCTTCAGGTTGCCGGTGATGTGATTGGTGGCGAGGATGGCGGTGAAATTTTGTAGCACGGCCTGCCCGGCATCGATATTGCCGTCGATGGTAGTTTGTGAAAAAACATAATTGGTGCGCATGTTGTCCATGTTGCCCTGGACCAACCAGGGATCGCTGGCACCCGCACCCAGCACACCCAGGACATAGTTCCCGTTCCCAACCGTAAAACCGTCTGTTTCATACCAGTTATGGCCGGGGCTGTCCTTCGCCAAAATGTCCAATGCCCACAGGTTACTTCCCGCGTAGCCCTTGACGTTGCCATAAATCAACGCGGTGGCCAGTGGGACGGGCAGAATCAGTCCCGCCGTGCCGGCGGCGACATTGGTTCCACTTCGCAATCCCAGATAGCTGTGGACAATCAGCGACATACGATCCGCCCGGATCCCCCACGTACCCGCCGTGACCGGCACAGTGAAATCGCCGTTGGTGTCGGTGAAAGTCATCGCCATCTCTCCGTTGGCTGACACGGCCGGAACCAGCACCCCGGGCAGGCCGAGGGTCTGATCGTTGGCGTCAACCAGCTTCCCCGAAATGCTCTGGGTGGCGGCGGTGAGCGACAGGTTGGTTCTGACGGTCATGTTGTAGGCCAGCGTCAGCACCGGCGCCGTGTTCAGATCGACAACGTAATTGGTCCTAAACGCCACCAACAAATACGTTCCCTCCGGCGCGTCGACGCGGTATTAACCGGAATCGCCCGCAACCCCGCCGGCCACCGGACTGCCGATCGGCCCATTGTGTCCGGGACGCGGCGGGGGAAACAGCAGAACCAGGGCATTCGAGACCGTAGTGCCGGTACGGTTGCTGACCACGTTGCCGGTGAACGTTGCACCGTATAAACCAGAATTGCCGACAAAAAACTGGTTGGTGATCGGGGCAAAATGCCCGACCGGGCTGGACAACTCATACAAGTATTTCACCCGGATATTCTGCGCGAAATCGCTCCCGGGAAAATTCATCGTCGCGGTAATAGCTCCCGCCAAGGTATTCGAATCGCCGGGCACATTGAAATTGGTCACCCCGCCAATTACAAAGTTGGTCCCATCCTGCAAAGTAAACTGCTGCACCAGCCAGTCGCTGCCGTCAATGACGTTATTGGTATTGAGGTCGAGAAATTTTTGGATCACCACCGTCTCCGTATTCGTCAAGCCGGTGATGGCCAGCGAAATGGTTCTCGGGTACGTGTCTGCCACCGACGAAGGCGTGATGGTAAACGTGACGGCGGCCGGCAAGGCCGGACCGAGCAGCAGAGCCAGCGGCAGGGCACAACGGCGCAAACTGGCTTGGAGCAGCGACGCGATCAAACCGGGTATGTTTGTCTTCATATATTTGTTTTGGTTGAAAGTGATGACCTTTAGATAAGACCGTTTGATTTTAAATCTGTCACGCCACCAATCGTAAATGCTGGCTGAACCTTGGTTTACTATAATCCAATGGCGTCTTTGTAAGGCTTGCGAAGTTCGTAATCCCGGCAAAAGACAATATCCACCCATTGATCGCCAAAAGAAGATATGAGGGACGGGAATGCTGAAAATAAAAAGGCCGCGGAGAAGTTCCGCGGCCGGATGAAAACAAATGGAGTGGTTACCTGCCTATTCGGCTTTCTTTTCCTTTTTTTCAGCCTTCGCGGCCTTGGGAACCTTTTCGTTTTTTTCAGCTTTGGCATGTTTCTCGGCCTTGGGCTTGGCTTCAGCGGCCTCGGCTTTCTCGGCCTTGGCGTGCTTTTCTGCCTTGGGCTTGGCTTCGGCGGCCTCAGGTTTTCCAGCCTTCTCATCTTCGACGTGCCGGCCGCGCTTTTCCGTCCGCGGCCTTCTGCCTTCTTCCGATTTTGCGTCCGCCGGCGCGACGGCCGGGGCCGTCACGGGCGTGAGACTTTCAACGCGGAGCTTGAGGGTGCCTTTGACTTCGGCATGCAGGTGCAATTCGATTTCGTGGTCGCCCAGCGCGCGAATCGGGTGTTCGAGATGGATCTTCCGCTTGTCGAGCGTGATATCGAACTGGTGCTTCAATTCGTCGGCAATCACGCCGGCGGTCACCGAGCCGAACATCTTGCCGTCCTCGCCCGCCTTGACCTTGACGACGCAGATGAGTTTGGCGACGCCCTTGGCGAGTTCGGTCATGGTGTTGAACTCGTGCGCTTCGCGGTCGGCGCGGCGCTGGCGCAAGGCCTCGATTTGCCGTTTATTGGACTGGGTGAGCGGGACGGCCAGGCGTTGCGGGAACAAATAATTGCGCGCGTAACCGGCGGCGACCTTCACCTGGTCGGATTCGGCGCCGAGGCCGACGATGTTGTGCGTAAGGATGACTTCAGTCTTCATAAAAGTGACAAGTAATGGGGAAATTCAGGCCGGATAATCAAAAGGGAACGTCGTCCCCTTCCGGGGGACCGTCGGCTTCGCCGCCTTCGGGCGCGGGGGCCGTGGCGGCCACCGGACGGGAGCGCGGCGCCTCGGGCGCACCGCCGGCCTCGCCGCGGTTTGAGTCAATGAACGAAAAGCTTTCGAGCACGACCTTCAATTTGCTCTGTTTTTGCTTGGTGTTCTTGTCTTCCCACGTGTCCTGTTTGAGGCGGCCCTCAACCAGCAAAGGCCGGCCTTTTTTCATGTATTGGGAAATGACTTCGGCCTGCCGTCCCCAGACATCCACGTCCACGAAACTGACTTCTTCCTTGTTTTCGCCGCTTTCACCTTTCCAGGTGCGGTTGACGGCGAGGGTGATGCGGGCAACGGCGGTGCCCTTGGGCGTGTAGCGCAACTCCGGATCGCGGGTCAAATTGCCGGCGAGGATGACTTTGTTGAAGTTGGCCATGGCGGGACCTTTCGTTAATTTACTTGGCGGGTTTGGGCTCGGGCGCCGACGTGAACAGCACGCGGAAAACCTCCTCGTTCAGCGCAAACTTCGTGCGCAACTGCGGAACAATCGCCGGCGGGCCGGCAAAAATCACGTTGGCATAAAAACCGGCGCTGTTCTTCTTGTCCGCCACGCGCGCAAAACTCTTCTTGTCCATCTTTTGCACGGTCTCGACCTTGCCGCCGGCCGTTTCGATTTCCGCGGAAATTTTGTCGAGCGCGTCTTTGACGTTCTCTTCCTTGCCCGCCAGATTCAGGATGAACAGACCTTCGTATCGTTTCACTTTTTTTTCTCTTCGTTGGCGGGGTCCACGACCCCGTTAAATTGGTTCATTGCTTTTTCAATTCCGGCCGCCAGCCAGCATTCCACCTGGTCGGCCGCCCGGCCAAAAACTTTTTCCATCCGCGGGGCCTCGTCCGCCGCAAACCGGCCGAGCACGTGGCCCGTGATTTCCCGCGCGCCATCCGTCCGGCCGATGCCGAGCCGCAGCCGCGCAAATTCGTCCGAACCCAGATGCTGCCCGATGGACTCCAGTCCATGATGACCACCGGTGCCGCCGCCCGCCCGCAGGCGGATTTCGCCCAGCGGCAGGTCCGCATCGTCCACCACCACCAGCAGATCCACTGGCGGCCGGAGCTGGTAAAAACTTACCAGGCCGCCCACCGCCTCGCCGCTCAAATTCATGAACGTCTGCGGCTGGCAGAGCAAAACGCGAACCCCGTTGCGTTCGGCCCGCGCGATCCGGGCACTGAACCGGCGTTCGCTCGCCCAATCCGCCCGCCAGCGCGCCGCCAGCACTTCAACCAGCGTAAAGCCGGCGTTGTGGCGCGTTTTCGCATATTCCGCGCCCGGATTGCCCAAACCCACGATGAGATGCAAATTCTCCATGCGCGGCAAGGGTGCGGCGATCCTTGCGGACCGCCGGCAAAACTATTTCTTTTTCTCCGCCGGAGCTTTTTCGCCGGGTTTGGCGGCACCCTTCTCCGAGGCAGCCGCAGCACCCTTGGCCGGAGCTTTGTCGCCGGGCTTGGCCGCGGCACCCTTTTCGCCGGGCTTGGCCGCGGCACCTTTTTCGCCCTTGGCCGGGGCGGCGCCTTCTTCGTCGCCTTCTTTCTTTTCCTTGATCATCTCGACATCGCCGGCAGCCGCTGCTTCGCCTTCCGCGGTGGCGGCGGCTTCCTCTTCCTCCGTGCGCGGCATGGCTACGGAGATGACGGAAATGTGCTTTTCGCCAAGAATCTCAACGCCCGCGGGCGGCTTGATGTCACCGAGATGGATGGACTTGCCCAGTTCGAGATGACTCACATCCACAATCAGCTGCTCGGGCAAATCCTTGGGCAGGGCCCGCACTTTGATTTTGAAGACCACGTGTTCGAGCACCCCGCCGCTGTTTTTCACGCCGGCGGCTTCGCCAACGGTTTCCAGCGGCACCTGGATGACGACCTTCTCGTTCTCGGTCACTTCATGAAAATCCACATGCAGCACGTCGCCCTCCAGCGGGTGGTGCTGGATTTCCTGGACCAGCGCGAGGCGTTTGGCCCGGGCGTCGTTTTCGACGGACAGGTCCACCAGCACGTTTTCTGAAACGGAATGGTGGATGAGGTCGCCGAATTCCTTGGCGCTGAGTTCGAGGATTTGCGGTTTGGCCTGCCGGCCGTAAATGACGGCGGGCACGCGCCCGGCGGCACGCAATTTTTTGGCTCCGCCCCGGCGCGCCTGCGTCCGGGGATATGCTTTCAACGGCACTGATTTCATCTTAAATTATTTTGTTATGCCGGCGCCTCAACTCGTGCGCCCGCCTTTGAATTCAAAGAGCGAATTCACCGACGAATTGTTGTGAATTCGCTTGATGGCTTCGCCCAAAAGCCCGGCCACTGACAACGTGGTAATCTTCACACCGTCAATCGCAGGGCGTTGGACTGTATCAGTTGTAATCAATTCGTCAATGACCGATTTTCGCAATCTTTCGATGCCCATGGTGTTCAAAATGGCATGAGAAACACAGGCCAGAATCTGTTTTGCCCCCTTCTTTTTCAACAAAGCCGCGGCCTGAGTCAGGGTCCCGGCCGTTTCCGTCAAATCATCCACCAACAGCACATTTTTGCCCTTGATTTCGCCGATGACTGCCATGGATTCGACCGTCGTTGCGTTTTTACGCCGTTTGGCGACGATGGCCAGGCCACCCTCCAGGACCTGCGAATACGCATGCGCCATCTTCAACCCGCCCACGTCCGGGCTGACCACCACAAGGTCGGTCAGATTTTTTTTCTTCAAATACTCATACATCACCGGCGCGGCGTAGAGATGATCCACCGGGATGTCGAAGAATCCCTGGATCTGCTGGGCATGCAGGTCCATGGCCAGGATGCGATTGGCCCCGGCGGCGACGAGCAGGTTGGCCACCAGCTTGGCGGTGATGGGCACGCGCGGCTGGTCCTTGCGGTCCTGGCGGGCATAACCATAAAACGGCAGCACGGCGGTGATGCGCGTGGCGCTCGCCCGCCGCACCGCGTCGATCATGATGAACATCTCCATCAGGTTATGGTTGGTGGGTGGTGAGGTGGGCTGGACGATGAACACGTCCTCGCCGCGGACGTTCTCCTCGATTTTCACAAACGTCTCGCCGTCGGGAAACGGCTGGACAGAACATTTGCCGAGTTCACTGCCGATGGATTTGCAGATGGCCCGGGCCAAAGGTTCGTTTGATGTGCCGCTGAAAATTTTCACGAGTTCATTGTATTCTGGTTAAAAGAAAAAAACCGCCGCTGTCGGCGGATGAAATTGCAGCGCGCACTTTAACAACGAACGAAACCGAAGCAAGCGGAAACTGGGGCGCCGACAGCGAACCGCCCGGGAAGGGACCCGGGCGGGTTCGACGTTATTGATCCAATCGGCTCAAGGGACGGAGATCGTGCGCGTGCGATAGAATCGCTGGCTGAACTTGCCGGTGTCGGGATCCACAAAGGTCCAGGGCGCCGTGTTGGTTTGCACCGGGATCCAATGCACCAGGTCAGTCGAGGCTTCCACCACACAGATGTCGCCGGTCGTACTCGCAATCTTCATGGTGAACCCGCCGGCCGTGCGGGCCATCGGGGTCAGGATGGCGGCCACCGCATGACCGCCGGGCGCAGCATTCGTGGTCCCGGTTTTGGCCGCCGCCGGGGGCATCACGGTGACGTTAAAACTCCGGGTGATGATATTGTTGCTTTTCGCGCCGTTATCGACGGTAACCCAGATGGTCGCCGTCCCGGTCGACTGACCCGGCCGGAAACTCAAGAGGCAGTTGGTCTCGGAGCCCATGTGCCAGATGGCGGGCCGGGGAACCACATGATGGTCGCTGGACCGGGCCAGCACTTGCAGCCGCGAGTGTCTGCCAGTTGTGCCAGGCTTGATGCCAGTCAGGATGATTCTTTGCTGTCCGGCTCCGGCGGTCACCACCACGTTGCTGATCGGATCCAACGTCGGCGCCGCGTTGGTGGAATTGTCACTCCCGGCGTTGAGCGTGACGTTGAAGGTCCGGTTGACGATATTGTTGCTGGCGCCGCCGTCGTTGACGGTGACGGTGATGGTAGCCGTGCCGACGGCGTCGCTGACCGGGATGAAGGTCAGGTTGCCGGTGGTGTTCGCGTTGGTGTAACCGACCGTCGGATGGGGAACCAGATTGGTGTCGCTGGAAGAGGCGGTGACGGTGAGCGTCTGATTTTCGCCGGCCGCGCCGGAGGTGATGCCGGACAAGTTCACGGTGATCAGCCCGGGATTTTCATTGGTGGTCAGGTCGCCGATCGCATTCAACGTCGGGACCTGGTTCACGGCGCTGACCATGACCATGAAAGTCCGGGTGACGATGTTGTTGCTCGTTCCACCGTCGTTGACCGTCACGGTGATGTTGGCCGAGCCGTTGGCGTTGGCCACCGGCTTGTATGTCAGTTTGCCGGTCGTGTTCGCGTTGGTGTAACCGACCGTCGGATTGGGGATCAAGCCCGGGTTGTCGGAAACGGCGGTGACAGCAAGCGTTTGACTTTCGTTGGCCGCGCCGGAAGTGATGCCGGACAGGTTCACGGTTTGCGACCCGGCGTTCTCATTGACGTTGAGGTTGCCGATCGCGTTCAACGTCGGTGGATTGTTCACGGCGCTGACCGTGACCAGGAAGGTCCGGGTGACGATGTTGTTGCTCATTCCGCCGTCGTTGACCTTCACGGTGATGGTGGCGGTGCCATTGGCGTTGGTCACCGGCGCGAAGCTCAGGGAGCCATTCGTGTTGGCCGAGACGTAATTGACCGTCGGATGGGGAACCAGATTGGTGTTGCTCGAAGTGGCGGTGACGGTGAGCGTCTGATCTTCGTTCGTGGCGCCGGAAGTGATGCCGGACAAATTGATAATTTGCGGACCGGCGTTTTCACTGATGCTGAGGTTGCCGATCGCATTCAACGTGGGCGTCTGGTTTCCGGTCACCACCCCCTGGGGAACCAGGTAGCTCACCTCGACGGAAAAGTCACTTTCCACACCGGCGTCACTGACCGTGGTCGCCGCAAAATAATAGGTGGCTCCGGGGACCAGGCCGGAAACGATGACACTGGTGGCGTTGCCGGCGGGAATTTCATTGGTATAGGTGCCGCTGGCTCCGCCATAATAGATATTGTACCCCGTCACGATCGGATCCGTGCTGAGGTTCCACGCCAGTGTGACACTCCCGTCGGCGAGGGCGGAAAGTTGTGTGATTGCAAACAGGGCGATGCAAATGAAAGAACCCAGACTCATGCGCCCTGAACGACCCGGTGCTGCTACTACTTTGTACATCTTGACGGTTCTCTACGCATAAGGCTTGCCAACGTGCCAACCCACAACCCGTGAATTTTTTGGAAACCGGTGGCACACTTTTGGACAAGGCGGGTTCCGCGAATATTTGCGGAAACCAACGCTTTCAGCCTGCGGGTTAAAGACCCGGAATTTTCTTCCCGGAGCATGCCTCAATTGACGGCAGTCCGGGTCTTCGGGCGAAAAGCCTTCAAGACAGAAGTTGTCTTGAAAACGAGCAGGATCTGCACAAACCGCGCGCACCCGGAAGGCATCAGCCAGGTCAATTTTCCCGGGAACTTTTCCGGCCGCTCGCCCTCTCAATTTTAAGTTTTTTCACCTTCCCTATGGGTGAAAAAGCCGGGACGAGTTGTTGTTGCTCGTCGTTGGTTGGTATCAGGGCGGCGCGGAGAGCGCCGCCCTATTTGTTTATCCACCCGCCGCCGATCACCAGGTCGTCCTGGTAAAAAACGGCGGCCTGACCGGGCGTGATGGCGCGCTGCGGTTCATGCAATTTCACCGTGGCTCCGCCCGGCCCCAGCGGGGTCACCGTCGCCGCCGCACCCGGATGATTGTACCGGATCTTCGCCGTCACCTCGACCGGCCGGGCCAGATGGTCGAACGGAATCCAGTTGCAACGGTCCACAGTGAATTCATCGCGGTCGAGCGCTGAATCGTCGCCCACCACCACCCGGTTATGCTCCACGTCGAGGTCGATCACATAGACCGGCCGGGGCGTGGTGATGCCCAGGCCCTTGCGCTGGCCGATGGTATAAAACTCGATGCCGTCATGATGGCCGAGCACGTGCCCGTGGAGGTCCACGATTTCGCCGCGATGCTTTTGCGCCAGTTTCGCTTCCTGGAGAAATTTTCCGTAGTCCTTGTCCGGCACGAAACAGATCTCCATGCTCTCCTCCTTGTCGGCGGTCTTGAGCTGGCAATGTCGCGCCACTTCGCGGGTGTCGCTTTTGGTTTTTTCGCCGAGCGGAAACAGGGCGCGCGCCAACTGGTCCTGTCGCAACGAAAAAAGAAAATAGCTCTGGTCTTTTTTTCGATCGCATCCGCGCTTGAGCAGCACCCGGCCGTCTTGCCGTTCCAATCGCGCAAAATGGCCGGTGGCGATGAACTGCGCGCCAAGCTGGTCGGCCCGGTCAATCAGCCGGCCGAATTTTAAATTCTGGTTGCACATCACGCACGGGTTCGGCGTGCGGCCGGCTTTGTACTCGGCGGCGAAATAATTGATGACGTGTTTTTGAAACTCCGCCGCCTCGTCAATCAGGTAGTATGGGATGCCGAGCCGGTGGCAGACGGAACGCGCGTCGGTGACGGCCTGCGGACCGCAGCACTTGTCCTCGGCGCGGTTCACGCAATCCTGCGGCCAGAGCTTGAGGGTGATGCCGATGACGTCGTAGCCCTGCTCCAGCAACAGTGCCGCGGTGGCAGAGGAGTCCACTCCCCCACTCATGCCACAGACGACGCGCTGGCGCTTTTGCGAATTCACGGAGCGACATCATACCATGTGCTGGCGACGTGTAAAATGGTTTGCTCAATGTTACATTTCAATCGAGCTGTAGCTCCAGGACATCAACTTGCCGACCGGGCGTAAAATTCACGGGCCGTCGGCTGCTTCCGTGTGGTGCTACCGCAATGGTTGCCTTGTCGCCTTTCACTTCATAAATACCGACGATGAAACCGCTGGCGGGTTCGATTATAGTCACGTTCATTTGTTGCGGCTTGGTTTTTTCGTTTAATACAAATTTACCACGGAGCCAGTCATTCGGTTCGGCACCCCGATACTCGATTTGATCGCCGGAAATGTTCAGCGTGCAGGTCTGGCCCGGGTGCGCTGTGTTGGAACCCGTCCAATGGCCTTGAAGACCTTGCCTTGAAGATTCGCCGTAACCAACATCGGCAACCGGCATCGAGTTGCGAACCTGCCGCTGATGTTTAATCACCAAACCCGTCGTGCCCGCGGCCAGAATGACCGCCACGCCGGCCACTGCGGCGGTTTTCATTTTTGTCCAGGCCATAAGTTCCAATGCTCCTTTCATGAGGGTTAAGGTTGAAATAGAAGCCGTCGCGCCTTTCACGATCGCTACGGCCGTCACCGATTTTGCCAACGCCACAGGCGCAGCTTGAACGGAATTGGCGGACATCGCCCCGGCAAGAATGGCCGTCGTCGAACTCCCACCGCGTTTGGCGAAGTCCACCCGCAATTTTTCCACCGCGCGCAGGACACGCCGCTGCGCTGCCGTTTCGCTGACCCGCAATGCCGCCGCCACTTCGCGAAGGCTTTTGTTTTTAAAAAACCGCACCATCACGGCGTCGCGGTCTTTTTTTCCAAGCCGCGACACGGCTTCATCCAGCCAGGGCGCAATTTGACTCCAAGTCGAAGCCTCAGTGGCATCCGGAACGGTTGATTGCATATAAGCCTCCTGTTCACGAAATTGGCGGCGGCGTTCCCCGCGCCGGAAATTCAACGCCGTCAGCCGCGTCGTTTCGTGAAGCCAGCCTTCAAGAATGGTGTTCGGACGCAGGCCGACGGCTTTGCGGGCGAGGATAATGAAGACCGCTTGGGTGATCTCCTCCGCGTGGGCGGCGACCCCCACATGGCGGAACGCCACCGAATAGACCAGATTGATATGCCGCTGCACCAGCTCGGTAAAGGCTGCTTCCGAGCCTTGCCGGTCGTATTCCCGCAACAATTCCATGTCGCTCACATCGGGCATCTGATTGATTATTGCCGCTGGCCACGAAATCAGACATTTATTTTTTGTCGGCCCTTCGACATCTATGTCTCGCGCACGGCTGATCCGTGTCGAATCGGCCTTAACGCGGGAGTGGCGGAAATTCGGCTAAGGCGCCCGACCACCGGTTGGATCGTATTGGTCAAGCAGCGGCCGGATGCGGGAGGCCCACAGCGCATAACCATTCGCGTTCAGATGCAGGCCACCTCTCACAAACAGTTCGGATCGCAGCTGGCCGTCCGGGTCCAGCATCGGCGTGAACACATCAACAAAAAACAAGTGATCGTTCCGTCCGGCATATTCCTGGACCAAATGGTTGGCAGCTTTGACTTGGTTTAAGAACGCCCGGCGCGCCGGGCAGGGTTTGATGGCGATGAAGCCGATGCGGGTTTGCGGCAGCGCCTGGCGGACTTTTTGCGCGAAGGCATTGAAATCCGAAAGCACGCGTTCCGGTGATTTGCCGTTGGCGATATCGTTGTCCCCGGCGTAAACCATTATTATCCGAGGCCGGTAAGGCAGGACGATCCTGTCGGCAAAGATCACAGAGTCCGACAGTTCGGAGCCGCCAAAACCACGTTGGATGATTTTGTGCCCGGGAAAGTCCTGCGGCAGGTCCGGCCACAAGCGGATGCTCGAGCTGCCGATAAAAAGGACCGCCGATTGGGGCGGCGGATTGGTCCGGTCCATGGCTTCGAATGTCGCAATGGCGGATTCCCACTGGTTGGTCGGCGGACCCGGTTCCGCTGCGCCGAGAGGGAGCAATGGCCCGAACCCAGCGGCCAGCCAGATGGCTGCCGCGGCCAGAACCGGTGAAAGGAAACGTCGTTGGTGCATGGTTGTGAACCGGAACATGGGCTTTGGTTTGTATCTATCGCCGGACCGTCGTCAAGCTTTTCAGCTTCACCCAATCGGGATCGGGGCTGGCCGCGTTGGCCCACTCGGAAGCGGGCGCGAGCCAGCGGACGGTCTCTGCATGGCCGTCGTTGAAATTGATGGCAAACACCGTGCCATGCCGCGTGGCGGGAAGATCGAGAACCGGTTGATTGCTTGGGATGGGGTTGATGTCGCCCATGCTCACGGCAAACATCGCGTCATTGATGGTGATTTCATCCTCGTCGATCAGGTCCCAGATTTGGGCCGGGGTCGTAATTTGATTTTGTTTTCTGAAGAACTGAAAAGTCAGCTGTTCATCCTCCTCCGGTGAAAGAAAGGTGGTATCTCCGGTGGGATCCCCAAAGGAACGGCCGTTCATCCATGAATTCATGGAATAACTGCGAACCACCGGCAATCCGCCGACGCTGCGGTGATCAATCGGGCACCGGTAAACCGCCGGGTTTTGGATAAAAGGCCAGATTTTTCCCTGTTGGAGCGCATATATATTGGTGGGGCTGTAATCCGGGACCGGACCGTAGGCTACGGGCTGGGATTGGGTAAGGGACACCCAACCCGGGCACCAGCTGAACGGATTCACCGGCTCATCGCCGGTCCCGATCGGGAAACTTGAAACCAGGGCGCCGTTGCCATCATCCGCATACAGCCGGCAACCCAGGTGCAATTGCCGGAGGTTGTTCAAGCATGCGACGTTGACGGCCTTCATCTTCGCGCGGGAAACCGCCGGCAGGAGCAAGGCCGCCAGGATCCCGATGATGGCCATCACCACCAGCAGCTCCAGAAGGGTGAACCCCCGCCCCGATTCCCTGAGCTGGCGGTGCGCGCCCTTGCCAGACTGGCTGGCAAACCGCGGTCGTGAAGTTGAAGCTGCAAAGGGCATGACTTATTCCACGGTCAATCCGACCAGGAACGGGCAGGTGACGGTTTCGCTCGAGACAAAATCCACGCTGGCAAGCTTAACGTCCGGTTGCGGGTTGTCGAAGGTCGTTTTGTACAGGATGAGCGAGAGTTCCGGCTGCCATTTCCGGATGTACGGGTTGCTGCCGGTCCAGGCCCGTTCCGTGCCGGGCGCCAGGTGCAGGAAACTTTCGGGCAACCCCGACTTGAATAACGGGTGCCACCAGTCGAACGAGTTCTCCCCCGCCACCAGGTCGAGCTCACGGGTGCTGCCGTCCACATAGTGCAGGACCAGTTTGGACACCACCGTGCCGAAATTCGTATACACGAGGTAGTAGTCGCCATGCAGCAGATGGAGTTTGGCACAGGTCCGGTCGATGCGAATATCGCCGACCTGCACGGGATAGTTTTTATGATAGTGTCTTTTGAGCCAACCGCCGGTGAGCTGGATCGAGCCGGCGACATCAAACGGAACACCGGCGTAGATATGCTTTCCGGCCGGCAGCTCGGTCAGATTGTCGTCGTTGTCGCCTTTCCAGCCCGCCGGCCCATCGGTCAACCGGGCGTTGATATAGGGCCGGAGGTTGATGGTGGTGGCATTGATGGTTTCATCGATCTCCTGGCGGCTCTGAATCCTTTCGGCCTCCTGCTTCCGTTCCTCCGGCCATACGCGCAATCGCAAATCGGCCAGCCGGTTTTCCACCCGTGCGCGTTCGACTTTTTTGACGACCACGGTGGTGGTGCCACCGACCACCAGCAATGAGGCACCCACGACCACCGCCGTTTTTATTTTTGTCCAGGCCATAAGTTTCAATGCTCCTTGGATGAGGGTTAAGGTAGAGCCGCTGGCCGCCGCGCCCTGGGCGAGCGCCACCGCGGTCACGGATTTGGCCAGCACCGCCGGCGCCACTTGAACGGAATGGACGGAGATGGCGCCCGCGATGATGACCGTCGTTGAATCGACCCCGCGCTTGAGGAAAAATTTCCGCAGGGTTTCCAATGCGCGGCTGACCCGTTTCTCCGCCGCGTCCTCGCTCGCGCCCAGGGCCAGCCCGACCTCGCGCAAATTCCTGCC
>Ga0265320_10000669_pt1 | contig 26093 bp, 23 predicted proteins | sample 4827metaG_FD_202087 | JGI IMG/M metagenome (GOLD analysis project Ga0265320, IMG submission 202087) | Rhizosphere microbial communities from Carex aquatilis grown in University of Washington, Seatle, WA, United States - 4-8-27 metaG | ecosystem: Host-associated > Plants > Roots > Rhizosphere >...
GCGGGCGCCGCGAGTGGATGCGACGCTTTCAAGACGATCGCCCCGCCGACATTTGCTTCGCCCGCGGGACGTTCAATGCGCACCCCGTCGTGATGGCGACGATGAACGAATTCCTTCGGCGCCTCGGGGATCCGACGATTCGCGACAGCTACCGCAACCTCGACGAGCGATGGAACGAGCGGGCGCGGGCGCTGAACGCCTTGCTCGAGGCGGAGCACGCTCCAGTCCGCGTCGCAAACATGACGTCGATCTGGACCGTGCTCTATCTCCAGCCCAGCAGGTACAACTGGATGCTCCAGTATTACCTCAGGGACGCGGGTATCTCGATGAGTTGGATCGGAACGGGCCGTTTCGTTTTCGGGCACGATCTGACCGACGACGATTTTCGGGAGATCGCGACGCGGATCGCCGCCGCTGCCCGAGCGATGCGCGAGGACGGCTTATGGTGGCGCACCGGTGCTCTCACCAATGGGTCCATCAAACGCCGCGTCCTCGGGGAGCTGGTCAGTGCGCTCGCTCTTCGCTCTCGTTCTCCGGAAGCATCGGGTCGAGCCACTCGCCCTTGAGCAGGTGGAGCGGCGCCTGGTGGTAAATCTTCACGTCGTGAAACGGGTCGGTGAGGATCTTCGTGAACCACACCACGCCGGTTTGCGTGCCGCGTGTCAGACAGAGAAACAACGCGCGCCCGAAGAGACCGCCGCCGGCAAGCACCAGCCAGAGGGCACCGAGCTGATGCAAGTACGCGCGAGTGCCGTGCACCGGTGACACGAGGCCGAAGAAGGACGGATAAATCGCGAGGAGCACGGGGACCGACAGCCAGAGCGCGAACAGAATCGCCTTCCGTCTGAGGTTGAAGCCCACTTTCACTTCTTCTTTTTTCTCGAAGCTCACTCCGTTGGTGTCGTCGAAACCCTTGGGCTCGAAAAAGACGTGACCGATCTGCCGCGGCCACATCGCGATCGCCCACCCGAAGACGGCGGCGGAGGTCACGTCGACGAAGAGAAGCACGTAGGTGACCAGGAAGCAGCACGCGCTCACCAGATGAAACGTCTGGTTCACCCGGCTCCGATGATAAAAGCGATGATCGTCCCAGCGCTGCTCGTGGAGCTCTTCGAGGAACGTCAACGGGATGGTTGCGGCACGATCAGTCATGAGAACCTCGCTGATGGGGACGAGTGGACAGCACCGGAGAGCCATTTTTTCCGCGGCGAAACAGAGGTTCACCCATGCGCACCGTGTTTCCTTCCCGGACGCGATCCGAGAAGGTGAACGGCCCGCTGGCGAAGACGATGATCGTCGAGCCGCTCTGGAAGAACCCGAGCTCCTCGCCCTTTGCGACGGGCGCGTCACCGAGTGCGACGACATGCGGCCCTCGATAGCGCAGGTCGAAAACCCCATCGACGGCGTGGATCTTGATGCTCGCGACGAGAATCGACGCGACCGCGACGACGGTGAGCGCCTCGTCGCGATTCGGGAGCGCGAGCTCGAGGACGGCGCGCTCGTTCTTGCAGAAGAGCCGTTCCACCCGGCGGAGTGCGATGGGGTTCACGTTCCAGGTGTCGCCGGACAAGTAGCGGACCTTGTCGAGGCGAGCGTCCGCGGGCGCGTGAAAGCGGTGATACATGTTCGACTTGAGACGCAACGTGACGAAGAGCCCGTCGCGGTGTCGTTCCGCGAGTCGAAAGTCGCCGAGCAAATCGAAGAGCGAGTAAGGGAACCCCTTGGCTTGATAGACGCGCGTGCCGTCGATCGCTCCGAAGGCGCCGACCTCGGCGTCGCAGGGACTGGAAAGGACGTTGGGATCCGGGTCGATCGGTCGCGCACCGGGACGGAGCTCGCGGACGAAGCAGTCGTGGAGGCTAGCGAAGTGCGTTGTCTTCGCCTCGTGAAGCCGGAGATCGTCGGCAAACAGGCGCCAGATTGCGATCGAAGCGCGCGCGAGCAGGGGACTCTCGAGCCGGCTGAACCAACCCATGAACAGCGTCGCGTAGCGGCGCGGGATCCGGTTCGTCAGGAGAAAATTCAGATCCTCCTGCAGGAAGAATCGGCCGAGGAGCGGCGCCGCGACGACGTCACTCGGAGGGCTGAAAGAAGAACTGGATCGGTTCACCGGGGTCGGCGCGATGTGGACTTCGCTAACCCGCTACCGTAGAAGCCATTTGTTCCCGTTCGGTGCAGATGGCGTGACGATCGCTTGTCACCGCTTCACACGTCGGCTCGGCGCGGACTCGCGCGGGTCAGGTACGAGGCGACGGGGCTCAGGGCAGGGGAGCCAGCGCGTCTCTCGCGCGACGAGGCGAGGCGAGAATCTCCGCGAGCGCGTCGCCGAGCGTCGTGCCGGCGTTCCAAACCGCGGTCCAGCGACGGCGTCGCTCATCGTCCGTGAAATCCGTCACGTCGCGACGCGACGGATGCCGCCCACTCGGGAGCGTCGCGATGAAGGATTCCGAGGGCGCGAGGAGGACGGTTCGGTCGAGCACGTTGCCGCGTGCGAGCCGGCGCTCGAGCGAGCGATCGAACCATCCGGGGACGAGGTGCGGATGGAAGTGTGGGTAGAGCACGAGCCCCGCGGAGCGCTCGAAGGGCAACACCGGGTGATAGTCGGTGAGCGCCGCGTCGCGGTGCGGCCCCTTCGCGCCGGGAATCGAGACGCCGCGGACGAGAAAGGGAATGGCCGCCGAAGCCGTCAACACCGACGGCAGATTTTCGGCGGTGAGCGCGGCGTGCTCGGTCGGAAAGTCGGTGAGAGCCGACAGCGGTCCCGGTTCGCCCCGGCTGTGGAACGCCACCCGCGTCAACTGAAGACCGAGAGCGCGACGGCTCACGAAGTTCGCGGCCGCCGCGAAGCCGAGCCCAGCGACGAGGAGCGTCGGACGCTCGCTCGCGGCGAGCCCCCGGCACCGACTCGTGAGGATGTGCAGGCGAAAAGCGGGGTGGTCGACGATTCGCGCCGCATCGTCGCCGAGTACCGTTCCGACCAGCGTCCGGGCCAGGTGCGACAAGTGACGCCGTCGGGCGCGTCGCAGATCCCTCACGCCGAGGTACGCGGCCGCGAGTCGCTCGAGCGCCGCCCCTGAATCGCGCGCGGCGAGGCACGCGAGTCGAAAGCTTCCGATGGACGCGCCCACGCAGTGAAGAGGTCGCTGTCGGCGCGTTCGCGCGAGCTCCGAAAAGAGCACGCGATCCAGTCCGCCCAACATGAGGAACTTGGTGCCCCCGGCCGCGGCGACGAAGACGTCGAAATCGTCGAGCGCAAGACCACGGCTCTGCAGGTGCTCGAACGCAGATTTACCCGCGAGGATCCGGAGCGGAGGCTCCATGTCGTCCGCACGATAGTACGCGAGCCTCGTCGCCATGCGTGCGTCACTCGAAAGTGGCGTTCATGTAACAGTCGTGAAAGCGCGCTCGCGTGCAGAGTGCCCGGCGGCGCCCATGACGAAAATCGAATGGACCGTCGCGCTCGTCGTGAGTGCGTTGCTGTTCGTCGCGTTCTTCGCCGCGCGCTACCTGCCGATGGTCGATCTGCCTCAGCACGCCGGGCAAATCAGCGTGTGGTTACACATGGGCGACCCGGCGTTCCCGGCGTCGCGCGACTTCGCGCTGAATCTGCGCACGCCTTATCTCACCGCGTACCTCGCGGCGTGGTTCGCCGCGAAATGGCTCGGCGCGGTGCCGGCCCTGAAGGTCGTCGTATGGCTGTCGATCGTCGCGCACTTCGGCGCCTTCGCGCTCCTCGTTCGGCAGCTCGGCTATCCGTCGTGGCTCGCGCTCTTCGGATTGCCGCTCGCGATGGGCTACCCGTTCTATTTCGGCTTCGTCAGCTTCATCGCGGCGCTTCCGCTCGTGCTCCTCTCCTTGTCGGCCGCGCTCCGGTGTCGTGAAAACCCCACGTGGAAACGGAGCGCGCTCCTCGCCGCGCTCCTCTGCGCGACGCTCCTGACTCACGGGTTCGCGCTCGGTCTCGCCGTGATGATGACGTTTCCGCTCCTCGTTCGCGGAAACGGGTCACTCGTGCTTCGACTGGCTCCCTTCGCCGCACCGCTCTTTCTCGCGGTGTTCTGGCTCGCGCCGGGTTCGTCGGTGCAACGCATCGGCGCGACGGTCTGGCAATTGCGCTTGCTCGAGCTCGTGCAGGTACCGGCGCTGCTGGTCGGAGCTTCCGGCGCCGATCACGCCGCCGAGCTCGTCGGAGCGCTCCTGTTGCTTCTCGTCGGGTGCGCGCTCGGACGCCCGAGTCGCGAGCCCGAACGCTGGGCGCCGCTCGCTCTCTTGGTCCTCGGTTACTGCACGTTCCCGCTCAGCCTCGGCGGTTTTGGTCCGCTTCATCCGCGCTTCGCTGCGTTCATGGTTCCGGCGCTCCTCGTCGCATTCGAGCCACGACGGCAGGTCCGAACGCTGCCCCTTGCCGAGTGCGCGCTCGCCCTTTCTTCGATCTGGTTTTGTTGGTTCGCCTTTCGCCTCGTCGCGTTTCAGGGCGAGACCCGTCCGATCGCCGACTTCGTCGAGCGCATGCCGCGAGGGCTTCGCGTGAGACCCATCGTCTTCGAGCGCAACAGCAGCGCGTTTCCGGCGTTGCCGGCGCTCTTGCACCTGTCCGCTTACTACGAAGCCGAAAAAGGCGGACGCCAGGGCTATTCGTTCGCGATGTATCCGACGAGCGTCGTCCGATACGTCGCGACGCTGACCCCGGGAATGCAAGGCGGCGCCGAGTGGCACCCCGAGGACTTTTCCGTCGATCGAGAGCTGCCCGACTACGACTGCTTCCTCGTTCACAGCAGCTCCGATCGCGCGGCCGAGCTGTTCGGTGAGCACAGCGGAAACCTGACTCTCGCATTCCACGAAGGCGCGTGGTGGGCGTATCGCGTCGCCACGCCGGAAGGGATCGCGTCATGACGCAGCGGTGGACTTCTCCCAGTGAAACGCCGGCGCCCGAGAGCGTCGCCAGGCCGCGCGCGCGACCGGGCGATTCGGTCGTTCGCCTCGGCCCCGTCGCGATTCCGGAGTCTCGCGCGGCAAACCCGGTCGTGCTCGGCCCCGAAGTGGCGAGCGACGATTTCAAGCGGTACTTCCCGCACGTCCCGACGGCGCTCGCCATCAAAGAGTGCGCGCGTCTCGCGGTCGTCCGAAGATATCGTTGCGACGGTCCGGTGCTCGACGTCGGTTGCGGCGATGGCCTGTTCGCGCGAATGGCGTTCGGAGACGTCGAGGTGTGGGGCATCGACATCGACGCGGCCGAAGGCCGGTGGGCCGCCGCGAGCCAGGCCTACGCGCAAGTCATTCTCGCCGACGTCACCCGAGCGAAGCTTCCCGAGCGATTCTTTGCCACGTGCGTCGCGAATTGCTCGCTCGAGCACGTGCCTCGCATCGATCTCGCGCTCGCGGGCATCGAGCGGTCCCTCGTTCCGGGCGGCGTCGCGTACCTGTTCGTTCCGGCTCCCGACTGGGCGCGCCACTTCGCGACGGTCCGAGCTCTTGTCGAATGCGGCGCGCCCTCCGTCGGCGCGTGGCTACAAGGATCCATCGACCGGTTCTTCAAGCACCACCACTTGTACGGCCCGGAGGGCTGGGAGCGACTCGTCGAGGACGCCGGTCTCGAGCTCGTTTCCGTCGAGCCCGTGCTGTCGACCGCAACGACGGTCGCATTCGAGGCCTTCTTGCTTCCGTCGATCTTCGGGTGGGCGAACAAGCATCTCACGACGCGGTGGACGAATTTTCCAGCGGTGCGAAGCCTCTTCGCCGCGCCCGTGTATCGGGTCGTGAACGCCGTGATGGCTCGCGCCGACAAGTCGCCTACCGCCGAATACCTCGTCGTCGCGCGGCGACCGGAAGAGTGACCGTGGAGCCCGTCGATTACTTCTCGAACCACCGCTCGAAGTTCCGCTTTCCGTGGAGCCTCTACCATCGGCCGATCGTCCGCGAGCTCGGCGCGGCGCTTTCGGACGAGGACGCCGTCGACGTCCTCAACGTCGGATCGGGGCCGTTCTTGGAGCTCCCCGAGCTCGCACGAAACGGCAAGCGGTTCACGATCTGCGATATCGACGCGCGCGCCGTCGAGCTCGCGAGAGAATTGCACGGCACGGCCATCGCGCGAGCAGACGTCGTTGCGGAAGGGGCGCCGCTTCCTTATCCCGACGCGAGCTTCGACATCGTCGTGTCCATGGACGTGGTCGAACACGTCGAGGACCCCCTGCCCTGGATTCGCGGAGCGCTGCGCGTACTCCGACCAGGCGGTTCGCTGTTCCTCACGACGCCGAACTACGCCTCGGCGTCCCTCCGGATCATCGAAAATACGGTGCTCGAGGCCGTCGCGCGCCGTCGCGGGTTCAGCCGTCGTCATCTCCACCCGACGAAGCTCGATTCGAAAAAACTTCTCGAGTTGATGGACCACGCCGGCGCGAAAGACCGCGCCGTGAAGTCCATTGCCTTCGGCTGGGTGCTCGCGGCTCGCGCGCGGCGTTGACGAGGCCCGCTCCCAGATTGTGCCGACCGTCGCTCGCCGCTACGGCGCAGGCTCGTGCGTTTCGACGGAGTTGAGTTGCCCCCGCATTTCGAGCATCCGCCGCCGCCGTTGAACCAGCAGGGCGTCGTCCCCGTTGCTCAAGCCTTGCGCGACGTCGTCGGGCGTCGGTTCTGCAGAGCCAGACGCCGAGGGCGCGGTCGGCGCCGCATGCGCCGCGGACGGAGGGACCGGTACTCGCGGCGCGGGATCTGGCGCGGCCGATGCTTGCGCCATCAAGGCGTCCATCCACGATTTGCAATGGTCGAGATCGCTCTTCGTTTCGGCCAATTTTTGCTCGGTCGCGTTCAGGCGCTCAGCTGCGGCTCCCCGTTCGACTTCCGCTCGGGTGCGCGCTTGGTACCATCCGACCACCGCCGTTGCCGTGATCAGTCCCGACAGCAGGTACGGAACGAAACGCGAGCGGAGCATCTCGGTCCGGGGTTCGGGCGGTCGCGAACGCGGAGCGGGTTCGGTCATCGGACGCAATGGTAGCTCGAGAAAAGACGAACAGCCGGCCTCCGTCGAGACCGGCTGTTTGCGTGCGTTACGGGTCGGAAATCAGTGGTCGTTCCAGTCTCGTCTGCGGGTCAGTTGCGATCCGCGTCTCGATGACCGAAGTCGAACTCGTCCATGAGATCGTCGATCGACGGGCCGTTCCTGGGCACCCAGGGTAGCTCGCGCGTGGCGAGCGGGTTCGGCAAATTGTCGCGGCTGCGGTGCGACACCGTGGGGAGACCCCAGTTCCGCTCCACGAACTTCAAGATCGAGACGTGGTCGGCGTACTGGTGCGACACGTGTCCGCCCGTCGCGTACGGCGAGACGGTGATGAGCGGGATGCGCGTGCCGTCGCCGAAGAAGTCGAGCGACTGCACGTAGCCCGAGTCCCAATAACCGCCGCCTTCGTCGAACGTGATGAAGATCGCCGTGTCCTTGAAGAGCTCCGGGTGGGCCTTGATCGCGTCGACGATGTTCTTGGTGAACCCTTCGAACAAGTCGAGCTTCGAGGACGCCGGGTGACCGTCGAGCAGACCGCTCGGCTTCACGATCGAGAAGGCCGGGAGCCAGCCGTTCTTGATGTCGCTCATCAGATCCGTCGTATCCTTGAGGTTCGTCGTACGAGTTTGATCGTTGGTCATGATCTTCGTCTCGTATTGGAACGGGTTGCAGATGTTGCAATATTCCGCTCCGGGCTGGTATCCGTCCGGATCGGCGACGTAGGCGTTCCAGTTCTCGCCGTAGTACCTCCACGAGATGTCGTGCTCCATCAGCGTGTCCGCGATCGTGCGCGTCGAGGACGGCGGGATCGTGAACGGCTCGGTGTCGACCGTGCCGTCACCGAGGAAGCCCGGATTGTAGTTGTTGAGGAGGTAGTAGTGCCCCTTCTCGCAGTTCCGATTCACGTGGAGCGCGCTCAGGTACTCCGCGATCGGCCCTACACCCGGTTGCGTCACGTCTTCGCAATCCGTGTAGCTACCGCCCGAATAGCCATCCTGGGTGTACCAGTTGTTGGTACCGGCCTGAGGATTGGGGTTCTCGGTATTGAGCGTCGGGGGAGCGACCGGGTTGCCGTTCTCGTCGCTGTACCAATCCGCGTCGCCGGTGCCGAGCGCGATGTGGTTCGCTCCGGTGCCACCTTGGATCGACTGGTGCATGTTGTCGCTCATCGAGTACTCGTCGGCGAGCGACTTGAAGTAGGGCGCGTCCCCGTTCAAGACGTTGTAGAAGCCCATCGACGTCGAGCCCTCTTTCGTCGAAGTGTCGTTGAAGCCGGCAGGCTGCGTCACCCCGTTGTTGCCGGCCCCGATCGTCACCTCGACCCACGGGAAGAGGTCAGCCTTGCACCCCGAGGGGTTCTCGAACGTGCGCTGCGCGACCGAGCAATCGAGCTGCTGCCACATCTGATAGAAGCGATGCACCGGGCTCGCCGCGTAGTCGTCGTACGCGATGCCCGGCGTCAGCTGAAACGGCCCCGGGGGAACCGCGAGCGGATTTTGCCCGAGCCGCGTATCCGGCGTTCCCGCCGTGAGACCCGTGGCGCCCGAGATGAGAAACGGAACGTAGGACGGCGGGAGGGCCGCGCCTTCGTCCGTCTGCGCGTCGGCGAGCGTCGTCACGTAGGGCGTCTTGGCGCCGCCGGCGAGCACCGGAGGCAATACGGAGTAAGGCGTCTTCGCGTCCGGGCTCAGCTCGAAGGTGGAAGGCGGCGAGTCCGTCGCGCTCTTCTGGAGCGCGAGCTGGAAGTTCGGCCCGGGGCTTCCGTCCTCTTTCACGATGCCCTTCGACAGAATGTTGCTGATCCGTTGACCGTGCTTGGGCTTGTAGGTGCCGAACACGTGATCGAACGTGCGGTTCTCTCCGATGATCACCACGACGTGCTTGATCGGGGTCCGCGTGCGAGTGTCGTTTCGGCCGCTTCCGGTGCTCGCCAGCACGACGTCCGACGTCGCGTGACCCACAGTGACTTCTTCACTCGAGGCCGCGCTCGGGGTCGTCGACGCCGAGCTGCAACCCCATGCAACACCGAGGAGCGACGTGGCCAATAGGCCCAATGACGCAGTTCGTATACGCATCTTAGGTTTCCTTACGTACTGGACGATCGTTGACGTAGCGCGCGTGTGAGTGCTCCAGCAGGCACCCCACGGCTCCCTCGCGCATTCCAACATTCGTGCCCGTGGATGCGACACGATGCGCGGTGGTTAGAATCCCATGAACCCGCAGACCGGGTGGCAAAACACCCCGCGACGATCGACCGACAATCGGAATCCAACATGCTACTTCCGGAACTTCGCGTCGGTGAGCGTGCCCAAGAATGCAACGATGGCGTCGGTGTCGTCGTCGCCGAAAGGTGGAGTCTCCCCGGCGTGTCGATTGTAGGGAGCCTTGTCGACGTTGACGTTCGCGACGTATTCCTTGGGGAGATCGTCGAAGCTCGCTCCCTGCCGATACCAGCGCTCCGGGTGAACGGAGCGCGTCGCGTAGAACGCCACCACGTCGCGCAGGCTCGAAAACGCGCCGTTGTGCATGAAGCTTTGGCGCACCGCTACGTTGCGCAACGACGGGGTGCGAAACCCTCCACAAAACTGCCCTTCGTCGGTATGGAAGTGCGTGTCCGGCCTCTTGCACAAGCCGAGGTCGAAGTGGGTAGGGTCTGCGTTGGATGGAAGGCGCCAGTTTCTCGGAACGGCGACCACGTCGTACCCGTAGTCGGTGAAGAGCGATCGCTCCGGGTCGGGCGAGTTGTCACGCATCTTGTGGCACACCGCGCACGCCCCTCTCGACGGATCTCGGAACGCCGCGAGGCCGCGCGCCTCGAGCGGCGTGAGCTCGACCTCGTGACGGACGTAGTCGTCGTATTTCGAGGTGAACGGCGCCATCTCCGGCGCGAGCAAGAAGGCTTGCAGTGCCTCGCCGAATGCCTTCATCGCCCGATCCGGATCGTCCGCCGCGGCGCCGAACTCGGCGAGGAAGTCCGTCGCGTAGTCGCTCTTGGCGATCACGTCGACGATCCGCCGAGCGCCGGGGCTGTTCATCTCATTTTTGTCGAGCAACGGCTGCTGGACGAGCTCGCTCAACGAATCGATTCGCCCGTCCCAGAAGAACCCGCCGAACGCGTCGACGAGCGGCGCGTCCTCTTCCCAGTGGAAGTGAAACGGCCGCACGAACTTCAGATACAAAACGGAAGGCGTGTTCCGGCGCCCGAAGTGGTTCGGACGGCTTCCCGCGGGTGTTCCCAGCGTCGAGCCGTTGTTGCCCGAGAAGGCTCGCGCGGGGTCGTGGCAGCTCGCGCAACTCGTGCCCGGCGGTTCGGAGAAGCCCTTCTCGAAAAAGATCTTCCGACCGAGCGCGACGCGACGCGCGCTCGCCGCCGGCATCGGCTCGGGCGAGCGGTGAGCCTCGACCGAAGGGCCATTCACGTTGGCGAGCACCGTGGTCGTCGCAGGGTTCGTCTTCGTGGGCGTGACCGACGGCAACGCGTTCGGTTCGAGGCGCGCGGCGCCGAACCAAAAGACGAACGAGAGCGCCACGGCGACTCCGCTCGCCGCGATCAGCGCTCTCGGGCGCGACAACACCGACGACGCCTTCGGTAACCCGCTCATCACTCGTTCTCGGCATCACGATCGTGGGGACGATCGCATCCGTTCTCGGTACTGAGCGTTCGTGACGACGACGTGCCGTTAGCGCAAACGCATCGCGCGATAGTCGCGACAGGACCGAGCGTCGAGGCGAAGCGACACTACTTCACGGAGACGAGCTGAACGTCGAACACCAATGGACCGGCGGGCACGCCTTCTTCCGATGGGTGGGCGCCGTAAGCCAGCGACGCTGGGACCCACAGGCGCGCGGTCTCGCCTTCCTTCATGAGCGTCAAGCCGTCGCTCCAACCGGGCAGTACGTGATCGAGGCGCACCGTTTGGGGTCGTCCGGCCCTCGCGTTGGTTGCGAACAACCGGCCGTTTGGTGTCCAACCCGAATAGTTGACCTCGACGATGTCATTCGCCGTTGGAGTTCGCCCGCTTCCCGGCGTGAGCACCCGATAAACGAGCCCGCTCTTCGTTCGGGTCGCGTCTCGCGGCGGTGACGCCACATCGGCCGGAGCGGGCAACGCAGCAGCGACGTCGCCGCGCTTCTTCAACGTCACGAGCGTCGCGTCGACCGTCACGTCACCCGCGGGCAGTCCCGTCTTCGGATGGTCACCGAAAGCGAGGTAGCCTGGAACCCAGATTCGCCGCTTCTCGCCTTGCACCATCAACTCGACTCCCTCGGCGAACCCCGGGAAGAGTTGATGCACGCCCAGCAGCATGGGGTGGTTCGGAGACTGATCGACCATCTTGCCGGTCGAAGTCCAAGCGACGTAGCGCACGTCGAACAAGTCGTTCGGCCCCGGGTGGTCGGTTCCGCCCCCCTGAGTGAGAACCAGCGAGCGCACGCCGCTCACGGTGGCCGCCGCGTTGGCCGGCGGTTTCGCCACGTCGTCCGGCGGGGGAACGTCGGCGAGCTTCGCGACCGGCGGAATCGGCATCGTGACGGAAGGTGCCGGCGTTGCTTCCGCAGCCGTTGCTTGCGCCGGCTCCGATCGGCACCCAGAGAGGGCGACGATCGCAAGCATCTCGACGGCGATGAGGGGGATCCGCGCTTGCATCTCGGTCGGCGTCAAATGCCGTGGCGCTTGAGCTTTTGATAGAGCGTCGACACCGCAATCCCGAGCGCGCGAGCGGTGTGAGATTTGTTGCCGCCCATTTGCGCCAGGGTTTGCTTGATCGCGACGCGCTCGATGTTGTCGAGGCTCTGCCCGCCGAGAGGTAAGCGTTGCAGCAACGAGTCCTGATCGATCGGGGACAGCTGGACGTGGTGCCGGTCGAGCGTACCGCCGTCGACGAACGCGATCGCGCACGCGAGCGTGTTCTTGAGTTCGCGGACGTTGCCGGGCCACGGATAGCGGGCGAGCATGTCGAACACCGCGGGGGTCACTTCGATGTCCGGGTGCCCGAGGTCGCGGAGCAAATCCGGGACGAGGAGCGGGAGATCGCTCGCTCGTTCGCGGAGCGACGGAACGGGCACGACCGCGCCGGCCAGGCGGAAGAACAAATCTTGGCGGAAGCGGTTCGACGCGACCTCTGCCGGAAGATCGCGGTTCGTCGCGGCCACGACGCGCACGTCGACCGCGCGGTCCTGCCCGCCGCCGACGCGGCGCACGCGACGGCTCTCGAGTGCGCGGAGCAAGCGCGGCTGCAAATCCAAGGGCAGCTCCCCGATCTCGTCGAGAAAGAGGGTGCCGCCGTGGGCGCGTTCGAACGCCCCGGTGTGCGCGGAGAGCGCGCCGGTGAACGAGCCGCGCTCGTGGCCGAAGAGCTCGCTCTCGGCGAGGTTCTGCGCGACGGCACCGCAATCGAACACCACGAATGGTCCGTTCGCTCGCGGGCTCGCCGAGTGAACGGCGTTCGCCAACACGTCTTTGCCCGTCCCCGTCTCGCCGACCAAGGTGAGCGTCACTTCCGTCGGGGAAAGCCGGCCGAGCAACGCGAAGACCCGCTGCATCGCGGGTGAGAAGCACGGCAGACTCCCGAAATGCCGCTTCGCTTCCGAGCGCGCTGCATCACCTTTTCGGACGAGTGACAGCGGGGAGCAATCGACGTGTGAAGGATGCCCCGAGCTCGTCCGTAACGGCAATGCTTGCTCCTGCATGCCCGGGCTTATACCAGCCGAGGTCGGGGGTCGCGTGTAACGTTTCAGAGTACAGTGTGTGAGGTCGAACCGCCGTCCTATCCCTTCGGCAATCGCTCCAACCACGAAGCGATTCTGTCACATTCGAACCGGATGCCGGCGACGGAGCCCATCACACTTTCGCGTTGCGACGGCGAGACGCCTTCTGCGCGTTCGAGTGCCGAGCGCATGGACTTCAAGCGCCGTTCGGCGTCGCGAGCTACCGTGATGGCGAGTTGCGGAAGTGACGCCTTCGGTCGACCACGGCGCTTCGGAAGAGACGATTGTCGCGCCGCCGCGAATTTTCGTCGCTCGTCTCGGAGGTGGCGGACGCTCCAAAGCTCGCGCTCGGCGAGCCGAAGCAGCCGCTCTTGTTCGGCGCGTCCGAGTCCGTCGACGGCGTCGGCATGACTGACGGTCAGATGGAGCGAACTCTGAAGAAACGGCAGATCCGTCGCCAAAAGATACGTTTTTACCGAGCGGTGCAGCTCGGACTTGGAAATGCGTCCGTCGAGCCGGGCTGCTAGCTCGCGAAAGCTCGGGCTCCGGACGGCGCCGCGCGCTCGCCACGCCAGGCGGCTTCCCCCGAACAGACCGGCGAAGACGGTTTCGCCGATCTTACGGCGTCGCTCGAAGCCGCTCGATCTGCCGAGCTCCTCGATGAGGCGCGCGATCTCCTCGATGCTCGCGGCAGGTTCCTGGGCGATTGACACGGAAGAACCCATGCGAGCGTGCGGCGGCAAATTTCGCCGCGAAATCGCATACCATCGGTCGCCTCGCGCCGATGTGACAATTCACTCAGTTGGGGTGCACGGAAAAGTCGGCCTTCACCTTGACGTGATCACCCACACAAACACCCAAGTAGCAGGGTTTTTTGATTTCGAAATCTTGCAGGTCGAATGCGACGTCGCCGTGAACTTTGTAAGCGGCCCCGTCTTGTACGATCCGATAGGTCACGGTGACGGGTTTGGTCACGCCGTGGAGCGTGAGGGGGGCCGTGAGCGTGCTCGCCACCGGGGCGCTCGATTGCGGGAGCGCGATCTTCGTTCGATCGATGACCAATTGGGCGGACGGGTGCTTTTCGCTCTCCAAGTATTCTCTCAGATGCCGATCGCGCAGCCCGATCCCCGTGTGGAAATCGGTCGTGGGCGACGTGATCGTGATCTGACCCGCGGACTCCACGGCCGTCACGCCGCTCGAGACGCCGTCGATTTTCATACCGGCCGGTCCGACGGCCTCGAACTCGACGGTCCCGTTTCCGACTGCGGTGAGTCCCGCGATGGCGTCGACTGCAACCGCGACTGCGATCGCGGCCGTACTGAGCGAAATTCCGAGCGCGCTTTTCCCCGTCATGAGGGGGTCTCTTACCAACGCCGCTCGCGCGCGGACATGTCATTTCAGCGTGGCGCTGCCCGACATTTTCACGCGCAGAATTCCGCGAAGCACGAGACGTCACACACGTGACGTCGTCGCGCCACGCGAAGGGCGGGGAGACGCCGTTCAAAGATAGAGATGCGCCTGAGCGAGGAGAAGCGTCACTCCGACGCGTCCCCCTGGACTCCCGATCGACTCGTAGATGCCGTCCAGCCGCACGTCGGCGTGGCTCGCGAAAAACCACAACAACGACGCCCACGCCGAGTACGAAAAGGGCGTGCTGCTGGGACCGAAATCGTACGCTTCGCCCGTCATTTGGTAGTGGAGCCCTTGCACGAGCTCCGCGTCGACTTGCGCCATCGAAACGAGCCCTTGATTGCGCGGCAAATTCTTCAGCGAGTCGATCACGTAGTCGACTTCGGACATCAGAACGATCGGCGACGACGGGATACTCCACCGTCCGAATACGCCATGAGCGTGCCGCCAGGCCGGGTGCAGGAGCTCGTCGTCGGCGTTGACGTGAGCGATCCGGCTGCTTGCGCCGAGCGCTAGGGACGTCATCGGGGCCCACTCGGCGTACGCCGAATAGCCGCGCTCCCTGAACGCATCGGGGCGGATCTGATAATTGCCGAGGATGAGCATCGCCTCGGCGCGGAGTCCGGTGCCCGAATACGAAAATGCGATGCCGTCCTGCTGCTGATCGTCGTTGTTGGTGCGTGTCGTGGTCCGCACCGACAGCGTGTGCACGACGTCGCGGATCCCGAACGGGAGCGCCATCCTGCCGGCGCGGAGCAACATCGTGGAATTTTCGTCGAGTCGGTAGCCGACCCAGTGAAATCGCGAAACGAGGTTGTCGTTCGGGTCACGGGTAATCGCGGCGTGGAGCCCGCCTTCCGGTTCGTACCCGACGCTTCCCGAAGCGACCCATCGGTCGAGTTGCAGGGTCGCGTTCACGTCGGCCTGCATGAAGATGAACTGATGAGTGGCCGGGACGAAACCGGTCTTCTGAAACAGCTCCATCACCCGAAAGCTGCCGCCGAAGTCGAGGGAATCGGGGAGCGGCACCAGACCCCAGAGAAACTTCGCGCCGGGGCCAGGCTCGAGTGCGTCGTCCTCCGTTTGCGGTCCGTAGTGGGTCTTCAGGAGGACCTCTCCCATTCCGCGCCCGTAAGCGTTCAGTGGACCGCTGCCCGACGGGTCGACGTGACATTGAGCGCACGCCGTGTAGTCGTGTCGAATCATCCAGGGATACGCGGCGGCGTCGCGGACCGAAAACAACGCAACCAAGAACGCCGCGACCGCGAGCGCGTGGAGCAGACGAGCACGCATGGGTTCTTCGCCAGGTCGGTGAAGCCGCTCTACGTCCGTCGTCCCGACGTCGGGACGGGGACGCGCGTCGAGTGTTGGTGGCGGTTCTGCGCGTGACCCTTCATCGATGCGCTGCCTGGGTCGCGGCGTACCGCTCTCGTCCTCGCTCGGTCAACGGACATTGACCGGGTTTGCGAGGAGTTTTCGAAACGTGCTCGCTTCGTTCACCGTCGAGACGCAGGGAGTCACACAAGGGATGTTCAACGTGTGGACAAGCTGCGACCTCGAGGTTCTACACGCCCGTTGCGATCGCGTCGCGCGGGCGATGCAACCTGGGTCTACGCTGCTCGGCGTGGTGGGCGAGAGCGACTCGGGTGGAGCAATCGACGAGGGACGAACGCGCCCTCGGGCGAAACTCATCGGGATGAGGCTCGACTCAGAATCGGGCACCCTGCTGGCGACGCTCGCTGCGAGTCGATCGCGCAGCACTCCGCACCTTCATGCGCGTACACGGGGCGGTGCGCCTCACGCGCAGTCGAAGGCTGACGAATCGTCTCAAATGCGCGTTCGCGTCAAACCGTTTGGTCGATGGACGCGGTTGAAGAAAAGCGGGGCAAATAGCCTTTATTTCGAGATGGGGACCGCGATCGCGTCGATGACTCGCGAGCTCGGCTCACGGGTACGAATGTTGCGACGCTCGCGACGCGCGGACTCGGTGGAGTTGCGTAGGGAGCGCGTGATGAAGGCCGTCTTTGAACCTATGACAGCGACTGAAAGAGCCGGAGTGCGAGAATGGGCGCCGGCGGATGCCACGTCGCTGGATTCATCGACGCGAGCCACGCAGCCGCGGCGCCCCCGACCGTTGCGCTATGGCCCCTACGAGATCGGCAAGCTCCTCGGACGCGGTGGGATGGCCTCGGTGCACATCGCGCGCTCGATCGGTCCGCACCGCTCGAACGTGCCTCTCGCCGCGAAGCGCATGCACCCGCAAATGGTGACCACGCCAGGCTACGTCCGGATGTTTCGCAAGGAGGCGCAGGTCAGCTTGCGCCTGGTGCATCCGAACATCGTCCGCGCGCTCGACTTCGGCGAACAAGACGGCGAGCTCATGCTCGTCATGGAGTACGTCGACGGTGCCACCTGCAGTCAGCTGAAGCGCGTGGCGGCCAAGCGCGGCCAAGGGGTGCCGGTGGCTGTTGCCGTCCACGTGGGTATCGAGGTGCTACGCGCGCTGTCTTATGCCCATGGGGGGCGCAGCGGGCGCGTTGACCCGTTGAGCATCGTTCACCGCGACGTCTCTCCCGGAAACATCCTCGTGAGCGCTCACGGTCAGGTGAAACTCACCGACTTCGGCGTCGTGCGCTCCGACGAGGGCTTTCACGACACGTCTCCCGGTGTTCTCAAGGGAAAATTCGGCTACATGTCCCCCGAGCAAGTTGCGGGGGACGACGTGGACGGTCGCAGCGACTTGTTCTCGCTCGCCGCCGTGGTCTTCGAGCTGTTGACGGCGAGACCTCTCTTCGAAGGACGGACGGCGTTCGAGCTCCTCACCCGCATGCACGAAGCCGATCTCCGGGCCCTCGTCGCGGCCCGACTCGAGCATGTTCCTCTCGAACTCAAGTTGATCCTCGCGAATGCGCTCGAACGGCGCCCTGCAGAACGGTTCCGAGACGCGCATGAGTTCTTGGGCGCACTCGAGACGTTCGCGCGCCACGCGGCTCTTTCGTTCGGCGCTGCGAGCACCCTGACCTGGCTCCGATCGGTCGGAGTTTGGCCAGCAGTGCAGCAACCGACGACGCCGCCGGGTCAGGCTCTCGCCGCCGCTGCCACGAGTGGGAACACCTGGGGCGGTTTACCACAGGAATGACGGGATCGAACGGCGTCTTGATCGGGGATCCGATCTGGTACGCGATGTGCTTGGAGGGCCGAACGATGGCAATGATGACAACGAAACTGGTCTGGGATCGCCTACGCGCCGATCAAGAGCCGGTGGCGCATTCGCCCTCCGATGAGTCGTCGCCTCCGAGCGTCCGCATCGTGAAATTCGTGGAGAGCGGCGCATCCGTCCTGGAAGTGCGAACTCCGATAAAGCAAAACGCGATGCTCGATGCATTTCGCGCTCTTCGCGGCGAGGGCCTTCAACTCGCCAAGACCCAGGTTCGGCCGTTGAACGGCGACGTCGTCCAGCGACTTTACGTGCTCGAGCACGACGGAGCGAGCCTGACCCCGAAGCGCCTTTCTGCGGCTCGCAGGGCGGTCCTCGCGGCGTGCCGCCCGCGCCGTCCGAAACTGCCATCGGAGGACGTTGCGACGCCCGTCATCGTGGCCGCGGCACTGGCCTTCGCCTGACGGCGGACCGTCTTCGCCGCCGGCTCGGGCATGCTGGCAAACGTCGTCTACCGTCTTGCCGAATTGTCGTCGGCGCTGAAAAAAATGGTCCCCGCTCGAGCCGACCGTCCGCGGGTTTTTCCGCGAGCGGGTGAGGGTCAAAACCCGATCCGTTTCCGCTGACCCTCAGCCGAGCTGAGGCCTAGTTTTGTGGCCTCTTGCCACATGTCGGGAAACGCCGCACGAAGACGGCTTGATGGTCGGGTGAGGGCGAGTCATCCTGCATCGCGCCGGCTCACGTGGGCGCGCCAGTGAATTCAAGATGACGTCGAGAGTGCTGATCGTCGACGACGACATGGATCTTCGCCAGTCCGTCGACGAATCCTTGAGAGACCTCGGGTACGAAACCTCGGCCTGCGAATCGGCGACCGACGCGCTTCGCGAGCTCGACGGAGTCGACTTCGACGTGGTCGTCACCGACATTCGCATGCCGTCAGTCGACGGAATTCAGCTCTGCGAGCGAGTCTCTGCGAACTACGATATTCCGGTCATTCTCATGACCGCATTCGGCGCGGTCGAGGCCGCGGTCGACGGACTGCGCGCCTCGGCGTTCGACTTCATCACGAAGCCATTTCGGCTGTCTGAGCTCGAAGACGCTTTGCAGCGTGCATTGAAGTCCGAGCGAGGTCATCGCATTCGAAAGCTCGAGTCGGCGCCGATGAAGCCCGATTTCTCGGAGATCGTCGGCAAGAATCCGAAGATTCGCGCGCTGGTGCAGCACCTCGCCCGGGTGGCCGACGCGGATACGCCCGTGCTGTTCGTTGGAGAAAAGGGGACCGGAAAAGAAATGATGGCGCGCGCGGTGCACCGGAATAGTCCGCGCCGGCGCGGGCCCTTTGTCGTGGTGAATTGCGCCGCGCCCCCGGAAACCCTCGAGCGCGAGCTCTTCCGTCGCTCGTCAATCGATTGGAACGACCTCGAGGCCCGTCCCGAGTTGCTCGCCGAGGCCGACGGAGGGACGCTCTATCTCGAAGAGGTCGGCGAACTCCCTCAGGTCGTCCAGCTCGAACTCTTGCATGCCTTGCAGGAACGCCCCGAGTCGCGGTCCGACACGGAAGGTGTCGAGCCTCCCGGCGTTCGGGTCGTCGCCGCGACGACACGCGATCTGTACGCCGCCGTCGCAGAAGGCGCGTTCCGCGAAGACCTTCTCCTCGGCCTCGACGTGCTGCGCGTCGAGTGTCCGCCACTGCGCGAGCTTGGGGACGACGTCGTCACGCTGGCCAATCATTTTCTGGCAACCGAGTCCGGTCTCGGCCCGTCGGCGCCGGCGCTTTCGGAGGCGGCTGCGGCGCGTCTCCGATCCTACCGCTGGCCGGGCAACGTGAGTGAGCTGCGCGCCTGCATCGCCGCCGCAGCCGTCCTCGCGTCGCCCGGTTCGCACGTCGAGATCGATGACGTGCTCGACGTGGCGCGCGCGCGCACGTCCGGGCGCGGCGGAGACGATGTCGCCGCGTCGCTCGATCACGTGCAGCGCGAACACATCGAACGCGTGCTCCGCTCCGTCGGCGGCAACAAAGCGGAAGCGGCGCGGCTCCTCGGGATCGACCGCGTAACGCTCTATCGTCGCATCAAGAAATTCGGTCCGCGGCGCTGAGGCCGCGCATCAGAGCCGTTCGTCGTCGGAGCCGTCGCGCTTCCGGGCGAGCGACGCGTACCGCCGGAGCTTCCGATACAGCGTCTTTCGATCGATGCCCAAGAGGCGTGCGGCTTGCGCCTTGTTGCCGTTCGCCTGCTTCAGCACGTCAGCGATGTGTTTCGCTTCGAGGCTACCCCAAGAAAGCGACGATGAGGCTTCGGTTCCTCCGAGCGCTGCGTGCGCGCCGCCCTCCCGCAAGTGCAGCGAGAGCTCCATGTCGGTGACGTGGTCGTGCCGCGCGAGAGCGACGGCGGCTTCGATGGCGTTTCTGAGCTCGCGTACGTTGCCCGGGAACGAATACGTGAGGACGGTCCGTGCGGCCCCGACGGTCATCCCGACTACGTTCTTGCCACTCACGTTGGCGAAGTGGCGCACGAAGTATTGCGCGAGGACGAGGCTGTCGAGTCCGCGTTCACGGAGCGGAGAAAGGCGAACCAGGCCCTCGCGAAGGGCGAGAAACAGGTCTTCCCTAAATCGACCCCGAGCGGTGGCTTCGGCGAGATCGAAGCGCGTCGCGGCCACGAGGCGCCCTTCGAACCGCGAATCCGGTTCTCGTTCAACGGGTCCGGGGACGCGAGGCGCGAGAGCCCGAAACAACCGCGCCTGCGTGGAGAGCGTCATCGCGTCGATTGCGGTGACATACAAAATGCCGCGACCGACTCGCCGCATGAGGCCCGCCTCGGTGCGCGCGTCTGGGGCAACGCCGAACAACTCCGCTTCGAGTCGGTGCTCGGGAAGGACGCTGCAGTCGAGGGTGAGGAACGGCTCTGCCGCGCGCGAGCTTCCCTGGTGCAAGAGGCGCGCGACCGTCGCTTTTCCGGTGCCGCGTTCACCGGTGAGCAAGATCGTCCCGTTCGAGCCTTGAAGGCGCTCCACCTTCGCGCGCAGCCGGCGCGCCGCCGCGCTATCGCCGAGAAGCGGCACCGAGGTGCCGCTCTTCGTCTGGTCCGTCGAACGGAGCAGCTCGACGCGCTCTCGTAGTGTCTGCCGATCGACGATCCGCCGGATCGCGGCTTCCACCGCCGCGATGTCGTTCGCGTCCGTCACGTAGTCGGCGGCGCCGGCCCGAAGCGCGGCAAGGGTGCGCGACAGGTTCGGGGTACGGTCCACGACGATGACGTTCGCGCCGGGCTGCTGAAGGCTGAGCTTCCGGCAATCTTCGATCGGATCGCTGCCCGCCGCGACCACGATGCCGGAGGTCGCGAAGCGCTCCGATTCGAGCTCTGCCACGCTCCGCGACGTCGCCGCGAACCCGCGTTCGAGGAGCGCTCGCTGGATGCGCTCCGCCTCCATCTTGAGTTCTCCCGTGACGATCACTCGGTCGCTCGCGTGCGCGTTCATGTTCAGGGCTGCTCGGGATCTGCTCCAAGTGCGACTGAGCGTCAGTACGTCAGCATCGGCCTATCCCGATTTTCAACTAACATGGAGGAGTCGAAGCGAGTAAGCCCCCCTTTTTCCGACAAGAACGAGCACAGCTCGACGACGCACGGCGTTCGGCGTTTCAAGACGCGAACTGTTCGGCAGTAGCCAAGAGGTCCAAAAGGTCGTGCACCCGGACCGGCTTGCTCACGTAGCGGGATGCCGGCGGCAGCCTGTGTCGTGTCGAGGCCATGTGCTGCGCGGTCACGATGACCACAGGGATCTCTTTCAACTGCGGATCGCGCAGCTGCTCCTCGCGGAACTCGTAGCCGTCCATCTGCGGCATGGCGAGGTCGAGGAGAATGAGGGACGCGCTGGAACCGGACCGCAAATACTCGAGTGCCTCTTTGCCGTCGCGGACGCATTGCACCGAATACCCCGCGTCTTCGAGCACGTCCTTCAGCGCATCTCGAATGTCTTGGTCATCGTCGACCACAAGAATAGGGGCCTTCATGGGTCGCACCTCGCTGACACGAAACCGAGCACGATTGATCCTGCCATCAAATCGATCCCGGCGCTGCCCTTGAAAACCGGGTTCGTCCTCGTGGCAAATTGCGTCAGGTGCCCTCGGCGAAAAGCGCCACGAAGCCACGACAAAAACCGCCGCGGCTCGCGGGTCAACCGCCCGAGGTGCCGCCCGATGTAGGCTCCCGCCTCAGCACTTCCGTCGCGACCGTTTCGCCTTGGCCGTCGATGATCGCGACGCTGAGCGTTCCTGCTTCGTCGATGGAGATGCGGCCCCAGTTCATCCAATGTACCGCGCCTTCGAACGAACGGATCGGGCTTTCCGGGCCGTAGAAGAAGAGTCGCTCGGGATGAAATGAGTCGTCCACCGAGTGAGTCGGCAGCAGCATCGCGTTGAGTGGACCCGCGGTGAACTCGTAGACCGTGAACTCCGGCGATTCGGGAAAAGGACGGTAGCGAAATCCCGTCGCGAAATGCACGTCCGTCGTGACGAAGACCAGGTTCTTCACTCCGGAGTCGCGAAAACTCGACCAGATTCCGGCGAGCTCGCGCTCGAAACCGACGTTTTCGTCGAAGTTCGCCCATCCGTCGTGACCCGCGGCCCCCCCGGCTCCCGTGGGAATCGACAAGGGAACACTCGAGACCACGATTTTCCATGTAGCGTCCGACCGCGCAACGGCGGCTTCGAACCAGGTCCTTTGTTCGGCGCCGAGCATCGTCTTCGGGCGTTCGGCGAGGTCGGGTTCGTCGTTTCGATCTCGGTACGAGCGAGTATCGAGCAGGAACAATTCCGCGGTGCGACCCCATCGAAATGAACGATAGAGCCGGTTCGGCGCGTCGGCGTTTTCCGCGATCGGCGAGTAGTCGAGGAGCGCCTGACGGCCGAGCGGCAAGAGCGATGCGCCAGTCACGTACGGCGGAAATCGGTGCCAGTCGTCGCGGGGTCCGAAGTCGTTCATGACTTCGTGGTCGTCCCAGACACCGTAGTAGCCAGTGGAAGCGAGCAAGCGACGGAGGCCGGGATCCTCGCGGTTGTATTTCCAGTGCTCCCAATAGCTGCGGACCGTCGCCGATTCTGCGACGGGCGCCTCGACTTGAGCATTGCCGTACAGACCGATCGGCTTACACGCTTGATCGCCGTAGATCATGTCGCCGAGGCCGATGAAAAAACTCAAGTTCCGACCATCGATATGGTCGAACACGGGATAGCCGTATTTGGCGTCCCGGCACACGTTCAAGCCGCCCAGATCGCCGCTCCACCCGAACGAGAGCGGGCGATTCGCCGTGGCGAGTGGCGCCGTGCGAAAGAAGCCGATGGCCGCAACGCTCGAAGGCGGCGCGTCCGACGACTCACCGATCGTGAACCAGACCGCGTACCGGTACGGGGTGTCCGCCGAGAGTCCCCCAATGGGTATCTTGCCGGTGTAGTCGCGCGCCGCGGTGACCCAGGTACTCCCGGTCGCCGAGCGGTCACCCTGGTCCACGCGCACGTGCATCACCGCGTACCGATCGGAACGTGACCAGATCACCACGCTCGTAGAGGTGACGTCGCCGGCCGCTACCCCATGCGTTACCGGCGCGAATCGAAGCGCCGTTGCCGTCGGGACCGTCCCGGTGGCGGGGGCGCCACTCGGCGCGCAGCCTGCGGCGACGATCGTCGCCAAAAAGCCCAACGCGGTTACGGGGTTCGATCGATCCGCTCGCACCGCGCGACCATAACTCAACCGGCTCGTTCGAGGCCTCCGCCAATCCCGACCGGGCCGCCCCGCGTGGCAATCCGTATGGACACACTGAGGGTGAGGGCCCCCCCCGCGGTACTAACCCGCGCGGCGAAGTCGGGAGCGGTACCAGGGCGGGGAAGGTGCGAAGGCGACGCCGCGTATGAACACGCGCCGCACCCCAAGCCTGTTCTTGCCGGAAATGCAGGACGTAGGCTAAATTAGGCGGTTTCTGTCTTCCAACGGAGGAGATTCTTCGATGAAAATGATGCGAGCGGTGCTCTGGGCGCAAGGTTCTGGGTTGCTGATTGCGGCGCTGACCGGATGCGGCAGCGATAGTTCTGGGGGCAATAGCAGCCAAGCAGTCGCGGAGTTCAAAACGACCTGCATCAAGCTCTGTCAGAAAGAGGCCATGTGCCAGCCGGCGATCGCGTCGGAAGAAAGCCAGTGCGAGTCGATCTGCAATAGCGCCGGGCAAGGCGGCTCGGGGGGATCGACGGGGACGACGACCACCGTCTCTTGCAACTACAACGACGTCATCTCGAAAGAGAACGCCTGTATTTCCGGGACCTGTGATGCGCTCGATAGTTGTCTCCAAGCCGCGTACTCGGAATGCTCGGTCGGATCGACGGGCGGCGCGACGGGAGTGGGCGGCAGCTCGTCGGGCGCTGGTGGAACGAGCTCGGGCGCCGGTGGAGCGAGCTCGGGCGCCGGTGGAACGAGCTCGGGCGCCGGTGGAACGACGGCGAGCGGCGACTGCAGCGTCTGCGACAAGGCCGGGACGTGTTGTGCTCCGCTCTACACGAAACTCGGCCAGGCCACGACTGCGTGCAGCACATTCTCCGCAGCGACGTGCCAGAGCTATCCAGCCACGGAGCAGAGCGCTTTCATCGACGGCTGCACCGGCATCCTCACCGCCGGTAAAGCCGAGGGCATCGCTGAATGCATGTGAGCTCAGTGAGCTTTCATTCGACGTGAAGGTTCGGCCGGCTGAGTAAGTGGCACGAGGTCCGCGTTTCGTCGCTCCGATGGGGACGGCGAGACGCGGACTTCGTCGTTCAGGGTTCGGAAGGTCTCGGCGGTGACGCGGCGTTGCTCGTCGCCGACCCGTCGAAGACCGCGAGCACCTCGACGTGCTCGGTGTGCGGAAACAAATCGAACACGACGAGCTCGGTGAGCGAGAGCGACTCGCCTTGCGTCAGGGCACGCGCGTCGTTCAAGAGCGACGGTAAGCCGCACGACACGTAGAGGAGTCGTTTTGGGGGTTGGCTGGCGAGCGCGTCCGTCACTTCGACGTCCAGACCTCTTCTCGGCGGATCGACGATGATCACGTCCGCGTCGGCGATTTCAGAGACCGCCGCGGTCGCCGGACCACGAACGACTCGGACGCGCGCGCGCAGCTCAAGCTCGAGTGCGGCGACTCCCAGATCGAGGCCGCGGAGCGAATCGGTCGACAGCTCGTTGAAGACGACCGTTCGCGACGCGGCGACGAGACCGAGCCCGATCGGTCCAACCCCCGCGTAGAGCTCGAGCAGACGCGCGCCGGCGGGAACGCGCGCGTGCGTCTCGCGCACGACCTCGTCGGCGAGGTCCAAATTGTTCTGTCCAAACGCGCCGGGCGGATAGTACACGCGCGCCCCGCCGATCCGTTCTTCGACCGCGGGTTCGCCGAACATGAGTCGAAAATGCGGGCCCAAAATCGTGTTCGCGCGCGCCGGGTTTCCGTTCCACCACGCGCTGTGGAGTCGCTCGCCGAGTCGTTCGACGAGCGCATCGAAGAGCGCCGCGCTCGTCGCCGGTTCCGACTCGTTCGTGACGACGACGACTTGCGCCGTCCCGGTGCGCCGCTCGACGACGACCTGCACGTAGCGCACGAGCCCGCGATGCGCGTCGTCCGAGTACGGCGTCGCGCCCGTCGCGATCATGGACCGCTTCAGCTCGCGCCCGACGTCGTTGACGAGCGGGTGATGGACGAGACACCGCGGAATGTCGACGACGCGATGCGTGCCGAGCTCGAAGATCCCGATCTTCGGCGAGGTCGCGCGTCCGCGCACCGCGAGTCGCGCGCGGTGTCGAAACGCGACTTCGCGTCCGCGGACGACCCGGGGCCGCGCGATGTCGTGGTCGCGCGCGAGCCGTTCGATCGCGGCGATCGCCGACGGCGCGACGTCCGGCGCGCCGAGGCGCGGGCACCCCGGGCAAGGGGGACGATGCGGACAGACGAGACTCATCGCGCGGCCCTCGCCGAATCGGCGACGAAGGGGCCTCTGCCTACGCCGAACCGCGCGATACCGCTACTTGCTCGTGAGGTCGCGCGTCGCGGGTCAGCGCAGGTCGTTTACTGCGACGCGCGGATCGTCGTCGCGGGGCTCGGTGCGAGCGAAGTAGTCCCGCATGAGCCGCGGCGTCGACAAGATGGCGTCTTGGACGCGCCGCCCGACGATCATGTTCGTGAAGTCCGAGCCCACGTCGACCGCGGCGGCGACCGTCACGAGGCTTCGATGCTCGTCGAACCGCTGGACGCGGAAATAGCCGTATACGTCGTCGATATCGTGATGCCGCGACCGATCGAGCCAAAACCGGAGCTCGCCGGGCACCGCCGACGCTTCGAGCGCGACGGTGTACTTCGCCGACAACCACGAGTTTCCTTGCAGGAGCTCGATGTGATCGCCGTCCGCGGTGCGACCGAGGAACGTGACCTGCTTGGTGCGCGGGAGCATGTGGGCGAGCGCGCTCGGGTCACTGAAGGCGCGCAGCACCCGCTCGGGCGTCGCGGGAACCAGGCCGCTCGCGATGCCGCCGACGTACTTGGACGAGCCGCGCTCGAACTGGAGGGGCTTGGCGACGATTTCGCCCGAGGCGATCGCAGCCTGTTCGGTCGCGGGCACCGTTGCCGCTGATGGCGCCGACGGCGCGAGCACCGCCCCGGAACCCGTGGCGCCGGCACAGCCCGTGGCGCCGAGAGCGACGAGGCCGGCAAGAAACGCCGTCGAGATGCCGTTCATCACCGTGAAACGTACGGACGCTCGGCGGCGCCGGAAGGCCTCCATCCATCCTTTGACAATTGATTACACAGTCACGGAAA
>Ga0265320_10000670_pt1 | contig 26077 bp, 29 predicted proteins | sample 4827metaG_FD_202087 | JGI IMG/M metagenome (GOLD analysis project Ga0265320, IMG submission 202087) | Rhizosphere microbial communities from Carex aquatilis grown in University of Washington, Seatle, WA, United States - 4-8-27 metaG | ecosystem: Host-associated > Plants > Roots > Rhizosphere >...
GCTGAAGCCCGCGCTGATTGGGAATCTGGAAGATGTCGTTCGAGGTGCCCAGAATCGCGGTCAGCGAGGAATTGTCGTCGAGAATGTCCTGCACATAGCCGAAGCCGTGCCATTGCGCGGTGCGGTCGTGCAGCGGATCAGACGAGCCGTCCGGCGACTCGATGCCCAGCGAATTGGTCATGTAGTCGCCCGAGACGTAGTAGTTCAGCGAGCCCGAGGAGCCGCCATAGTCGGCGCTGGTCTGCACCTCGTTGTGGCTGCCGCCATAGACCGACAGGTCGCCGCCGTCCTGGAACATCCCCGTCTTGGTCTGGATGTCGATGATGCCGGCGGTGCGCAGGCCGTACTCCGCCGGCAGGGCGCCGGTGATCAGCTTGAGCGAACCGATGAAGCGCGGATCGAAGGTCTGGCCGAAGACGGAGATGCCTTCGGGGATGATGACGCCGTTCAAGCGGTACTGCAGGCCGTTGTGCTCGCCGCGGACGTGGAGCTGGCCGAACGAGTCCTGCGCCACGCCGGGCGCCTGAAGCACGACCTGGTTGAGCAGGCTGTTGTCGCCGCCGGGCTGGGCTTGAATGGCGTCGGAGGTGATGGCGTAGGAGGACGCGCCGATCTGCGGCTGGATGCCGATGCGCGCCGCATCGAGCTTGGCGGCGGTGACGATCACCGTCTCGACCGATTGGGCCCGAACGGCGGACGGGGATGCAAGAGCCAGCGCGGCTGCGCCAGCAAGAAGCGATAGGCGATACATGGATGAAACCTCGGCTTGGCCGCCGCGCTCGCGCGATGCGGACCGATGGGAACTGCGAAGCGGGCGGTTCACGCCGCGCCGTTCGCGCTCACGTCAAAAAGAGGGATTCAGCCGAGGGGTGGTGCGCGCCCACGCCAGATATGCGTGACGGCGGGGATGGCATGGCTCGCGCGGACGACGAGCGCGATGATGGAAACCGTGAAGGTCGGCAGCAGGGTGGCGGCGACCGCCGGGGTGACGAAATGGCCGGCGCTGGCGAAAGCCTGGCACAGCGGGCAGCTGGACTCGTCGTTCTTCGAAGGCGTGTCCTTGCCGTTGGGCGCCTTCACCCCATCGAACAGATCGACGACGGCGGGCGCACCGACGGGACGAGCGTGGATATGGGTCTGGGTGACGAAGCCCGAAAGGGCGAACGCGACCAGGGTGAACAGCACCAGCGCGCGCGAGAGAACGTCGCGCGCGGCGGCGCGGACTTTGGTTCTCGCGTGCGGGATTCGCTGCATCTGTGGAGTAAAGCTTACCGCAATGCAGCAGAAAAGCCAATTTGCCGTGATCGGTAAACCCGCGGTGTCTTGCGCGGGCGGGCGTTCGCCTATAAGCGCCGCGCATGAAACGTCCCGAACGCGGCCGCGAGCGCCGTCCCGCCGAGCGCGAGCGCAAATTCTTCAAGCCCCAGCAAAAGCCCGAAAGCGGGCTTTGGCTGTATGGAACCCATACGGTCAAGGCGGCGCTGGCCAATCCGAAGCGCTTCGTGAAGCGCGCGGTGCTGACCGCGCGGGCGGCGGAGGATGTGGGCGCCAAGCTGCTCAACCGCGTGAAGCACGAGATCGTCGAGATGGCGGCGGTGTCCAAGGTGCTGCCGGACGGCGCGGTGCACCAGGGCGTGGCGCTGCTGGTCGAGCCCCTGCCCCGCCGGGAGTTGGAAGCGATCCTCGACGAGGCCGCCGGCAAGCGGCGCATCGTCCTGGTGCTCGATCAGATCACCGATCCGCACAATGAGGGCGCGATCCTCAGAACCGCCGTGGCGTTCGGCGTGACGGCGGTGGTGGTGCAGGACCGCCATTCGCCGCCGGAAAGCGGCGTGCTCGCCAAGGCCGCGTCGGGCGCGCTCGACATCGTGCCGGTGATCACCGTGGTCAACATCGCGCGCACGCTCGATGAGCTGGGCAAGCGCGAGTTCTGGCGCGTGGCGCTGGCCGGCGACGGCGACATGACGCTGGCCGATGCGCGGCACAAGGGCGATATCGCGCTGGTGCTGGGTTCGGAAGGCGCCGGCGTGCGCCGGCTGGTGCGCGAGAGCTGCGACGTCGCGGCCTATGTGCCGATCGCTTCGGCGATGGAGAGCCTCAACGTGTCGAACGCCGCGGCCGTGGCGCTGTATGAGATGACGCGGTCTTAACCTCTCCCGCGAAGCGGGAGAGGTCGAAATCGCGCAGCGATTTCGGGTGAGGGCCAGCACCCAGCGAGGACCTCGCCAAGCTTCACCCCCTCACCAGCAAAAGCTAAGCACTTAGCTGCGCTATGCTCCGCTAAGTGCAAGCTTTTGCGTCCTCTCCCGCAAGCGGGAGAGGTCAGAATAGCGCCGCGACGACGTTCTCGCCGCCGTAGTTCTCGACGAACACCAGCACCTTGTAGCCCGGCGCCATCTGCAGATTGCCGTCGGCGTCGTGCATCAGGACGCCGTCATTGCTCATCGTGGCGGTGCGGCGGTCGAAGGCGAAGCGCGGCGCCAGGCCCTTGTACTGGCCGCGGATCAGATTGAAGAGCAGCGCCGCGTTTTCCGGCGCGACGCGGATGCAGCCGGCGCTGGCGCGGGTGCCCAGTTGCGCGATCTCCAGCCCGACGGCGCCGTGGATGGCGAGGCCGGTCTGCAAGCCGTCATGCTCCCAGTTGAAGAACATCGCGTGCGGCATCGGCTCATGCCACTGACCGGAGTAGTGCACCCGGTACATACGGTCGGGGTCGATCTGGTAATAGCCGCGCGGCGTGACGCTCGGCTGGCGCGTGCCGTCGGCCGCGATCTCATCCTTCTCGCGGCCCGTCGAGGCCGGCCAGTTGTAGAGCAGTGACAGATCGCCGGATGCTTCCTTGCGGAAGACGTACATGTGCTGCGCCCAGGGCCCGCTCTCCGCCTTGCTGACATAGAGGAACAGCGCAAAGTTCTGCAGCATCTCGCGCGTCAGGTTTTCCTTCAGCCGCATCGACACGCGCACCAGTTCGGCCGGGCTGACCGGAGCGCTCGTCGAAGGCGGCGTAGGCGCCGGCTGCTCCGGCACGGGCGTCAGATCGAGCGGCTTGGGCGGCGCCGCTTCCGCGACATCGACGTCCGGTTTGGCGGGCGCTGGCTTCACGGGCTGCGGCTGGGGCGGCGGCGCCAAGGCCGGCGCCGGTCGTGCGGCGCGGACGACGCGCGGGCGCGGAACGGTCATGGCGCGCTCCATCGGCGGGGCGACGCGCGCCTTGGGCGCGATCCTGGTCGTCGGGAAGATCGCCGCGACGACGCGATCGGCGGTGCGCCGCGCGAGGACCATCGCCGGCTGGACGATTTGCGTTCGGGTGCCCTCGAGGAGCGCCGCGATGGTGCGCTGGCTGGCTTTTTCCAGGGCGGGATCGCGGTCGAATGCGATGCCGATGCCGAACGCGATCGCGCACAGCAGGTACATCACGCTCAAGGCTCGCAGCGTCGACATCAAATCCGGAACACGGGTGGCGCGCCCCCAATGATAACCAAATTTTGCGGCTTGTCCCAGGGCGGGACTCAGGCCGGTTAACGCGTCGCGACACGATTGGATGCGTCACAGCCTAAGATTGCGTGCCGGGCGCCGCCTCGCCTTGATAATCCTCAATGATCACCAGGACCCGCAGGCCGTCGGCCAGGACGACATCGCCCTGCCCGTCATGCGCCACGATGCCGTCGGTGTTGGTGGTGCCGCGGCCGGAATCGAAGGTAAGCACCGGCACCTGGCCGCGCTCCTCCTTGAGGAAGCGGTGGAAGAGGGCATCGGCCTTTTCGATCGGCAGGCGGACGCAGCCGCCCGAGGCGCGATGGCCGATATCGGCCATCTCATGCCGGCCGGTAGCGGCATGCAGCGCCACGCCGGACATCTGGGTGCGATAGGCGTAGTTCAGGAACATCGCCCAGGGCATTTCGGCATCGTTCCACTTGGCGGAGCGCGCCATCGGGAAGAAGCGGTGGACGTCGAGCTCGAACAGGCCGGTCGGCGTGGCGGTGAAGTACTGCTCGGAACGCTCGCGGCCGGTCGATACGGCGAAGCTCTCTTCGAAGGCCAGCGTGCCATCGGCGTTCTTGTGGAAGAGGAAAAGATGCTGGCCCCATGGGCCGCCGGCCGCCTTGCTGACATAGATGAAGGTGTCGAAATAGGGCGCGAGCGACGGCGGCACCTTTTGCGACAGGCGGGCGGCGACCAGGCTCGCCTGCTCCGCGCTAAGCGCGGGATCGGGCGCGATGGCTTGCGGCGGCAACGGCGCAGCGGCGACGGCGTTGGGCGGCAGCGGTTCCGGCGAGACGGCGCGCGCGATGCCGCGCGGCAAGGTCGCGTCGCGGCGTGGCGCGACCACAAGAGCGAGGCGCGGGGCAGCCGCCGCTTTCGCCTTCGGCGCGACCTGCCCGACGTGCGACGGAGCGTTCCCATCGGCGAAACCAATCGCGCCGGCCGCCGCGAGCATCAACAGCGCAGCAGAAGCGGCAAGGTCTCTCAGGCCGGTCACGCGACAATCCTCTATTGGCCGACGACGCGGGCCATATCTTGCGCCAAGGTGCGGCTGGATTGCCAGTAGCAGTAGGCGCCGGCCAGGCCGGTCACGATGGTCGACATCAGCGCCCAGCGCAGCGAATCGGCGCCCAGGCTGGGCCGCAGCAAATCGCTCAACACCCCGACCGTCAGCGGCCCGAAGCTGAGCGCGATGATGTTGAGGATGAAGATCAGGATCGCGGCGGCGGTGGCGCGCATGCGCAGCGGCACGAGGCCCTGCGTCGCCGCATAGGCGGGGCCGAGATAGGTCGCGCCGAGCAAGGTTGGGACGACAAGCGCCGCCACGACGACGGTCAGGTTCGGCGACAGATAGATGATCGGCGCGAAGGGTACGCCGATGAAGGTCGCGAACACCGGCACCAGCATGGTGCGGCCGGCATCGGCCTTGCCGATGCGGTCGGCGATGACGCCGGACATCACCGTTCCGACGAAGCCGAACACGCCGGTGGTGATCGCGAGGATCAGGCCGATCTGCGCCGGGTTGAGGCCGTGGCTGCGCGCGAGGAAGGCGGGCACGAAGGCGATGCCGGCATAGCCGCCGAAGGCGCTCATCGCCGTGCCGAAGGACAAAAAGCGGAACGAGCGCTGGGTCCAGAGAAAGCGCGCCGTGGCCAAAAATCCCGGCGCCGCGCCCAAATCCGCCAGGCCTTCGCTGTGGCCGCGCTTGGGCTCCTCCACCGTCAGGAGGAACACGACGGCAAGTGCGATGCCGGGAATGCCGGAGGCGAGCAATGCGGCGCGCCAGCCGTAATGCAGCGCGATGAAGCCGCCGCCGAAGAAGGCAAGCAGAAGTCCGACGTTGAGACCGGCGGAATAGATCGCAAGCGCGGTGGCGCGCTCCTTGGGCGGGTAGAGGTCCGCGATCATCGAATTGATCGACGGGCTGGTGCCGGCCTCGCCGACGCCGACGCCGGTGCGCAGCAGCACGAGCTGCCAGAAGCTGGCGACGAAGTTGCCGGCGATGGTGAAGACGCTGAACAGCGCCAGCGAGGCGACGATGATGTTGCGCCGGCTGATCCTGTCGGCCAGCACCGCAAAGGGAATGCCGAGCACCGCATAGATCACCGCGAAGGCAGGCCCGGTGAGGACGCCGAGCGCCGTGTCGTTGACGTGGAACTCCTTCTGGATCTGCGGCAGCAGGATGGCGAGGATCTGGCGGTCGAGATAATTGACCACGAAGACCAGCGTCACCATCAAGAGGATGTAGCGGCGATGCGTGCGCGTCGTGCCGGGGAAGCTCATGCGCCGACCTCGATGGTGGGCGCGCGGGGGCCACCGGCGCGGGCGAGATCGGCCACCAGCGTGCGGCTCGCCATCCCGTAGCACCAGGCGGCGATGAGCCAGGTGATCACCGTCGACAGCAGCGCCCAGCGGATGGAATCGGCGCCCAGCATCGGTCGCAACAGGTCGCTCTCGCGTCCGACGCAGAGCGGTCCGAGGCCGAAGCCGATGATGTTCAGCACGAAGAGCAGGATGGCGGCCGCCTGGGTGCGCATGCGCAGCGGCACCAGGCTCTGCACCATGGCATAGGACGGCGCCAGATAGGCGGCGCCGATGAACGTCGGCAGAAGGGCGCAGAGCAGCGTCACGGTCAGGCCGGAGGACAGGAAATAGAACGGAAAGAACGGAATCGCGACCGCGATGCCGACGATCACGACATACATGTTCCAGCGCACGTCGCGTTTGCCGAAATAATCGGCGAGCACGCCGGATAGGAAAGTGCCGCCGCCGCCGACCACGCCGAACAGGGCGGCGACCACCCAGCCGGTGGTCTGCGCGTCCAGGCCGTGCGCGGTGCGCAGGAAGACACTGATGAAGGTGTTGCCGGCATAGCCGCCGAACGCGGACATCGCGCCGCCCAGGCAGATGTAGCGGATGGACCGGCGCGCCCACAGATAGGCGACGGTCTCGCGGAAGGGCGGTGCCTTTCCGTCATCGGCCAGGTTCTCGACATGGCCGCGCTTGGGCTCTGGCACAGTCAGGAAGAACAGGATGGCGATAATGAGGCCCGGCACGCCCGCGGCGAGGAAGGCGCTGCGCCAGCCGAAATGCTGCTCCATCCAGCCGCCGCCCGCGAAGGCGAGCAGCAGGCCGACATTCAATCCCGCCGCGTAGAAGGACAACGCTCCCGCCCGCTCCTTCGGCTCGTAGAGATCGGAGATGATGGCGTTGACGGACGGGCTGGTGCCCGCCTCGCCCACGCCGGTCAGGATGCGCGCGCCGACGAGTTGGCGGAACGAGCCGACGATGGCGGAGACCGCCGTCATGGCGCTGAACAGCAGCATCGACCAGGCGATGATGTTGCGCCGGTTGGCGCGGTCGGCGATCCAGGCCAGCGGCACGCCGAGCGTCGCGTAGAGGATCGCGAAGACGGTGCCGGAGAGAAAGCCGAGATCGGCGTCGGTGAGATGGAATTCCGCTTTGATGGCGGGAAGCAGGATGTTGAGGATGTTGCGGTCCATGTAATTGACCACATAGACCAGCGTCAGCATTCCGAGGATGTAACGGCGCGAAACACCGCCGATGCCGGCGCGCGGCGGCGCGGCAGTCCCTTTTCTCGACAAGCGACGTCTCCCCTCTGCCCCACTTGTCATGGCCCGCGAATGCGGGCCACCCAGATGAAGTCTTCTCAGTTCGCGCAAGCTTCGCGCGCAGACACTCTGCCCTCATCCGTGCGAGGCGTCACCTGGGTGGCCCGCATTCGCGGGCCATGACAACAGAGATCGCTGAAGCGATTGTCGTCACTACCCCTGTCCGTGCCGCTCGCCCTTGCGGCCTTTGACCGCGAGGTCGACGGTCAGCAGGCGGCGCTGGCCGCCGACGCGCATCTGTTCGCTGCCCAGCAGATACATCATCGCCTGATAGTCGCCGAGCGAGTCCTCCAGCGCGTTGGTGAAGCCCTGGGCGTCCTGCGCCTTGTTCATCTGGATCTTGGCGAAGCGCAGCGCGTCGGGCGAATTCTCCGCGACGCGGTGGGCGTAATCGTAGGTTTCCTTCTCCAGTTTCTCCGGCGCGACGACGCGATTGACGAAGCCGAAATCGTGCGCCTCCTGCGCCGAGATGAAGCGGCTCTCGAAGCACAACTCCTTGGCGCGGCGGATGCCGATGTCCCACGGGATCGACATGTACTCGACGAAGCCGGCGAGGAATTCGGCATTGGACGCGGCGAAGACGATGTCGCAGCAGGCGGCCGTCATCCAGCCGGCATAGATGCAGAAACCCTCGACCATCGCGATGGTCGGCTTGGCAAAATTGCGCCAGCGCAGATGGACGTCGAGATTGTATTTCTTGAACTGGTCGTAGGCCTCGATGGTGCCGGGCTCGGCGCCGAGCGCCTTGCGGTATTCCAGCGCCTCGGGCGTGCCGAGGTCGTGGCCGGAGGAAAAATTGCCGCCGGCGCCGCGCAGCACGACGCAGCGGATGGCCTTGTCGTTCTGCGCCAGCGAGAAGCCGGCGTCGATCTCGTCGAGCAGGCGGTAGCTGAGCGCGTTCTTGAACTTCGGCCGGTTCATCGTGATCGTCGCGACGCCGCCGGAGGTGGCGTAGAGGATGTCGTGGAAGGTCATGGCGCGGGGCTCCCAGGGTCTGCGTCCTATTTAACCCTCCCGTGAACGGGAGGGTCGACAAAATCCGAGCGTAGCGAGGATTCTTCGGGGAGGGGACAGAGGCGAAAGTCGATCTCAGGCGGAGAGACTGTCCCCTCCCCGAAATTTGCTTCGCAAATTTCGACCCTCCCGTGAACGGGAGGGTTTATCAGCGCGCGAACTTGCCCGACTTCGCCCAGCCGCGGGGCGGCAGGCGGCCGGCCTGGGCGCGGACGCCTTTCCATTCCTTCAGTTCGGCGGCCGTGAATTCTCGGTTGTTCTCGTCCTTCAGGCCGTCCTTCAAGACGAAGGTCGTGGCGTCGAGAAGGCCGCCGTCCTTATAGCGCTGCAGATAGACGCCCTGCCCGCGCGCCATCTCGGGCACTTCGTCGAGGCCGAAGATCAGGAGTTTGCGGTTCTCGCCGATCGTCGCGACGGAATCGCCGGCGACGAAGGCGCAGACCTTGGCCTCGGTGCCGGTCTTCACGTTCATCACGCGCTTGCCGGCCTTGGTCATCGCCACCGCGTCGTCCTCGGTGGTGACGAAGCCGTGGCCGCTCTCGGCGGCGAGCAGCAGCTTGCGGCCGGGGACGTGCGCGAACATCGTCACGATGTCGGCATCGGGCGGCAGATCGACGAAGGCGCGGATCGCCTCGCCATTGCCGCGCCCGCCCGGAAGCTTGGCGCAGTCGAGCGTGAAGAAGCGGCCGTCGGTCGAGAACAGCATCAGCTTGTCGGTGGTCTGGGCGTGTACCCAGAATTTGCGCCGGTCGCCCTCGCGGTATTTGACGGCGTCGTTCTCTTCCATGTGACCCTTGAAGGAGCGCAGCCAGCCCTTCTCGGAATAGACGACGGTGATCGGCTCCTTCTCGACCGCGGTCGCCAGCGCGACGGCTTCTTCGGCGAAGGCCTCGATCTTTTCGATGTGCTTGGCCTCGATGATCTGGGTGCGGCGCTTGCCGAGCGCGGTCTTGGCGCCGAACTTGGCGTCGATCGCCTTGACCTCCTCGATCAGCTTCTCGTCCTTCAGCTTGTCGGAGGCGAGGAGCTTTTTGAGGTCCTTCTGTTCCTTGGTCAGCGCGTCGTGCTCGCCCCGGATTTCCATTTCCTCCAGCCGGCGCAAGCTGCGCAGCCGCATGTTGAGGATGGCCTCGGCCTGGTTGTCGGTGAGCTTGAACGCCTTCATCAGGACGGGCTTGGGCTCGTCCTCGCTGCGGATGATCTTGATGACCTTGTCGAGGTTCAGGAAGACCGCGAGATAGCCTTCGAGGATTTCGAGGCGGGCGGCGATCTTCTCCAGCCGATGCGTGGAGCGGCGCACCAGCACGTCGCGGCGATGGTCGACGAAGGCCTGCAGCACGTCCTTCAGGCTCATCACGCGCGGCACGGTGCCGTGGTCGAGCACGTTCATGTTGAGCGGGAAGCGCGATTCCAGATCGGTCTGGCGGAACAGCTGTTCCATCAGGATCTCCGCCTCGACGGTGCGGCTCTTCGGGCTGATGACGATACGGACGTCTTCCGCCGACTCGTCATGGATATCGTCGAGCAGCGGCAGCTTTTTCTGCTCCAGCAATTCGGCGACGCGCTCGATCAGCTTGGACTTCTGGACCTGATAGGGGATTTCGGTGACGACGATCTGGTAGACGCAGCGCGCGCCCTCTTCCTTCTTCCACTTGGCGCGCACGCGGAACGAGCCGCGGCCGCTTCTGTAGGCTTCCGCGATGGTCTCCGGGCTGTCGATCAGGATGCCGCCGGTCGGAAAATCGGGGCCGCGCACGATGTCGCTGAGCGTGCGGTCGCGCGTGTTGGGATTTTCGATCAGCTTCTTCAGCGCCTCGCACAGCTCGCCGACATTGTGCGGCGGGATGGAGGTCGCCATGCCGACCGCGATGCCCGACGAGCCGTTGGCGAGCAGGTTCGGAAACGCGCCGGGCAGGACGACGGGCTCTTCGTCCTGGCCGTCATAGTTCGGGCGGAAATCGACCGCGTTCTCGTCCAGGCCGTCGAGCAGCATGGCCGCGACATCGGTCATGCGCGCTTCGGTGTAGCGGTAGGCGGCCGGGTTGTCGCCGTCGATGTTGCCGAAATTGCCCTGGCCGTCGACCAGCGGATAACGCGTGGAGAAATCCTGGGCGAGGCGCACCAGCGCGTCGTAGATCGCCTGGTCGCCGTGAGGATGGAACGAACCCATCACGTCGCCGACGATCTTGGCGGACTTCTTGAACGCGGATGTCGAGTCCAGGCGCAGCAGGCGCATGCCGTAGAGGATGCGGCGGTGCACGGGCTTCAGTCCGTCGCGCGCATCGGGCAGCGCGCGCTGGGTGATGGTGGACAGCGCATAGGCGAGATAGCGCTCGGCGAGCGCCTTGCCCAAGGGTTCGGGTCGGATGTCGTCTTTGATGTCGGCCATGGCTAGATCACTTGCGTTGACGTTTTATCCTCCCGTTCACGGGAGGATCGAAATTTGCGAGCAGCGCGAAGCAAATTTCGGGGAGGGGACAGCGCCGCCGGAAGAGATCCCCTGTCGAGACTGTCCCCTCCCCGAAAAATCGTCGCTGCGCTCGGATTTTTCGACCCTCCCGTGAACGGGAGGGTTGAAACGGTCTACCGCGATTCGCGGATCGCCAGTTCGTCCAGCCGCAGCCGCGCGGCTGGCATCTCCTTGCCGTGCGCGTGGAGCACGCGCTCCAACAGGAAATATCCCGTCAACTTCAGGCCGGCCGCGACATCGGCGGCGTCGGGTGCGGCGTTTTGCGTGCCGAGCAGGAAGGGCGGCAGAATCAACAGCCGGTCCTTGTAGGCCGCGCCGGCGGCGCGCGACACGGCGCGGCCGGTGCGCGGCGAGACGTAGATCAGATCGTCCGTCGTGCCGGTGGAAGCGCAGCGCGTGAGATCCAGGCCGAAGCCGAGTTCCTCCAGGAGGCCCGCCTCCCAGCGCACGAACAACGCGCCCCAATGGCGAATGCCGTCTTCCTGCATCGCGTCGAGCAGGATGTTCGCGGCTTCGAACACCGGCGCGTGGACTTCGCGCTCGGGCAAGGCGGCGCTGGCGACCGCCGTGAAGGCGTTGAGGCCGACGAGCGCATCGCGGCTCTCCAGCAGATCGCCGGCGCGGGCCTTCACCGGCTCGACGACGAAGGTGCCCAGATGCTCGCCCAGGCGCGCGCGCCAGTGGAGCTGCACATTGTTGCCGGGCTGCAGCACGGATTTGGAACGTCGCGAGGCGCCGCCGCGCACGAGACCCAGATGGCGGCCGTGGCCGCGGGTGAGCGCTTCGAGGATCGAACTCGTCTCGCCATGGGCGCGGACGGACAGCACGATGGCGTCGTCGGTGAATTCCATCAGCGTGTCATCCCCGGCCGAACGCCGCGAAGCGGCGTGAGGGGAAGGGGACCCAGGTGCCAGCCACCATCACAGTGTTTCCCACCTGGGTCCCCTTCCCTCGCTTCGCACGCGGAGCGTGCGAAGCTCGCCGGGGATGACAACCTTTCATCCCTCCGGAAACTCCAGGCCCATCTCGCGGTAGTGCTCGCGCTTCTCGGCCCAATCCTCGGAGACCTTCACGAACAGGAAGAGATGGATGCGGCGTTCGAAGATCTCTTCCAATTCCTTGCGCGCCATCTCGCCGATCAGCTTGATCGTGGCGCCGCCCTTGCCCAGCACGATCGCCTTCTGGCCGTCGCGCTGCACGAAAATGGTCTGGTCGATCTTGGCCGAACCGTCCTTGCGCTCTTCCCATTTGTCGGTGACGACGGTGGAGGCGTAGGGCAGTTCGTCGTGCAGGCGCAGATAGATCTTCTCGCGCGTGATCTCGGCGGCGAGCAGGCGCGAGGGGATGTCGGCGGCCTGGTCGGCAGGATAGAGGAAGGGCCCTTCCGGCATGCGCTTGGCGACCCAGGCGAAGAGATCGGCGACGCCGTCGCCCTTCAGCGCCGAGATCAGGAAGATCTCCTCGAACACGCCTTCGGTGTTGAAGGCCTCGACCAGCGGCAAAAGGTCGGTGCGCTTCATGCCGTCGATCTTGTTGAGCGCGAGCGCGGCTTTCTGGTTGCCGTCCTTCAGCGCCTTGACGATGGCGTGCGTGTCGTCGGCGCCGCGACCCTTCGGATTGGCGGTCATCTCGGCCGCATCGACCAGAAGCACGATGGCGTCCGCGTCCCCTGCCCCCGCCCAGGCGGCGGCGACCATGGCGCGGTCGAGGCGTCGCTTGGGCTTGAAGATGCCCGGCGTGTCGACGAACACGATCTGGGTGTCGTCCTTCACGGCGACGCCGCGCACCGCCATGCGCGTGGTCTGCACCTTGGGACTGACGATGGCGACCTTGGAGCCGACCAGCGCGTTCACCAGCGTCGACTTGCCGGCATTGGGCGCGCCGATGATGGCGCAGAAGCCGCAATGGGTCATGCCTCGATCACCTTCGCCAGCATCTTCTTCGCCGCGTCTTGTTCCGCGTCTCGTTTGGAGCGGCCTTCGCCGGTCACCGGGTCGTGGCCCGGCACGCGCACCTCGACGACGAAATGCGGCGCGTGATCGGGACCTTCGCGCCCCACCAGCGCATAGACCGGCGCGCCGGCGTTGCCGCGGCGGCCTTGTGCCCATTCCTGAAGCGTCGTCTTGGGATCGCGCATGTCGTGGCTGAGACCGGCGACCTGCTCGGCCCAGTAGCATTCGATGAAGCGCCGCGCCGGTCCGAGACCGCCATCCTGATAGAGCGCCGCGATCACCGCCTCGCAGGCGCCGGCCAGGATCGCGGATTTGCGCCGGCCGCCGCTCGAGGACTCCGACTTGGCGAGGACGAGATGGTCGGCGAGGCCGGCGGCTTCGGCGGCACGGGCGCAAGCCTCCTCGCGCACCAGCGCGTTGAGCTTCAAGGCCAGCGCGCCCTCGGCGTCCCCGGGGTAGCGCTTGTGCAGCTCTTCGGCGATGACGAGGCCGAGCACCCGGTCGCCGAGGAATTCGAGCCGCTCGTTGGAGAAGATTGCATCGGCGCTCGAATGCGTCAGCGCGCGCTTCAGCAATCCGCCGTCGGCGAAGCGGTGGCCCAGGCGCTCTTCGAGGTCAGTCGATGAGGGTGAACATCCGGCTGAAGCGGATCGCTCCGGGCCAGGTCCAAGGTTCGTACCAGATGGCGGTGTCATCGATGGAGAAGAAGCGCAGTTCCGCGCGGCCTTCAAGGTTCTCGGCGGGAACGTAGCGCACCTCGCCTCGGCTGTCGTCGGAATTGTCGCGGTTGTCGCCCATCATGAAATATTCGCCCTTGGGCACGACGAAGACGCCGGTGTTGTCGAATTCCGACAGGCCGCGGTCCAGCACGAGATAGGACTTGCCGTTCGGCAGGGTTTCGCGGAATTGCGCCACATGGCGCTCCAACCCGAACTCGTCGTGCTCGATATAGTCGCCGACGCGCACCTTCGGCACCGCCTTGTCGTTGATGTAGAGCACCCCGTCGATCATCTGGATGCGATCGCCCGGCATGCCGACGACGCGCTTGATGTAGTCCTCCATGTAATGCTCGGAGTTCTTGTTGGGCATCTTGAACACGATGACGTCACCGCGCGTCGGTGCCGAACCGAAGACGCGGCCGTGGAATGGCGGGAAGCTGAACGGGAAGGAGTTGCGGCTGTAGCCGTAGGAGAATTTCTCGACGAAGAGATAGTCGCCGATCAGCAGCGTCGCTTCCATCGAGCCGGAAGGGATGTTGAAGGGCTGGAACAGGAAGGTCCGGATCACCAGCGCGATCAGCAGCGCGTAGACGACGGTCTTGACGGTCTCGGGCCAGGAGTCGCCTTGCTTGGCGGGGTTTCCCTCCGGTGCCGGCGACGGCGGTTCCACCGGCGGCGGCGGGGGAGGAACCGGCGGCGGAACGTCCGGTTCGGCCGGCTGATCCGAGGCCAGGGGCAGCCCGGCCGCGGGCTCTGCGATGAGTTCGTCGATCAGCTTATTGGGGTCGTCGGCGTCGTCGGACATGGTGGCGTCTTGTGCTGGGGCGGAGGGGCAAGGTCAAGGCGGCGGGGCGAATGTGCTTAAACGCGCGGCACCGCGGAGATGATCACGATCGCTTGCGCGAGCGGGAAATCGTCGGTGATGGTCAGATCGATCTGCGCGGCATGGCCGGGCGGGGTGATCTGCTCCAGACGCGCCAAGGCGCCGCCGGTGAGCTTCAGGCTGGGCTTGCCGCCGGGCAGGTTCACCACGCCCATGTCGCGCCAGAACACGCCCTTGCGCAGGCCGGTGCCGAGCGCCTTGGAGCACGCCTCCTTGGCCGCAAACCGCTTGGCATAGGAGGCGGCGCGCTGGGCGCGCTTGTCGGATTTGGCGCGCTCGACGTCGGTGAAGATGCGGTCGAGGAAACGGTCGCCGAAGCGCTCGATCGACTTTTCGACGCGGCGGATGTCGATGAGGTCGGAACCCAGACCGATGATCATGGCGTTGTCTTCCGCGGAACGAGCGTGCGCAAGAGAATGAAGCCGCCCAGCGACAGGCACAACACGCAAAACAGCGTCGCCCAGGCGCCGAGCCGGGCGGTGGAGGCGGTCAGCCCGACGATCAGGCGCGGATGCAGCCTGGCCAGGGTGGGCGCGGGGCGATAGACGCCCAGGGTCAACAGATAGGACCGCCCGGCGGCGGCGCGGAACGCTCCGAGCCGATGATAGAACGGCGTCTCGTCGGACGGATTGTCGCTGCGGTCGGAATAGGCCTGGAAATGGCGGCGGGCCGCCGCCGCATCCGACGCCGGAACAGCGGCGCTGCGCTGCTCCCACGCGGCCGCGCCTCGGCCGCCCGCGGCCCGCACGAGTCCGCCGGACGACAGCGACCAGTCGGTGTCGAGTTCGGGCTGGCGCGGCCGGCACGGCTTTTCGAAGCCCGGTTCGGCGGTGAGGCAGCCGAAATTCAGCAGCCCCACGGCGTGATCGACCTGCAGCCAGATCTCGTAGGTGCCGTCGCGGTCGATCGCGAAGGGCGGCGGCGCGATCTGTGCCGGGCCGCGCAGCGTCAACGGCACGTTCACCGGCTGGGTCGCGGCCGGCAGGTAGCGCCACTCGACGATACCGATGGTTGAAATGCCCAGGAGGATGAGGACCGCGCCGATCGCGATGCGCAGGCGCTTCGACAAAGCCGTCATACCGCGCGCGACTCGTCCATCAGCGCACGCATGCGGCGGATGGAGCTCTCGAGGCCGATGAAGATCGCCTCGCCGACGAGGAAGTGGCCGATGTTGAGCTCGCGGATTTCGGGAATGGCGGCGATGGGCTTGACGTTTTCGTAGGTGAGGCCGTGGCCGGCGTGGATTTCGAGGTCGATGGAGGCGCCATAGGCGGCGGCCTTTTGCAATCGCTCCAGGATGCGCGCCTGGGCCGCGCCTTCCGCGTTGGCATAGGCGCCGGTGTGGAGTTCCACCACCGGCGCGCCGAGCGACTTGGCGGCGTCGAGCTGTTCCTTCGCCGGCTCGATGAAGAGCGAGACGCGGATACCGGCGTCGCCGAGGCTGCGCACGATGGGCGAAAGGTGGTTGTGCTGGCGCGCCGCGTCCAGCCCGCCCTCCGTGGTGATCTCCTCGCGCTTCTCCGGCACGATGCAGGCGGCATGCGGCTTGGCATTCAACGCGATGATGTGCATCTCGTCGGTCGCCGCCATTTCGAGGTTGAGCGGTATCTTGAGTTCGCGCGACAGCCGATCGATGTCGCTGTCGGAGATGTGGCGGCGATCCTCGCGCAGATGCGCGGTGATGCCGTCGGCGCCGGCGGCTTCGGCCAGGAGCGCGGCGCGCACCGGATCGGGCCAGGCGGTGCCGCGCGCCTGGCGCACCGTGGCGACATGGTCGATGTTCACGCCCAGGCGCAGATGGGTCATGGCGCGACCTTTTGCAGTTCGACGAAGACCTTTCGCATCTTGAGCAGCAGCCGCGTCGTGCGGATGAGATGCCACACCTCGGCGCGGATGGCGCGGGCGCCGGCGCGATGGGCGCCATGTCTCAGGGCGTTCACGTTGCCCAGAGGCGCACCCGGCCTCTTGCGATTTATCTTTTTCTTTCCATGTCTTACGGGACTTTCGGCAATATAATTGTTTTCGACACCGCGCGTGGAGGGCCGCGCCTTGCGCAAATGCCGGGGCGCGCGAACGCGCGCGGCGGCGACCACGGGCGGTAGGATCAGGGAGGCGCGATCACATCTCATGGCGCGATTGTACGCCGGTTTTGGCGCTGTTCGATAAGTTCGGACGCATGGCGGAAGGGCGCGCGCCGCAAGTCTAAGCCAGGCCACGACTTCCGGGTTTGACGGCGGGAATGTTGCGCAGGTGCGGCGGCAACTTGTCGGCCTCCCATGCCGGCACTTTCAGCGCCGTCAGCGCCACGAGCTTGACGCCGACCTTGGCTTTGCCGCCCGAGCGGTCGATCAGGCAGGCGGCGGCGACCGGCTTGCCGCCGGCGGCGCGGATCGCCGCGATGCATTCGCGCGATGAGACTCCGGTTGAGATGATGTCCTCAACCATCAGCACCGGCTGGTTTTTCGTCAGGTGGAAGTTGCGGCGAAGCTGGAATTTGCCCTCGACCCGCTCGACATACATGGCGGGCAGGCCGAGCTGGCGGCCCATCTCGTAGCCCGGGACGATGCCGCCGACCGCCGGCGAGACGATGGCGGTAAACGGCGTCTTGACCTCTTCGCGGACCTTGGCGGCCAGCGCCTTGCACAGCTTGGCGGTGCGCCTGGCGTCCTGGAAGACCAGCGCCTTTTGCAGAAACATGTCGGAGTGCAGGCCGGAGGACAGGATGAAATGGCCCTTGAGCAGGGCGCCGGCCTTTTCGAATTCGGAGAGAACTTGTTCGGGTGTCATGGTGCGCGAGCGGTAGCATCGCGCCGCCGGTGGGTCGAGTGCAAAGTCGGATGCGCCGCCTGTCAGGCTTTTGGGCGCAGCGTCCCTTCGGGAAAATGGAAGGGGGGGACCGCAAAACCGAGTGAGGCCGTCCAAGCGACACCCGGCGGCGCGTCGGCGCTGGTGGGAATGGGCGACGACGGAGACGCTTGCCAAACAACCTGGTTGCCGTTCTTGAAGGCGACCTTGAATTCCCATGGTCCGCCCCAGTTGAGACCCACAATGAGAAACGTGAAGTTGCCACCACCCTGCAACTTCGACGGCAAATGAATTGTCGTGTTCACCGGCTGATTCAAAGTATTGACCAGACTGAGGACTTCGACGCTCGACCCCAGAGTCGTCGCGTAGATGTGGATCTCGTTGTCGCAGCCGGTGACTTGTACATCCGTTGCCACGGACCATGCTTGAACAATCGTCATGCATCCCCCCGAAAACCAGTATTTGTCCAATAGACGGTCAATGACGTCTAAATAGAGTTGCGACTTATCTCCAATTAATTCTTCGAAACTATAAACAGATTGACAAATGAAAGAATAGCGCAGGGACCGCCAGGGTCCGTACTCAACTGGAAATAACATACCCATTGTCACGGCCCGCCGCAGAGCGGGCCATCCAGCTGGTGTACTTATTCTTCAGACAATCGAGGCTGCGTCACCTGGATGGCCCGCTGTTGCGGGCCATGACAAGTTGTTGATTTTCTTGAACGCAATTCAGTCCTGACCACCGGGCGGCCTCTTCCGTCTCCGCCCCGCCCTACTTTTCGTAGTAATAGTAACAACCGAGCAAGGTCGAGGTGTCTTTCGGCCCGTCTCCCGCCATCAGCGTGACCGTGCGCGTATCGGCGAGCCGGAGTTCGCAGGTCCGCATGCCGTCGCTGGTGTCGCAATGGCGCAGCGGCTCGCCGAGCATCCGATCGACACTCTTGCGGACCGTGTCGAACGGGGCGTCGACCGCTACGGAAATGCCCACGCCCATGCCGACGCTGTCCGGATAGAGCTGAAGCACGCGAAAGCCCACGACCGTCACGCTCGACGTCGGAACGAGGTACGCGTCGTTGCCGTGGGGCGCATAGGCGGAACGCAAATGGTCGGCGAGCTGCTTCAGCCGGGCGTCGCCGGATTTTTGCCAGTCCGCCCAAGAATCCCGGCAGGTGACCATGCGCGCGATCCCGCTGTCGTCGGCTGCGCCGGCGGGCGCGGCGGCCAGCAGGAGCAAGAGGGCTGCCGTGACGATCCCGATACGCGAAAGGCCTGAAGTTCCGGGAACGGGACGCAGCGCGGTCCGTTCTGAGCGTAAGGGCTGCGTCATATCCACCTTGGACACATCCTCATGATGAATATTCGCAAACTGCTGACCACGGGCGCCATGGCGGCTCTGGTCGGCGTCGGTGCACTGGCGGTCACATCTTCGGCGGCCGGCGCACGTACCGTCTGCAACAGCGATGGCGACTGCTGGCACGAAAGCACGCAATACGAATACCCGGCGACGCTCGGCGTCAAATTCTACGGCGACGACTATCGCACCACCCATCACGACCAGGAACGCCTCAACGACAGCGACCACGACAAAGATCACTACGCCTGGCGCGAGAATCACGACGGCCGCGGCTACTATCGCCAAGGTCTGTGGGTCACGTTCTAACCGATCCTTGAGGGAAGCGGGCTTCGGCCCGCTTTTTTCATCCGGCCTTACGCCTCTTCCTTCTCCCGCACACGATCGACCGACTCGACGGCCGTGTTGACGCGCAACGCGCCCAGGATGTTCTGCAGATGCGCCAAGTCGCGCACCTCGATGTCCACGGTGAACTCGAAATAGAGCGGATTGCGGTTGGTGACCTTCATGTTGAAGATGTTGCCGCCGTTGTTGGCGATGACGTTCATCACCGCGGCGAGAGAGCCCGGCGCGTTCTTCACCCGCACCGCCACGCGCGCGACCGACGGTCCGCCCTCCGCCGCGTAATTGCCCCAGGAGACGTCGATCCAGTCCTCCATCGAGTCCTGGGCCTTTTCCAGCTCGGCGCAATCGATGGTGTGGATGACGACGCCCTCGCCGGGCGTGCGCAGGCCCACGATGCGGTCGCCGGGCAGCGGATGGCAGCACTGGCCGAGCCGATAGGCGATGCCTTCGGTCATGCCGCGGATCGAGACGGGCTTGCGCGCGCCCGGTTCGGCGAAGGCGGCGCGCTTGCGCTTCTCCGGATCCTTCTTGAGCTCGGGGAAGACGGCTTCGAGCACTTCGTGGCCGCGCAGCGCGCCGCGCCCGACCTCGGCATAGACGTCCTCGGCCTTGGCGGCGTGGAGCTTCTTGGCGACGCCGGCGATGGCCTTCTCGGTCAGCTCGGCGCCCTCGTCGGCGAAGATCTTCTGCAGGATGTTGCGGCCGAATTTGACGTGCTCGTCGTGCTGGGCATGGCGCAGGAAGCGGCGGATCTCGCCGCGGGCGCGGCCGGTGACGACGAACTGCTCCCAGAGCGGCGACGGCGTCTGTTCCTTGGTGCGGATGATGTCGATCTGGTCGCCGTTGCGCAGGGGCGTGTGCAGCGGCACATGCATGCCGTTGACCTTGGCGCCGACGGCGCTGTTGCCGACATCGGTGTGCACGGCATAGGCGAAATCGATCGGCGTCGCGCCGCGCGGCAGCGAAATCAGATCGCCCTTGGGCGTGAAGCAGAAGACCTGATCCTGATACATGGAGAGGCGCGAATTCTCCAGGAAATCCTCGGCGCTATCGCGTTCGAGCAGATCGACCATGTCGCGCAGCCAGCCATAGGCGCGGTCGTCGCCTTCCGACGCGACGTGTTCGCGGTAGCGCCAATGGGCGGCGACGCCGCGCTCGGCGACGTCGTGCATCGCCTGGGTGCGGATCTGGACCTCGACGCGCTGCTTCTCCGGCCCGATCACGGTGGTGTGGATGGAGCGATAGCCGTTGGTCTTGGGCGTCGAGATGAAGTCCTTGAAGCGGTCGGGCACCATCTGCCAGTTCTGGTGCAGCACGCCGAGCGTGCGGTAGCAATCGTCCTCGCTCTTCACGATGACGCGAAAGCCGAAGATGTCGGACAGCGCCTCGAAGTTGAGCTGCTTGTTCTGCAGCTTGCGCCAGATCGAGAAAGGCCGCTTGGCGCGGCCATAGACCCAGGCGTCGATGCCATGCTCGGCGAGCTTGCGCTTGATCTGGTCGGCGATGCGGCCGATGCGGTCGCCCGAGGCGCCCTCCAGGCGCGTCAGCCGCGTGACGATGGAGTTGCGCTCTTCGGGGTTGAGTTCGGCGAAGGCGAGGTCTTCCAGCTCCTCGCGCATGTTCTGCATGCCGATACGCCCGGCGAGCGGGGCGTAGATGTCCTGCGTCTCCTGGGCGATGCGGCGGCGCTTCTCGGGCTTGGGGATGAAGCCGAGCGTGCGCATGTTGTGCAGCCGGTCGGCGAGCTTGACCAAAAGCACGCGGATGTCGGAGGTGATCGCCAGCATCAGCTTGCGGAAATTCTCCGCCTGCTTGGTGCGCTCGCTGACCAGTTCGAGCGCGGACAGCTTGGTGACGCCATCGACCAGATTGGCGATCTCCTCGCCGAAATTGGCCTTGATGTCGTCATAGGTCGCGAGCGTGTCCTCGATGGTGTCGTGCAGCAGCGCGGTGACGATGGTGGCGACGTCGAGCTTCAGATCGGTGAGGATCGCGGCGACTTCGAGCGGGTGGGCGAAATAAGGATCGCCGGAGGCGCGGAACTGCTTGCCATGCGCCTTCATGGCGTAGACATAGGCCTTGTTGAGCAGCGCCTCGTCGGCGTCGGGATCGTAGGCCTTCACGCGATCGACCAGCTCGGTCTGGCGCATCAGGCGGCGCCGCGCCTTTGTTTGGGGCGCGCCTTGCGGCGCGACGGGCGCCGCCGGCACAGCCGGAGCCGCCGGGGCAGACGGCGTCTGCCCCGCCCCGTCGGTCTTGGGTGCGGCCGGTATGCTCATGACGCATAATATAGGCAGAGATGCGCGAAATTCGAAAATTCGAAAACGATTACAAGCCGCAAATGACCCAATTTGAGTGCGAAGACGCGCGCGCGGCGCTCGGCTAGGGTTCGCCCGCGCGGGCTCGAGCCCGCGGTCATTTGGAAGGGGGATTTCATGAGACGCGTTTTCGCGGCGTTTTCGCTTGTGGCCCTGTTCAGCGCGGCCTCGCCCGCGCTGGGCGCCGAGGTTTACATCAGCGAGCTGCGCCTGTTTACGGGGACTTATTGCCCGCACGATTGGGTACTCGCCGACGGCCACAAGCTGCGGGTCCAGGACAATCAGGCGCTGTATTCGCTGATCGGAAACCGCTACGGCGGGGACCACAAAGAGTTTGCTTTGCCCGACTATCGAAACCTGGCGCCCTCCATATGGCCGCTCAAGAGGGACCAACATACGGCGATCTGGTGCATCGCGATGTCGGGCGACTATCCGGCGCGCTCCGACTAAAGCGAAAAGGGGCGGCGCCGATGGCACCGCCCCTTTTTGACGTTCGTCTCGGCGATCTTGCGCGCTACTCTTCGTAGTCCGCTTCCGGCTCGGGCTGCGGCTCGGCGCGGCGCTGGGCCTCGCTGGTGAGGGCGCGCAGCAGCTCTTCCTCGGTGACGGCACGGAAGGCGGCGTCCTCTCGGGTGTCGTCGGTGTCGGGACGCGCCTCTTCCGGCTCGTCGACATCGGCGTGCTTCTGGAGCGACTTGATGTAGTCCTCCTTGGTCTCGTCGGGCTTGACCACCTTGGCGGCGATCTCGCGCAGCGCGACGACCGGGTTCTTGTCGCGGTCGCGGTCGACCAGCGGCTCGGCGCCGCCCGAGAGCTGGCGGGCGCGGAACGCCGACACCAGGACCAGATCGAAGCGGTTCGGGACCTTGTCGACGCAATCTTCAACGGTGACGCGTGCCATGGAAATCCTTGTCTTTCAGGGTCTTAGCTGCGCGAAGGGGCGCAAATCAGCGTTAGACCGGGCGGAAGGCGGCGGAAAGTATAGAGTGTTCGTCGTAGACGCAAGCCAGCCGGTTCGACCATAAGACATAGTTCAATCAGCCAGTCGGACAAACGGGGGCAGAATGAAGCGGTGGGAACTAATTAAGAAAGGTTGGCTCGGTGCGCTAAGTCACATCAAGATCTATATTTCCCATGATGAGATTCAGCAGATCGCCAGTGCAGCATCTCCTGCAATTGCTCTTGCAAACCTTATCGCTTCTTTTGCAATTCCGGGACTTGGGGGACCTGTCATTTCGGCGATTGCTTCCGCCGTCGTCTGGCTGCTGAAGCGGGCCGATGAGAAACACGGGAACAGGGGCGCGTGCCTCATTATTCCATTCGGCTGGGGTCCACCCATATTGGACGGCCGACCGCTGGGATATTCAATCACCGGCCCCGATTGAGCAATTCCATCTGGGAGGGCCTGCGCCCCGTGTCGTCGTCACTTCGGCCACAGGATGATCTGGGTGCAGCGGAACAGCGCCATCAGCTTGCCGGTCGCTTCCGCTTTCAGTTCGGCGTCCCAGACTTGCGTGGTGCGGCCGTTGTGGACGCGGCGGGCTTCGCAGAGCACCGCGCCCTCGGTGATGGTGCTCATGAAATTGCATTTGAGCTCGGCGGTGGTGAAGCCGGTGGCACCTTGCGGCAGCGTCGTGCCATAGGCGCAGAGCGTGTCGGCCAGCGTCACCAGCGCGGGCGCAAACAGAAAGCCGATCGGCGCCACGAGTTCGTGCTTGACCGCCATGCGCGCGCGCATCAGGCCGGGCTCGGCATGCGTCACGACCATGCCGACGATGCCGGGCAGCCGGTCCTGATTGACCGCGTTGAGCCGGCCGACCCAGGCCTCGTCATTGGGCATGGCATGTTCCTTTCGACGTTCTGTGGCGCACGCGCGCCCTCCACCGCTTCGCGGTCCCCCTCCCCCGCAACAGCGGGGGAGGATCATTCGCGCTTAATCCTGCACGGCCTTCGACGCCTTGTGCGCCGCCAGCATCGGGTGGATGCGCACCTGCATGTGCCAGGCGCGCGTCAGGCCGCGCGCGGCGACGAACAGAAGACCGGCATTGGCGATCAGCGCGAGGCTGGCGCCGTGCTGCACGGCGATCGCCTTCCAGCCGCCGCCCTGCCCGCCGCTGCCCATCGCCTGGTCGAGCACGAAGCGCGCCAGGAACACGCTGGCCGTCATCGCGGTGCCGAACAGCGTCGGCTGGCTCATCACCGTGCCGGTCGCCTCGTCCAGGGTCAGTTCGATGTGGCGCGTGGTGAACCAGCCGAGCAACCCGCCGGCCGCCGCCGCGCCGGCATAGACCGCGAGCGCCACGGCGTCGGGAAACGGGCCGTGCGACAGCGCCAGCAGCACCAGCAACGCGATCACCACGGGGAAAACCCAGAGCCGGTTCGGCTTGACGCGCTGGGGCTTGAGACCGCGGCGAACGATGATGAAGAACGCAAGCAGGGGAGGCATGAAAGTCAGGGCGCCCATGACGGCCGATCCGTGCGAAAAATGCCGGCGCAAACTAGCAGAGCCGGCGCCGATGCGCAGGCGCCGCTTTTCATTGGAAAGCCGCCATCGCCGGGCATAGGCTCCGCGGCAAAGAAAGATGGGAGACGCGCGATGCGGTGGATCGGTGGGATGATGGTGGCGGCCCTGGCCCTGACGGCGCTGGCGCGGGCCGAAAGCTGGTCGCACTACACCGATCCGGCCTTGAACTACACGATCTCCTATCCCTCGGACTGGACGCTGGAGCCGCACTACGTCAACACGGCGATGGGGCCGGATCACGCGATCATGGGCTTTGCCTTCACCGCGCCGGCGCGGTTCACGCACGGCACCAATCTGGGCAGCGACACCGCGCTCTCGGTCGAAAGCCTGCCCGGGCGGCATTGCCGGCCGTCGCAATTCGTCGACCCGGCCGAAAACGTCGAACGGCTTCGCATCGACGGGCGCACTTACACCAAAGCGACCAGCAGCGATGCCGGCGCGGGCAATCGCTATGAGACGACGATCTATGTCCTGGACGGCGCGCATCCCTGCATCGCGATACGCGCCTTCATCCACTACTCGGCGATCGAGAATTTCGACCCGGGCACCGTGAAGGCGTTCGACCGAGACCGGCTGACCCGCGACTTCGACCGCATGCGCGACTCGCTCAGGCCCGCGCGTTAAGGCGCTCCAGGCATCGCGCCCCGGCGGGCAGCGCATCGAGCAGTTCGCCGATCGTGCGGCCGGTCGCGGGATGGCGCCAGTTCGGTGCGATATCGTACAAAGGCACGAGCACGAAGGCGCGTTCGGCGAGACGCGGATGGGGCAGGACGGGCGGACCGGCCTCTACCCTGCCCTCATAGTCGACGAGATCGATGTCCAGCGTGCGCGGCGCGTTGCGCGCGGAACGCACGCGTCCGAAGCGGGTTTCGGTTTGGTGAAGGATTTGCATCAGCTCCGCCGGCGCCAGCGCCGTTGCCACGCTCGCCACCGCATTCACGAAAGGCGGATCGGCGGGATCGGGCCAAGCCGGCGTGACGTAGTAAGGCGATAGCGACGCGAGGATGACCCCATGACAGGCAAGGAAATCGCATGCGGCGTTCAATGTTTGCGCCGGCAGACCGGCCGCCGACGCGAGATTGCCCCCAAGCGCGATCAGAATCATTGCGCGGTCCCACTGTTGCGGCGCCGCGCACTTGGCGTAGAACACGCGTTCGGCGGTCGGGGGCCATAACCGGACAGGCCATTTATTGAACAGGAGTACATATGCTGTTTTACCCGCAGGAAAAGCTGGCGTTGTTCATCGACGGCGCCAATCTGTACGGCGCGGCCAAGGGATTGCAGTTCGACATCGACTATAAGCGCCTTCTCGAGCTGTTCGCGCGCAAGGGAATTCTCGTGCGCGCCTTCTACTATACCGCGGTCGCGGAAGATCAGGAGTTCTCGCCGCTGCGCCCCCTGGTCGACTGGCTCGACTACAACGGCTTCGCGGTGGTGACCAAGCCGCTCAAGGAGTTCACGGACTCCCAGGGCCGGCGCCGCGTCAAGGGCAACATGGACATCGAGCTTGCCATCGACGTGATGGAGATGGCCGAGCAGGTCGATCATATCGTGATCTTCTCCGGCGACGGCGATTTCCGCAAACTCGTCGAAGCCGTGCAGCGCAAGGGGCGGCGCGTCAGCGTGGTCTCCACCGTGCGCACCCAGCCGCCGATGGCGGCCGACGAGCTGCGCCGCCAGGCGGACAACTTCATCGAGCTGGAAGAGCTGAAATCGCAGATCGCGCGCGAGGGCGGGCCGCGCTCGGCCGCCGCCAACGCCGCCGCGGGGTCGAGCCCGCACTACGCACAGACGGCGTGAGCACGGAGCCTGCGAAGGACTGCCCGCTCTGTCCGCGGCTGAAGGACTTTCGCCACGCCAACCGGCGCGAATTTCCGGACTATTTCAACGCGCCGGTGCCGACCTTCGGCGGGCCGGACACGATCCGGCTGCTCATCGTGGGGCTGGCGCCCGGCCTGCACGGCGCCAACCGCACCGGGCGGCCGTTCACCGGCGACTACGCCGGCGATCTGCTCTACGCGACGCTGTTGAGGCACGGGCTGGCGCGCGGCGCCTACGACAAGCGGATCGACGACGGGCTGAGGCTGCACGATTGCGCCATCACCAATGCGGTGCGCTGCGCGCCGCCGCAGAACAAGCCGACACCGGAAGAGATCCGCACCTGCCGGCAGTTCCTGACGCCGACCATCGCCGGCCTGCCGCGGCTGCGCGCCATCCTGGCGCTGGGCAAGATCGCGCATGACAGCACATGCGACGCGCTGGGCGCGAAGAAATCGAAGCATCCCTTCGGGCACGCGACGGCGTATCAGATCGGTGCGCTCACGCTGATCTCGAGCTATCACTGCTCGCGTTACAACACGAACACGGGCGTGCTGACCGAAGCGATGTTCGACGCGGTGGTGAAACAAGCCAAGATCGCGGCGATGCGGGCGCTTTAGCTCCGGCTCCTCCCCCACGCAGTGGGGCAGGTGGATCGCAGCGCGTCAGCGCTGCGAGACGGAGGGGGCCAGCGCCGGTGCCCGCCCCCTCCACCATCCGCCTACGCTACGCTTCGGCGGATGGTCCCCCTCCCCCGCTTC
>Ga0265320_10000671_pt1 | contig 26073 bp, 21 predicted proteins | sample 4827metaG_FD_202087 | JGI IMG/M metagenome (GOLD analysis project Ga0265320, IMG submission 202087) | Rhizosphere microbial communities from Carex aquatilis grown in University of Washington, Seatle, WA, United States - 4-8-27 metaG | ecosystem: Host-associated > Plants > Roots > Rhizosphere >...
TCTGCAGCGCGCCGCGCGCGCCCGGGCGGTTGACCAGCGCCAGCGCGAGCGCGCACAGGAACAGCACGACGAGCGCGATCAGCGCGACCCGGCGCCGATCGAGCGAATCGGCGACGTGCCCGGCCCAGAGCGCGAGCCCGATGAACGGCACCGCCTCGGCGAGCCCGACCATGCCCAGCGAGAGCGGGTTGTGGGTGATGGCGTAGATCTGCCACGCCACCACCACACCCTGGATCTGCGCGCCCATCGCCATGGTCAGCACGCTGACCACGAACCAGCGAAAGCCCGCCACGCGCAGCGGCGCGAACGAGTCGTGGCCTGCGGGCGCCTCGACGGGACTCGGCGGCGGCGCGCCTGCCTCGGCGGCCGACTCGGCGATCGACTCTCCTCGGGGTCTCTGAACGTCCGACATCGAATCCTAGATTACGGTATGAATGACGCTCCCCCCCGAATTCGGAACCCTCGATCAACCGAAGAGAGCCACGTGACGCTGGGAAAAAACTTCCGCCTTCCGCCCGAAGTCAAGCCAACCCGCTACCGCGCCGACCTGCGCGTCGACCTCGATGGCGCGCGCTTCGATGGACAACTATCGATTGATCTCACGCTGGCGGCGCCTCGCAGCGCGATCACACTCCACGCCGTCGAGCTCGACGTGAAGAGCGCGGTCGTCGAGTGGGCCGGTGGCACCGTCGCCGCGGGGGCGATCCGTCCCGACGCCGAGAGCGAGACGCTGACCTTCGAGTTTCCGGACCCGCTGCCCGCGGGCAACGTCAAACTGCATTTGGCCTGGTCGGGGCGCTTCAGCTCCGGGCTGCGCGGCCTCTATCGCGCCGGCAACCTCGCGGTCACGCAGTTCGAGGCCGCCGACGCGCGCCGCGTGTTCCCCTGCTTCGACGAGCCGGCGTTCAAGGCAGTCTGGCAGATCGCGCTCGACGACGTCGCGCCCGGACTGACGGCACTCTCGAACGGCTCCGTCGTCAGCGACGAGGCGGGTCCGAACGGACGCCGCCGCATCGTCTTCGCGCCGACGCCTCTGCTGTCCTCGTACCTGGTGGCGATCATCATCGGGAATCAGGTGCCGAGCGACGCCGCGAGCGCGCGCGGCATTCCGATCCTCACCTGGTCGGTGCCGGAGAAGCGCGGCCTCACGGGGTTCGCGCAGACGGCGGCAGCGGCGGTGCTGCCGCTGCTCGAGGACTACTTCGGCCTGCCCTACCCCTTCGGCAAGCTCGACCAGATCGGCGTCCCCAACTTCGAGGCCGGCGCCATGGAGAACGCCGGCGCGATCACGTTTCGCGAGGTCGCGCTGCTGCTCGACGTCGCGACGGCGCCGCTGGCGGTGCAGAAGCGCGCCGCCGAGGTGATCACTCACGAGCTGGCGCACCAGTGGTTCGGAAACCTCGTGACGATGGTCTGGTGGGACGACCTGTGGCTCAACGAGGCGTTCGCGACCTGGATGGCGTACAAGATCGTCGACGCCTGGCGGCCCGAATGGCGCATCTGGATGGACTTCGAGATGGGCAAGGGCTCGGCGCTGGTGCTCGACGCGCTTCAGTCGGCGCACCCGATCCGCGCCGACGTGCGCAACGCCGAGGAGGCGGGCGAATCGTTCGACGCGATCACCTATGAAAAAGGCGGCGCGGTCCTGCGCATGATCGAAGGCTTCCTGCGCGAGGACCGCTTTCGCGAGGGCATCCGTCTCTATATGCGACGCCACCGCGAAGGCAACGCCACCGCCGACGATCTCTGGGGCGCGCTCGGCGATGCCTCGGGGCAGCCGATCGTCGAGCTGGCCAACGGTTGGATCCGCCAGATGGGCTATCCGCTCGTCGAGCTGAAGAGCGCGCCCGCGCCCGACGGAAAAACGCGCCTGACGCTGACGCAGCGCCGGTTCTTCGCCGATCCCGACGCGCGCGAGACCGGCGCGCCCGCACGCTGGCTGGTGCCGGCGGTGCTGCGCTTCCGCGACGCGACCGGCGTCAAGCAGCAGTCGGTGCTGCTGCGCGAGCCGACCGCCGAGGTCGAGCTCGAGGCCAACGGACCGGTCGCCTGGTGTCTGGCCAACGCGCACGGGCGCGGCTTCTTCCGCGCGTCGTACGAGCCGGCGCTGCTGGCGAAGTTGGTATCGGCGATCGGTGAGCTCGGCCCGGAGGAACGGCTGGGCCTGGTGTCGGATCAGTGGGCGCTGGTGCGCGCCGGAAAGGTCGAGGTCGCCGCGTTTCTCGATCTCGTATCGGGGCTGGGCGGCGAGAGCGACCATGTCGTGCTCGAGGAGATCCTCACGCGTCTGTCGGTCATCGAGCACCGCCACGTCGGCGACGAGGATCGCGCGCGGTTCCATGGTTTCATCGCCGATCTGTTTGCGAAGTCGGCGGGACACCTCGGTTGGCGCGCCGAGCGCGACGGGACCGAGGACGACGACGAGACGCGCCTGCGCCGCGCGGCGCTGCTGCGCGCGCGCGTGCTGCTGGCGCGCGTGCCCGACGGAATCGCCGACGCCGAGGCGCGCTACGCCACGCACATCGAGGGCGGGACCGGCACCCTGGATCCCAACCTGCTCGACGTGGTGGTGACGGCGGCGGCGCGCAGCGCCGACGAGGCGCGTTTCGAAGGGCTGCGGCGGCGGGCGCGCACCGAGACCGACCCGGCAGCGAAGCGCCGCTTCCTGCACGCGCTGGCGCGCGTCGAGACTCCGTCACTGGTGAAGCGCGCCGTCGAGCTGGCGATGACCGACGACGTGCCGATGCAGGACTTCACGTCGTACATGGGCGTGTTGCTGGGCAACCGCGCGGCGCGCGAAGAAACCTGGGCGCTGATCCAGAACGGATGGGAATCCGTGCGCGCCAAGGCCGATTCTCCGATCTTGATTCGCCGCCTCATCGAATCGTTGTCGGTGCTTCCGGAGCGCCGCCACCTGACCGAGGTCGAGTCGTTCCTGAATCGGCATCCGATCGATGGCGCGAAGCAGGCGACCGCGCAAACGCTGGAGCGACTGCGCATGGACGTCGCGCTCCGCGAGCGGTTAATACCGCAGGTGCGCAATTGGTTGTCCGGGCACGCCAAATCCGTCAAAGAGACGTCCGTCAAAAAAACGACGTCGTGACGGCGATTTGACGCTGAAAACAAAGCCCGAAAGCGTCTGGGAATCACCCGACGGTTCGTGTACGCTCATGTCTGCGACGTAGGTAGCTCTGCAACCACTTGCTCGAATCGAGGTCGTGAGATGAGCATGACGAGAGATACGGTGTCGGCGTCTGCGCCCACCTCGGGGACCAGCCGGCTGATCGGCATGTTGATTTCGTTGATCACGGCGATCGGCGTGTTCCTCATCGGGCTGGCGGTCGTCTCGCATATCAAGAGCGCGACGGCCGACGTCGCACCGGAGCCTCTCGCGCGCGCGACGGCGCCAGCGGCGCAGCCGATCGCTGTTGCGCCGGCAGCCCCGGCCGCGCCGGCTGCGCCGGCGGCCGCCGCGAATCCGACGACGCCGCCCGCGAACGCCGCCGCCCCGGCGCCGACCGATCCGGCGAGCGCGAATGCCGCCCCCGCGACCGCTCCCGCGGCGCCGGCGGCAACGGCGCTGGCGGCACCGAACGCCGCCGCCCCGGCGCCGGCCGCGACCACGGCGACCACGGCCGCCGCGAAGACGCCCACGCCGCCACCGGCCGCGCGCGCCGATGAAGCCGCGCCGGCCGCTGCCGAGGCGCCCGCCGCCGCCGTCAACGATCGCCCCGCGGCCAAGGCCGCCAAGCCCGCTGCTGATTCCGATCCGGCGCCCGCCGCCGTCGTTGCGAAGGAATCGGCGAAGGAGACGGCCAGGGACAAGAGCAAGGACAAGGAGAAGGCCGCGACGGTGGTCGCGATCGCCGACGACGCCAAGCCGGATTCGAAGGCGGATTCAAAGAAGAGCGCGAAGAAGGCTGGCGCCGAGCCGACGGCGCGCGCGTCCGCTGAAGCGCCGGCCGCCGTCAAGGAGACCGCGCCCGCGGGCGATCACGCGAAGGCGGCAGCCGCGGCCGTGGCCGCGCCCGCGGCGCTGGCTGACAAGCCGTCGGACAAGGACATCGCGCGCGAGGCGTGGCGACGCAACCTGCCTGACATCAGCGCGCCCGAAGACACCAAGGCGTCGGTCCTGATTCCCATCAAGGGGTCGATCGAGGGCGCGACGTACCACGTGAACACCAAGCCGAAGAGCGTGATCGTCAACCTGCCCAAGGCCGATCCGCTCATCACGATGCGCTTCTACAAGATCCGGCGAGAGGGGCTGTCCAACCTCTGGATCAAGCAGGACGAGACGGAAGGTACCACCTTGAAGCTGATGCTCAACGAGGCCACGTCGCCCACCGTCGAGATCAAGGACGACTTCGTTCGCATCACCGTCCGCAAGCCGGCTGACCTGCCACCCTCTTCGGAATAGCTCGCCCGGTTCAGGTCACGTCCTCGAGCACGCGCGCGAGGACCTCCTTCGCTTGCTCCACGTCAGCGCCGAGGAAGATCTCGACGCGCGTCAGAGCTTCGGCTGCGCGCCGGCGCAGCTCATCCGGCGGCGGCGACGGATCCATGATCGGCTGGCCCGAGAAGGCCTTGGCCATCTGCAAGATCAGCACATCGCGATCCATGGATGCTCCCGACCTCCCAAGAGCGAAAAGTAAGGCCGAATCTGCATCGCGCACCCTGGCCGGCCCCGATCGTTCGGCTAATATGCGTCGCTCCGGACGAGCCGAGCTTTCATGACCACCCGCTCAATGCCCAGCCGCGCGAGATTCGAAGGACCTTGGGACGCGTCGCTCTGAGATTGGCCGCCGCGATCGGCGGCATCCTGATCGTCGTTGCCGTCGTGCTGGTCACCGTCGCCGGACGCCGGCTGGACCGCCGCTATCAGGCGCCGACTCCGGCGATCGCGCGCGCGACCTCACCCGAGGAAGTGGCTCACGGCGCGCGGCTCTACCGCACCGCCTGCACCGCCTGCCACACCGAGCTTGGATCGTCCCGCTCGTGCGGCGCGCCGATCCGCAATTTTCCTCCCGCGTTCGGAACCATCGTGTCGAGCAACCTCACGCGCGATCGCGAGCGCGGCATCGGCGGGCGCAGCGACGGCGAGATCGCGCGCCTGCTTCGCCATGGCGTGATGCCCGACGGGCGCTTCAGCCGCACGATGCCGCGCGCGCGGCTGCTCGGCGACGAGGACATCGCCGCGTTGCTGGGATTCCTTCGTTCCGGCGATCCGCTCTTCGCGCCCTGTGACCAACCGATGCCCGACGGACGACTCTCGCTGATGGGCCGCGTCGCGCTGGCGCTTTTCGGACCCAAGCCTCCCTCCGCCGATGGCAGCTTCGACAACGCGCCGGTGCCGGTACCGCCTCGTATCGCCAGCGCCGCCTACGGCCGTTATCTCGCGACCGCGATCTACGGCTGCGTGGGCTGCCACACCGACAGCGTCGACGAAATCGAGGCGAAGCTGGGCGCGCCCAACTTGCTCGCCGGCGGCTTCGAGTTTCCCGACCCGCGCGGCGTTCGCGTCGTTTCGACCAACCTGACCCCCGACGCGACCGGCATCGGGTCCTGGACGCTGGCCCAGTTCCAGTCCGCACTCTCGACGGGAATCGCGCCAAACGGCACCGTCATTCGATCGCCGATGCCGATCCTGCGCTTCGCCGACGCCGTCGAAATCGAAGCCGTCTTCCGCTACCTCGAGACCGTGCCTCGTGTCAGTCGCGCGGACGCGGCGCCCGCCGCAGCGACGGCCCTGACCGCGAACGCGCCGCCGCGGGAGGTATTCGAGGCGCTCGGATGCGCGACCTGCCACGGTCCAAGCGGGCCCTTTCGCGATTCCCTGCGGGGCCTGGCCACGCAACCCACGGCCGCCGTCGCCGAAGCGATCCGCCACCCGGAGCAAGCCCATCCCGGGACCCAGATGCCGACCTTCGCGGCAACCCTCGATCCCGCGCGCGCGCTGGCCCTGGCCGGGTGGCTCCAGCAGGTGGACCCTGGAGCTCTCAGGTGATTTCTCGAGCAAGTCAATCGCGGCGGTCAAGATGTGGGCCCAAAGCTCCGATATATCCTGTAATATCCGGAAAAGCCGGGGCGATGAGCCGGCGAGCGGCCCCGAAGACACCCTACAGAAGCAGTGTTTCACGGGTTTCATGCCGAAAACGCGCTTGCAAGTGTCGGTGCTGAACCGATAATAGTGGGCTCACTATAGGAATTCCCGAGCGGAGGTCTGCGATGCGGTCGAAGTTATCCTGTCTTGCCGCGGCGATGATCATGTGCGGCGCGCTGTCCAGCGCGCACGGAGCGGACCCCAAGAAGGGCGCCGCGAAGAAGAAGTCGACGGAGCAGTCCCTCGACAACTTCGACAAGCAGATGCAGTGGGAAAACAATGTGATGGGACCGGACGACAAGAAGGCGGAGATGGCCCGCCTCGCCCGCGCCAACGCGCTGGCCAAGGCGGCCGCCGAGAAGGCGGCCACCGAGAAGGCCGCCGCCGAGCGGAACGCCGCCAAGGAAGAGGCGAGGCGGCCGGCGACAAAGGCCGCCGCGCCGGTTCTTCTGGCCACGCCGGAAGACGAGAATGCCGGCAAGTCGACCAAGAGCAAAGGCAACGATGACGGCGCGGGTCACGAGATCTCGCCGAAGCTATCGACCGAAGAAGCGTCGGCGCCGCCGCCCCCGGTCAAACCGGCCGACGACAAGTTCATCGACAAGTTGCTGAAGGGCGAGCCTGGTAAGAAAAAGGTCGTACACAACGACGACAGGCTCGACGACTTGCTGGCCAAGGACAAGATCGCTTCGGCGCCCAAGCCGAGAGGAAAGCGGGCTGACAGCGTCGACGATCTGCTGAAGTCAGCCGAGAAGCAGCCCGACATGCCGGCGCCCAAGGCCAAGACGCCCGACTGGGCCAAGATTGACGCGCCGGCCACGCCCGCCCCGACGCCGGTGGTGGCGCGCCAGCAGAAGAAGGACGATGGGGTGATTCACATCGTGCAGGGCGCCACCAGCACCAGCAACAATCCGACGCGCCCGCAGATGGCGTCAGCGACGCCGAGCCGGCGAACGCAGAATGCCGACACCTTCGATCGGCGTGAGTCGGCGGATCCGTTCGACGCGCCTCGCACGCGCAGAGGCTCGACGGGCTCGGCGCGGGCGGCCAGCTTCGCGGATCCGTTCGCAGACAGCGGAGCCGCGCCGCATGCGCGCGTCGCGGCACCCGCGCCGCGTCCAGTCCCGGCCGCTCGTCCGGCACCGGCGGCCGCGCGCCGGGAGCCCGCGGCGCCGCCTCCCGGATGGCGTGACCCGTTCGGCGACCCGCCGGCCAACAAGGCCACCTCCAAGCGCGCGGCAGAGCCGAAGCGGCCTGGCTGGAAGGACCCATTCTCCGACGCGGCGCCGCCTTCGCGCAGCCGCAGCTCGGTCGTCGCGCTCGGCGAGAGCCACCGCAGCGAGGATACGACCGCGAAGCACGCGACCAGCTCCAGCAAGACCGGCAACTGGGCCCTGCTGAAGAAGCACTCGCACTAGACGGTTAGCGGGTCAGAGAAACCGCCAAGACGCCGCAGACGCCAGGTCCGGACCCTCGATGGTCCGGGTCCTTGCGCCCTCGGTGCCTTGGCGGTTCTTCTATTTCCCCGGCTCACGCGACCTTGCCACGGTAGGACATTCGCCCTCACGCGTTGGCGTTGAGCAGCGGCCCATAATTTCTGTTTGGTTCCAATAGTTTACCTAGGTAGGACGCGGTCCGCCATCGGAGCTATCGCAAAAAATTAATAGTATCTCAAGTTACTTTGTTTTGTTCCGAAGTAACTTGGTAATGACGCGCTCACTCCTTGCGACGCTCCCGGTCCTGGGTCTGGCTATCATGGCGTTCGGTGGCGCTGCGAGGGCCGCCGAGGCGGTGAGCAGCGAAACGGCCACCATCAGCCGCGCGGCCGTCACGGCGCCGGCTGCCAAGCTGCCGGCGGTCGGTGTCATGGCCGACGTCGGGCTGCCGGATGGCGCCGGTGCGTCGCTGGTGTATCGCCCGGCAAAGTGGATCCGCGTCACCGGCGGCGGAACGTACAACATGATCAGCTCGGGCGTGCGCGCGGGCGCATCGCTGCTGCCCTTCGGCTGGGGCCCGTCACTGACCGTCGAGGGCGGTCACTACTTCGACGGTGACGCCAACGGTCTGGTTCGCAAGTTCGCAGGCTCGAGCTACCAGTCGAACGCCGTGCTCGAGCGCGTCGGGTACGACTACGCCAATGCGCACCTGGGACTAGACCTCGGTTACCGCCGCGTCACGTTCTTCATCCACGGCGGCATGAGCTTCATTCGCGCCTCGGTCCACAACATCGACCAGGCCATTCAGTCCGACTCCGGCTCGTCGAGCTCGTCGAGCACGACGGTCGCCGTCAAGCAGGACCCGATCATCCGCGCGTTCACCCCTTCGGCCAAGCTGGGCCTCATCGTCTACCTCTGGTAATCCATGAAAAAGCACAACACCGAGAAGCACAGCCCCACCCTCGCGCTCGTCGCGCTCACCGCGAGCGCGCTCGCGCTCTCCGCGGGCGCCGCCGGTTGCGTCTCGGTCGACGCCGAGATCCCCGACGTCGAGGTCACTCAGAAGGACCTGTCGTTCGCCGGCGTGCCGGTCGGCGGCGCACTCGGTGACGTCTCGATGACCCGCTCGTTCTCACAGGAGCACGACGCGCTCGACCTGCCCGAGGGGTTGAACCCCGAGGTGAAGGCGCTCGCGGTCTCACTCACGGCGAAGTCGGGCATCAAGGACTTCAGCTTCGTCCGCTACCTGCGCCTGACCATGAGTGACACCACTGACAACAGCAACGCGGTGGAGCTCATCAACTACGAGCGAAGCGACTCGGCCTCGCCCAGCAACGTGCTGAACATGACGTCGGCCAACCCCGTCAACGCGCTGGAGAAATGGAAGACCAAGTCCGCGCTCTTCACCATCGACGTCGCGGGCACACTTCCCGACAACGACTGGACGGCGGACGTTACGATCCGCTTTGGAGGTACGATCCACTACGAACGTTGATGGTTTCGCGGACCCGTTCGGGGTTCCCCATGTCGACAAATCGGCACCGCTTTGGCCCGGCGGCAGGCGCGTGCTTGGGCTATCCTAGCTGGCTTGGACGCCGCCGCGCACAGCCCGGTCGATTCCGCCCACGAGCACCTGGCTCGTTTGCAGTGGATCACGTCGGCGCTGTCGCGCTCACTGACACCGGCCGAAGTCGCCAACGTCGTCATCGGTCACGCGTTCGATGCGCTGCAGGCCAGCACCGGCATCGCGTACTTCATCTCGGGTGACGATCCGGCCCCGCGCTACGCCGGCTCGCGCGGCGTCGTCGCGCGCGACGTCGCTGCCTGGCAGAGCGGCACCTCCTCGCCGTTCTCGATCTCGACCGTGCTCACATCGGGCCAGCCGCTCTGGCTGCGCAACCGGTTCGACATCCTCGAGCACATCCCCTGCTTCGACCAGTGGGCGACACCAACCGACCGGCTGCAGGCCATCGTCGCGCTGCCGCTGCAACTCGAGGGCCGGCTGCTGGGCGCGATCGCGTTCTCGTTTGCGGAGGAGCAGCGCTTCGGCGACCGCCAGCGCGACTTCCTGTTGACGGTGGCCGAGCTGTCGGCGCAAGCGCTCGACCGCGCGCGCCTCTTCGAGGCGGAGCGCCGCGCGCGCGAGGAGGCGGCCGAAGCCAACCGGCGGCTGCGGTTGCTATCGGAGGCGTCGAAGGCCTTCGCCGAGGAGAGCCGCGACCTGTCGTCGGCGCTCAACGTCATCGCGGAACGGCTGACCGCGATGGTGGGAGACACGGCGACGATCGCGCTCATCTCGCTGATTCGCGAGGACGGCACGATGCTGGAGAACGTCGCGGCGCGCGCGCGCGAGCCCGAGTTCGCCGAGTACCTGGCGGCGTTCGCGCGCGAGCATCCGCAGCGCGTCGGCATCGGCATCCGCGGGCGCGTCGCAGCGACCGGCGATCCGCTGTTCTTTCCCGTCATCGACTCGGCCAGCCTGCAAGCGTCGGCGGTCACCGAGGTCCAGCCGCTCTTCGATCGGTTCAAGATGACCACGATGATGGTCGTACCGCTGCGCGTGCGCGACCGTATCCTGGGCACGATCTCCATGAGCCGCGCCGATTCGACGCGCCCCTACACACCCTCCGACCTGATGTTCGTGCAGGAGCTGGCCGACCGCGCAGCGCTCACCATCGAGAACGCGCGTCTTTACGAGTCGGCGACGCGCGCGAGCCGCGTGCGCGATCACCTGCTCTTCGTCGCCGGGCACGAGCTGCTGACGCCGCTCACGGTGCTGCGCCTTCAAGTGTCGAGCTTGCAACGCAACGACTTCGATCCCGAGCGCGCCGCGAGCAAGCTCGAGATGACGGCGCGCAGCCTGGAGCGGCTCGACAACCTGATCGAGAAGTTCATCGACATCTCCTGCATCTCGGCCGGGCAGCTGTCCTTCACGCCCGAATCGGTCGATCTGGTGGCCCTGGTGCGTGACGTCGCCGCCATGTTCAGCGAGCGGCTGGAGAAGTCCGGCTGCGAGCTGGAGCTGCTGGCGCGCGAGGCGATCGTCGGACGCTGGGATCGGCTGCGCATCGAGCAGGTCATCACCAACCTGTTCTCCAACGCGTGCAAGTACGGCGGTGGCCGCCCCGTCGAGGTCGCCGTGGGGCGCTCGAGCGACATGGCGTTCGTGCAGGTCAAGGATCACGGGGTCGGCATCGCTCCCGAGAAACAGGCGCTGATCTTCCAGCGCTTCGAACGCGCCGTCGCCGACCGCAACATGGGTGGGCTGAGGCTGGGGCTCTGGATATGCCGTGAGATCGTCGAGGCTCACGGCGGCCGTATTGCCGTCGAGAGTACGCCCGGCGAGGGGAGCGCCTTCACGGTCTACCTGCCGATGGCGCCGCAGCTCGCGGCTCCGCGACCAGATTGACCGCCCGATCTCGAGGACTCGGGTCGGCTCTGTAATTTGCCCTGCTAGCGCCTTTCCGCGATTTGTCCAACGTTATACGTGAGAATCGTACTTAGGTTCGCGTCTCATCGATCCAGGAGGTCGAACAATGATGCTCACGGTTGCACTGGTAGACGATCATCCACTCTTTCGCGAGGGGCTCCGCGCGGTGCTCTCCGCTCAACCCGATGTCGAAGTCGTCGCCGAGGCGTCGGACTCGAGACAGGCCTGCGCCGCGGTGGCCAGCACGAAGCCGGCGGTGGTGGTCATCGACATGACCCTGCCTGACGGCGACGGGATCGCCGCCACGCAAGAAGTGTTGCGCCAGGCTCCGCGCACGCGCGTGTTGATGTTGACCATGCACACCAGCGAGTTCTTCGTCTCGCGCGCGTTCGCCGCCGGCGTCAGCGGCTACGCGGTGAAGACGCAGGCGCCCGAGGAGATCCTGGAGGCGATCCGCGTCGTCGCGCGCGGCGAGTCCTATCTCGCGCCCAAGTTCTCGCACCTGTTCGCGCGGCAGAACGACACCCGGCGCACACCTATCATGGTGTCGAACAGCCCGCTCGAGGAGCTGTCGCGGCGCGAGCGCGAGATCTTCGATCTCATCGTGCGCGGTTTCACAAACGAGGCGATGGCCGGCACGCTGTCGATCAGCGTGAAGACCGTGGAGACCCATCGATCGCACATCAACCGCAAGCTGCGCGTGCACTCGACCGGTGAGCTGATCCGCCTGGCGGCGCTCAACGGCCTGGTGTCGCAATAGTCACGAAGCCAGCCGAGCACCGGCTGGCGACTCGTGGTATGCAGGGCCGGCCGTGGCCACGCACCCGCTCGCAGGAAAGCCGGCTCCCCGCTCGATCCTGATCGACGTCCCCCGGCTGGTCAGCACGTACTACACGCTGACGCCCGACCCCGCTGTTCCCTCCCAGCGGGTGGCCTTCGGGACGTCGGGCCACCGCGGGTCGTCGCTCGCCGGCGCGTTCAACGAAGCGCACATCCTGGCGGTGACCCAGGCGATCTGCCGCTACCGCCAGAGCCAGGGGATCGACGGCCCGCTTTTTCTCGGACGCGACACTCACGCGCTGTCGGAGCCGGCGTTCGCCAGCGCCATCGAGGTCCTGGCCGCCAACGGCGTCGAGACTGTGATCGACGCCGCCGATGGCTACTCACCGACGCCGGTGATCTCGCACGCGATCCTCACGCACAACCGCGGGCGCACCGAGCGGCTCGGCGACGGAATCGTGATCACGCCCTCGCACAACCCGCCCGAGGACGGAGGCTTCAAGTACAACCCGCCCGACGGCGGTCCGGCCGACACCCACATCACGGCAGCCATCGAGAACGACGCGAACGCGTTGCTGGCCGCTGGCAACCGCGAGGTTCGGCGCGTGAGCCTCCGCCAGGGGCTGGCGGCGCCGACCACGCACCGGCGCGACTACACCACGCCCTACGTCGAGGACTTGCGCACGGTCGTCGACGTCGAGGCGATCCGCGGAAGCGGCCTGCGGCTGGGTGTCGACCCGATGGGCGGTGCCGCGGTCGCGTACTGGGCGCCGATCGCGCAGCGCCTGGGCCTGTCGATCGAGGTGGTCAACGACGTCGTCGACCCGACGTTTGCGTTCATGACCGTCGACAAGGACGGCCGCATCCGCATGGATTGCTCGTCGCCGTACGCGATGGCGGGGCTCATCGGGCTCAAAGACCGCTTCGACCTGGCGTTCGGCAACGACACCGACTGCGATCGCCACGGCATCGTCACCCGCAGCGCCGGGCTCATGAACCCGAACCACTATCTCTCGGTGGCGATCTGGTACCTGTTCCAGCACCGACCCGGCTGGCCCGCCGACGCCGGCATCGGAAAGACGCTGGTGTCGAGCAGCATGATCGACCGCGTCGCGCACAGCCTCGGGCGGCGGTTGGTCGAGGTGCCGGTCGGCTTCAAGTGGTTCGTGCCCGGGCTGCTCGACGGCTCACTCGGCTTCGGCGGCGAAGAGAGCGCGGGCGCTTCGTTCCTGCGCCGCGACGGCAGCGTCTGGACCACCGACAAGGACGGCATGATCCTCGATCTGCTCGCCGCCGAGATCACGGCGCGCCAGGGGCGCGACCCGGGCGAGATCTATCGCGAGCTCACGCGCCAGTTCGGCGACCCGGTCTACGAGCGCATCGACGCGCCCGCGCCACCCGCGGAGAAGGCGATCTTGAAGCGGCTCTCGCCGGCGGCGGTCGCGGCGCGCGAGCTCGCCGGCGAGCCGATCACGGCCAAGCTCACGGCCGCGCCCGGCAACGGCGCCGCCATCGGCGGCCTCAAGGTCGTCACCGAGAATGGTTGGTTCGCCGCGCGCCCGTCGGGAACCGAGGACGTGTACAAGATCTACGCCGAGAGCTTTCGCGATCGAGACCACCTGCGCCGCATTCAGGACGAGGCGCGCGCGATCGTCAGCGCCGCGCTCACCGCCGCGGCCTGATCCTCCCACTTTGCCACTTTGACTTGGGGCCTGGCCCCGACTTACCCTGGTTGTCGAGATGTGTCGATTTCGATCGCTTGGCTTACTGGTTGCGTTGGGGGTGATCTGCAGCGTGAGCGTGACGAACGTCGCGTTTGCGGCCAAGGACAGCGAGAAGCAGTCCGAGCTCAAGGCGCGGCAGGCGTTCGCGGCCTCGCGCTACGACGAGGCGATCGAGATCTTCGCTCAGCTCTACGCCGAGACGCTGAATCCGATCTACCTGCGCAACATCGGCCGCTGCCACCAGAAGAAGCGTGAGCCCGACAAGGCGATCGACGCCTTCCAGGACTACCTGGCCAAGGGCAAGAGCATCTCGTCGTCGGAGCGCAAGGAGATCCAGGGCTACATCAAGGACATGGAGCAGCTGCGCGACCAGCAGGCCAAGGACCGCGAGGCTGCGGCGGCCAAGCCGGTGTTTTCCCCGGCGCCGCCAGCCCCGGGGCCGGCGACGAACCCCGCGCCACCCCCGACGGTCAACGTCACACCGAGCTCGAACCCGAACGCGGTCACGATGCTGCCGCCGCCGAACGATCCGTCGAACGCGTCGAACCCGACACTGATCGCGACGCCGGGCAGCCGGCCGCCGCCCGAGGAGAGTCATCCGGTCTACACCCGCTGGTGGTTCTGGACTGCCATCGGCGTCGTCGCAGCCGGCGGCGTCGCCGCGGCGCTGCTGATCCCGGGCGGCGTCAGCAAGCCCCCCTGCACGGTGGCGGTGTGCCAGTGAGCCGGCATGCTCGATCGCGTCCGATCTCGGCGATGCTGTCGCTAGCAGCGGTGACGCTGTCGCTGGCGACCGCGAGCTGCATCAAGGAGAAGGATTCACTGGTGATCGTCGGCATGACCGCCGAGACGGCCCTCGCCGGCCCGATCCAGGTCCACGTCACCGTCGGTAACGTGAGCCAGGTGTTCAATCTCGCGAGTGGCCTCACCGCGACAACGCCGACGCAGGTGGGCGTCTACATCGATTCCAAGGAGACCGGCACCCTCGTGGTGAACGCCACGACCCAGGCCGGCAATCCGTGCGTCATCTACGCCGCCACGCCGGCGCAGACGGTGCGCGTGCCCTCGGCGGGCTCGACGGTGATGGTGTCGCTGAACCTGGTCCACGCCGGCGCCTGCGGCGGAAACAGCGACGGGGGCGGCGGCGGCTCGGACGACGCTGGCGGCGATCGGCCCGGCAGCGGCGGCAGCCCGGGCAGCGGCGGCGGTCCTGGCACGGGCGGTGTTTCCGGCACCGGCGGTGCCGGCGGTGCTGGCGGCGGCGCGGCCGGAACCGGCGCGGGTGGGAGCGGCATGGGCGGTGCCGGCGTCGGTGGCTCCGGCGGCGCGGTCGTCGTGGCGCCTCCCAGCCTCTCTCGTTGCTTCGAGATCCACCACACCGACGTCACCTGCGACAAGAGTCAGGGAATCGGCTTTGGTGATGGAAACAACGAGATCTGGTCGGTCGTGTTCTCGCCCGACGGCAAGCTGCTGCTCAGCGCCGGCGACGACGGGCGCATCCGCTTCTGGAAGGTCGGAACCGGAGCGGCGGCGCCCACGGTCGACGGACGCGAGCTCACGGTGAGCGGCCTCAGCTACCTGGCGTTCTCTCACAACGGCCAGTACCTGGCGGCCGGTGACTTCAGTGGCCGGGTGACGGTCTGGACGCTGTCGAGCGCGCCGACGATCTACGCGATCCTGACCGGCCATACCGACGCGGTCGACTCGGTCGCCTTCTCCCCCGACGACACCCGGCTGGTCAGCGTCGGCGACGACCAGCAGATGATCGTCTGGTCGATGGCCTCGAAGACGTCGGTGACGACCATTGCGCTCACCGACATTCCCTGGTGGGTCAAGGTCTCGCCGCTGGCGACCGGGACGTCGCTGCCGACCGTGGTCACTCAGGACGACGGCACCTTCGTGCTGATCAACGCGCTGGCCACGCCTCCGACCAAGCTCGCCACGCAGATCAGCACCGACCCCACCGGCACCTGGGTCGCGGAGGGGGTGGCGTACGCGCCCGACGGCAAGAGCCTGCTCGTCGGCAGCGAGGACGGGTCGCTGTCGTTGTGGACGGGCATCGCCACCAACCAGCCCACACGAACCGCTCCCGACTACATGCCGGCGGACTACACGGGATTCAACCAGGCGGTCAAGGGAGCCGCGTTCTTCCCCGACGGCCTGCACGTGGCCGCCGCGACCGGCACCAGCGGCAACGGCGGCCAGCTCGCCATCTTCGAGACCACGACCAAACACCAGACCGGCAGCAAGGTTCCGACGTACTACTTTCTCTCCGTGGCGGTCTCCCCTGACGGCGGGGGAATCGCGGCGGGTGAGGTCGAGTGCGGGCTCGTGATGTACTGCCACGACTAGGCGCACCAGCCCCCATCGCGATCAACGCCAGAACGGTCCCGGTGTCAGAGCTCCGGGTTGAGCACATTTCCCCGGGAACATGGAAGCCCGGCAGACGTTGATACGTGTAGCGGAAGTCCTTTTTCCGTCGATACGAAAACCGCGCGACGAAAGGTCTTCGATGCCCCGTATGGTCGGTGGAGGTCTGGGTCTCTGGATCGCTCTCTCGTTCGGGGCGGGCTGCGATGGCGCCGGGCCAGCGGCAACCGGCGGCGCTCCACCAACGACGTCGCTCGCCACCACGCAAGCGCTGGTCGCGGGGGCGCCGGTGGTCACGGCCGGCACCGGCGGGCCTCCCGGGCTTCGCGTGAGCCTGGCAGGAACCGCGCATCACGTGCGCGGGCTCGAACGGCAGCCTGACGGGACCTACAAGACCGTCTGCACCGACAGCCCAGAGTCCTTGCGACCGGCCACCGCCCGCTCGGGGGCGGGCCGATGACGATGACATCGACGCGCGGTCCTTCGCGCGTGACCCTCTCCAGCAACCGGCTCGCGATCGCAGCCTTCACCCTCCTGCTCCTGCTCCTGCTCCTGGCGATACCGCGCGCGGCGTCCGCCAAGGCGACCTTCGTGGTCAACAACCTCGATGGGCCCGGCGTCGGCTTCAACGATCCCACACCCGCGCCGCCCGTCGGCGGCAACAGCGGAACGACGCTCGGCCAGCAGCGGCAGCTCGCGTTCAAGTACGCTGCCGACCTGTGGGGCGCGGCGCTCGACAGCCCGATCCCGATCGTCATCGATGCGATGTTCGCGCCGCTCGATTGCGGCACCGGCATCATCATGCTCGGGCACGCTCGCGCGCAGAACCTGTTCGCCAGCGTCGCCCCGAACAACATCATCCCCGGCCTGCCGATGAACGTGCTCTATCCCGAGCCGCTGGCCGATCGGCTCGCGGGCATGGACCTGGAGCCCGGCGTGGCCGACATCGTCGCCACGTTCAACGGCGGCCTGCACGACTGCGATCCCAGCATCGACTGGTACTATGGCCTCGACGCCAAGGCCGGCTCGCTCACCGATCTCGTCGAGGTCGTCGTCCATGAGCTCGGACACGGCCTCGGCTTCTCGAGCGGCGTCGACGTCTCGACTGGCGCGCTCGATATCGGCCTCGCGGACGCGTTCACCGCGCACATCTACGACAACGCCATGGGGCTGGCGTGGCTCGACATGAGCGACGCGCAGCGGCTGGCGTCGATGCGCAACGTCCGGCACCTGGTCTGGACCGGCGACAACGCGATCCGCGCCGCCGCGCAGGTGCTCAGCAAGGGAGCGCCCACGCTGACAGCGCAACCGGTGATCTCCGCGTTCGTGGGCAACCTCGGCGAGACCAACTTCGGACCGCTCGTGAAGGACGTGACCACCACCCTCACCGGTCCGCTGATCATCGGCAACCCGACGAGCGGCTGTACACCGCTCGCGCCCGCATCCGGCGGGATCGTCCTGCTCGACGGCAACAGCCCGTGCTCGCCGCTCAATCAGGCGGACTATGCCACCCGAGCGGGCGCGATCGCCGTGCTGCTCACCGACCTCAACCAGTTCTCGCCGCCGTCGTCGGTCGAGCTGCCCCCGAGCCAGCTGAGCATCCTGCAGGTCCACATCCCGGTGGTCGCGTTGACCGTGGCCGACGGGGATCGGCTGTCGAGCGCCGGCAGCTCGTTCACGCTGTCGCTCGCCTCGGACAACACCCGACTGACGGGCACGGACGCGATGGGGCGGCCGTATCTCTACGCGAGCGATCCGGTGCGTCCGGGCTCGACCGTGTCGCACTGGGATCCGCTGGCGCGCCCCGACCTGATCGAGGAGCCGGAGGCGGGCTACGAGCACCCGCACGACATCACGATGGAGGCGGCGCTGATGCGCGACATCGGGTGGGCCACGTCGTGCGGCGACGGCATGCTCGACACCGGCGAGCAGTGCGACAACGGCAACGACAACAGCGACACGACGCCCGACGCGTGCCGCAGCACCTGCCTGCGCGCCCACTGCGGCGACGGCATCAAGGACACCGGCGAGGCGTGCGATCAGGGCTCGCAGAACGGCGCCGCGGGATCCACCTGCAGCGCGACGTGCACGATGATGGTCACCCCGCCGCATCCCGATGCGGGCGGCGGATCGGTCGGAGGTAACGCCGGCGGCATGGGAACCGGCGGCAGCGCGGGAACGACTGGCGGCAACGGCGGATTCAGCGGCGGCGGAAACGGCTGTGCGTGCGCGCTCGAACCATCGACGGGCACCCAGTTCGCGAACCTCGTCGCCCTCGCCCTCGCCCTCGCCCTGGGAATGACCGGGCGCCGCGCCCGGCGGCGCTGAAGCTCGGCCCGGTCGCTGACTAGAACAACAGGACTTCGCCCTCGATCGGGATGCGCGCCGTCTCGACGTCGGGCAGCGCGAACGGAAGCGCGGTGTCGTTGACCTGGTAGTCGACCCAGACGCAGACGCGCCCGCCGGCGGGGCTGCGCAGCACGATCGGCTGGCACTGACTACGAGCGGTATACGACACCAAGTGATCGCCGGCGATGACCGCCGGCGGCACGCCGACGAGCTCGAGGCCCCGGCGCAGCAGGCGATTCTTGATGCGGCCGAAGAGCTGGTTGCTGAGCTCGCCCATCCAGCCACGCGGGCGGGCGCCGACCAGATTCGACGACTCGAGCGGCTCGCGCGTGGCGGCGATGAGCAGCGTGCCGGAGATCTCGCGGCCGACGAAGCCGACGATGCCGCAGAGATCGATGTCGGGGATGATCGCGCCTTCGGTGGCGACCGCGGTCTCGAGGCAAACGTTGTACGAAAGGAACAACCCCAACGCCGATTCGATCGCGCACTGCTCGATCAGATCGTCGAGCTGCGTCGGGGTGAGCGTCTGCACCGGCATCTCAAGCCACTATCGGCGACGTGCGCCGACTCCTTGAGTCACCCCTTTGCCGGACGGACCTAAAGGGGCGACCGGAGGCCGCCGATGTCCTGCTCCACGGGCCCTGCTCGACCGCCGATATGAAACAGATCCTGATCATCGATGATTCCGAGGCCGTTCGTCGGCAGGTCGCCCAGACATTGGGACCTGCCGGCTACGATGTGGTCGAAGCTGCCGACGGCATGGAGGGCATCTCGGTCATCAAGTCCGCGGGCCCGGCGTTGGTGCTGTGCGACCTCAACATGCCGCGCATGGGCGGTATGGAGATGCTCGCCGAGCTCGCTCGCACGCCGCCGTTGCCGCTGATGGTCATGCTGACCACCGAAGCGCAGCCAGCGCTGATCCGCCGCGCGCGCGAGCTGGGCGCCGTCGGCTGGATCGTGAAGCCGTTCAAGGCCGATCTCCTGATCGCCGCGGTGAACAAGCTGACCGCTGGCGTCGCGGCGGCGCCCGCCGCCAGCGCCGCCTCCTGACGCGGACGGCGGGTCGGCAGCGGCTCGACCCGAGGCCGCAACGCGCATGACGTCTGCGTGCGCGCGATCGCCGCGCGTCACGTCAGCGCCGGCGCGCACGCATCGCGTTCGCGCCCGCGCGCGGCGGCCCCTGCACCAGCGCCTAACTTCCGACGATCTTGCGAACGGCGGCGACCAGCTGGTCGGGCTTGAACGGCTTCACGATCCAACCTTTGGCGCCGCACCGCTTCGCCTGCTGGATCAGATCGGCCTTGCCCTCCGTGGTCAGCATGAGCACCGGCAGCGCTGAGTTGTTTGCCTGTGCTTTGACCGCGGCCAGCATCTCGAGGCCGTTCATGTTGGGCATGTTGACGTCGCAGATCACCATCGCAATGTCACGGTCAGTGCTGATCGTGCTCAGGCCCTGCTGCCCGTCCTCCGCCTCTATGACCTCATAGCCGGCTTGGAGCAGCGCGGTACCCACCAGCTGGCGGATCGCCCGAGAATCATCAACGACCAGGACTTTGGCGGACATGAATGCTTTCCTCCCCTCGGATAACCAATGAACTCGAAGACTCGGATCAAAACAGGACCAGATCGCCCTCTTGCGAACATGGGATCGCCTCCACGGCGCCCTGGAAGATCGGCCCCGCCGCGGGCGGTACCAGCTCGAAGCAGATCGAAACCAGCTCGTCGCCGGCGGTCAGGACCAGGTCGACGATCCCGTCGCGCGTCGGCGTGCGCGCGCCCAGGTGGCGGCCCTTGACCGCGGTCGGCGTGCTGGTGTCGAAGTCGAGCCCGCGCGCGCAGAAGCGCCGCTTGATGCGGCCCAACGTCTGGTTGGTCATCTCGCCGACCCAGTCGAGCAGATCGTCCGGGTTCGGCGACCGCGAACCGGGCATCGTCGGGAACGTCGCGGCGAAGATCCGGGACGAGGCGGCAATGATCAGCGAGCCGCGCACGCGGCCGGAGAAGCCGATGAACCCGGCCAGATCGTGCTCGCTGAGCGCGACCAGGCGCCCGGCGGCGATCCTTCCGACGGGGAGTCCGCACGCACCCAGCATGTCGACGCAAGCTTCGGTGACGACCTGGCGAACTTCCTCATCCTGCCCGTGGGCCAGGGTGCTCTCGCTCATGGACTTGATCGCTCCCTCATTTCCTGGTGACCCGGCGGCGCTGTTGAGCGCGAGGCTCGGCGACGGTCACGAGAGGTACAACGACGCTTCGGCGGCAAAACTTGAGAGCGCGTCCGGGGCCGACACTCCGTCGGGGAAGCGGGCCCATTCGGCGACAGCGCCCTCGTTGTGGGCGCCACTCTGACCGAAGGATTGGGCCTCAAATGACAACGGGAGGTCCGAAGACCTCCCGTTGCAACGTTGCAGTATGAGCGTTCCGAGGTGGAACGACTACCAGCCGCCGCCCGCTGGAGCCGGCGCCTTCTCCTTCTTGGCGCCCTTGTCGGCCGCGGCCTTGTCCTTCTTGTCGCTCTTCTTGTCCTTCTTGTCGTCGTCGTCCTTGGCGAGGACCGTCGCGCGCGCCGCCGACGCGTGCATCGACGAGCCACCGCTCACGGGCGCGGAGACCGCCGCCGAGGCGATCGCCGGCGCGGCCATCGCCGTGGAGAACACCGCCGCCAGGATCAGGTTCGAGAGATTGTTCTTGGGGGTCATCTTCATGGTCGTCTCTCCTTTGGCGTCGGACCGTACCAGATCACAATTGCCGGAGAAAGGCCGGGCGCGCGGCCGCGACGCCCATCCAGACTGGTCCTGTCGGTGGGTCACGCCACTACTGGCACGTCGGGAACTTCTTGCCGGTGTCGTTGTCGAAGTTCTGCGATGCGTTCGCCAGGTTGAAGTTGATGACGCTGTTGTTGATGTCGGTGACCACGAAGCTGGCGCCGGCAGGAATGTTCGTGCTGCCAAAGTTCCAGGCGTTGTAAGTCTGCAGCAGGTTCGAGGCCTGACCGTTCACGGTCACGCCCTTGATCGGCACGACGAGGTTCTCGAAGAAGACCTCGTTCTGGTTGCCCTGCTTGATGCGGGCGAAGACGTCGCCGGTCACCGGGCAGGCGACGTAACGCCACGAGATCGATCCGACGCCGGCGCGCTGGGGCTGCAGAGTGTTGCCGGTGCCCAGGAACCCTTCCGTCGTCGTCCCGATCTGCGTGAAGGCGTTCTGGCTCAAGTCGATGTGGCCACGCACGCACTTCGAGTTGCTGCCGCTCGGGCACTCGTCGACGATGGTCACGACGACCTTGCGGCTGCCATCGCGCGTGACCTCGACGCACGCGCCGCACGTGTGCGCGCCGTTGTAGTCGGCGGTGTTCATCGCGCCGAAGTACTGGCCGTTGCCGGTTGGAATGTGCGCGATGACGTCGGGATTCTGCCCAGACACCTCATAGCTGCAATGAACCACGCCGTTCGAGCCCTGGCTCAGCGTATAGAACGTCACCGATCCGTTGCCGGTGGTGTACTCGGGTCCAGGCGTCATGCACGCCAGGTTGCCGGTGGCGCCGCCCATGCTGGCGCCGCCCATCCCGCTGCCACCCATCCCGGCGCCGCCCACGCCGCGGTTGCCGCCCACGCCGCTGCCGCCGGCGCCCGTGCCGCCGGTGCCGCGATTGCCGGCCGTGCCGCCGCCGCCCGCGCCGGAACCCGCCGTCCCGCCGGTGCCGGCGCGTGCGCCCCCGGTTCCACCTGCGCCATTGCCGCCGGTGCCGACGCGTGCGCCCCCGGTCCCGCCACCGCCGCTCATGCCGCCGCTTCCGCCCGTGATCTGTCCGCCGCTGCCGCTGCCGATGCTGCCGCCCGAACCGTCGGGTGGATTCGTCCCGTCACCCGGAGCCCCACCGAGATCGGCCACGCAAGCTGCGATCCCGAAGACGGAGATCAAAAATAGAGAAGTTAGCCTAAACCCGTTGCTCATTAGGGGAAGCCTCCTGGCGGATGCGCATAGGCCCGCCTCTTGTTGCGACGCTGTCAGGGGGCAGAAGAACCCCAGTTATACGACAGTGCCCCCCTCGGTGCGCGAGCTTTTTCTCAACGTCCACGCGGCGTTTACGCAATTCCTGCCTGCCGATGCGCGATATTTTCTTGAAAACTTTTTTGAAGAAAACAACAAAACCAGGATCCGCGGCGCGCGCCGACGTCCGCCTGCAGCACGCGCGGATCGAGCTCCCTTTCCGTCTTTTGAACATTCCTTGACGACGCAGCCAACGACAAAAAACAGCCGCGAGCAGATTGCGAGCGACGATTGCGGGCGCGGGTTTTGACACGCGCGAAACGATCGATCTTTCCGATGGTTTTCTCTCAAGTCCCCCCGAGTCACTGCCGAAGCCCTGCAGCGACACAATCCGGCATAGACGAAAAAGGAGCTTGCTTGCAACTGCCAGGGGGACAGACGGATAGGCGGCGGCATCGGCGTTTCTCGGTGGGGGTTCCGGTGCGCCTGCGCATGAAGGGATCGGCGATGTCGACGATGGTCGAGCTCAGCGACGTTTCGTTCCACGGCTGCCGCATGCGCACGCTGTCGCACGCGGGCGGGCTGGGGCTGAACGCGCGCGTCGCGTTCGGCTTCGTGCTCCCCAACCGCAACATCGCCCTGGCCAAGGGACACGTCGTGCGCCGGATCGAGGACGCGCACGGCAGCGGCGTGGGGCTCGTCATCGATCGCGCCAACGTGGCGTTCTACGAGTTTCTGATCACGCTCGCCGAGAGCGAGACAATCCTCGCAGCCTAGTGGCGAGCGGCGCCGCTGCGCGCGCGGATCAGCGCGCGCGGGGGCGGTTGGTCAGGCGGACGTGCACGCTCCGCAGCACCTCGCCGCCCGAGAGCGCAGGCTCGCTGTCGAGGCTCATCTCCAGCCGTGCGTGCGCGAGCGCGTCGAGCTGCGCGCGTGGGCCCGCGGCTCCCGCCGCGCCCGGCCTGCGAGGCGCGTACGCGGTGCCGCGCAGCGGGCTCGCGACGCCGGCTTCGGACCAGAAATAGGACGACCCTTCACGTGTGACCGGCGCACCGCCCAGATACGCATTCGCCAGCGCCGAGGCTCCCGCCAAGTCGAGCCCGGGGACGCCGCGAAAAATCGCCTCGGCGACGCTTGCGCCGTCGTCCTGCGCGGCGAGCCTGTCGACCAGCGCGCCAACGACCCCCCACAAAGATCCTCGCGGCGACAAGTCAACGTCGGCGACCAGGTGCGCGTCCGCCGAGCCCTCGGCGCCGGCTGTCGACGCTGGTGCCAGGTCCGCGCGTTTCAGCTTCGACTTGGCTTCGAGTCGCGGCAAGAGCCCGTCGAGGCACTCGTCGATGCGGTGGCGCAGGGTCTGCTCGGCGAGCGCGACGGCGAGCGTGCTGCGGCAGACCGCCAGGTAGACCGGTCGCATCGGCGCAGCCTGGGCGCCGGCCCCGGCCGCGACCCGTCGCTGGACGCGCGTGATGGCGACGCCGCGTTGCTGGCCGAAAGCCCGCCAGTCGAGGAGCGTCGGGTCGAGCGCGGTGCGCACGTGGCGCAAGAAAACGTCGGCCGCCGCCTCGTCGCGGACGGCGACGCCGGCGTAGACCGGTAGATCGAGCGGCGAGCCGCCGCTGTCCGGCCCGAGGCGCAGCAGGTCGACGAGATCGAGAACCCGCGCCCCGCCGCGCAGGAGCGAGGCGAGCGCCGGCGCGGGGGAATCCTCGATGCCAACCATCGCCCAGTCGCCGAGCCAGTCGCCGGGCGGCAGCCGACCCGCGAACGCCGGCGCCACGAGCTGGCGGAGCCACCGTCGCGGCTCGCCGTCCGGGTCGATCCCGATCGCGATGCGCGCGCCCGCCCCGCCGCGACCGGTCGCCAGGCGCGCTTCACCCACGACCCGCGCGAGCGCGCCGTAGACGCTCCCGTCGCCATCCGCGAACGGCGCCGTCCGCACATCGACGAGATCGATGGCCCGGCCGGTGCCGCCGGTCGACCCGATGCGCACCGCGATCGATCCGAGCGTCGCGCGCCAGTCACGCTCGTGGCGTTCGACGAAGATCCGGTAGGCATCGCGCTCGGTTGTCGTCACTGTCGTCGGCGCCGGCAGATCGATGAGCGGCGTCAGCGCCGCCGGCGTCCCCCATGACGACCGCGCCGCCCTCCCGGGCGTCCAGGCGATCGTTTCGCCACCGCGGTGAGCGAGCTCGTCGCGGTGCAGGAGCCCGGACGTCACCAGCTCGTCGACGGAGGCGGGCGCACGCCCGTTGATCCATCCGAAGAGCAGCGCTGCCAGCCCGGGCGTCTCCAGCTCACCGAGCGCCAGCTGTCGCCGCGCCTCCAGCACTTTCAGCGGCGCGGCCAGCACCCGCGAGAAGAACCGTTCGCACACGAACAGCAACCCATCGGCCGGTGTGCCCGCGTCGCGAGCGAGCAGGTAGCGAAACGCGCGCATGTCGCCGAGCCGCGGGGCATGGCCCGCGATCGCCGCCAGCACGCGCCGGACCGCGCCCGCGCTGTTGGAGCAGAGCTCGAAGCCGCCGGCGCTCGCGCGGTACTGGCGGATCGCGCCGTCGGCCGACCGAGCCGCGTGGACGACCACCCCACCTTCGTCCCGGTCATCGAAGACGACGCCGCCGTGGCGAGCGGCGACGTCGGCAAGCGCCGCCGCCCACGCCCGATCCGCCCCCGCGCCGGCGCCGGGAGCCGCGGTTGCGGCCGCGGCCCCCACGCGCGGGCCCTCGCGGCGCGGGCGCCAGATCAGCGTCAGGTCGCTCCCCTCGCGCAGGTAAGGATCGCTGCCTACAATCGCAACCTCGCCCGCGACCTCGGCGGAGATTCCCGATGCCAGCGCCGCCTCCCGCAAGCCCCCGGGCAACCCGAGCTCGGTCAGGTAGCGTGCGGCGATCGATCGATCGATCGCCGTGGGCGATAGCGAGGGTGTCCCGTTGCCGAAGTCTGCGCCCGAGAGCGCGTCGCCCAGCAGCACCATCGCGTGCGCGAGCCATCCGTCGAGCGTGAGCAGCAGCTGCGGCAGCCCCGCGAACCGCGCGAAGTAAAACTCCGCGGGCGTGGCGTCAGCCAGCGGCTCGGCCGGCACCGGCTGCGCCAGCCCGTCCTGCAAGGCGCGCCAGGGGCGCGCGACGAACGTGGGAGCGTCGAGCTTGTCGATCGGAATCGTCGCCCGCTCGTCGGCGGAGTACGCGGCGAGCCGGCCGTCCTGCTGAAGCAGCTCCTGCAACGACATCGCGTCCGCCGTCGACGACATCAGCTGGGCGAGATCGCTCGGCGTGCGGCGCGGCACGGACGGTGCGGGGCGCACCGGCGCGGTGCCGACGTCGTGATGACCGAGGCCCACCACCCCCAGCTTGCGCAGCGCCTGGCGGCTCGGACGCGGCGGCGCGGGTGGCGCCGTCGCCTTGAACCGCTCCTCGGCGAGCCCGTGCAGGCGCGCCTGCGCGAACGCGCCGAACGGCGATCCGAACCGCAACTTCTGGCCGAGCTCGAGGAGATACGTCGAGAAGGCGCGCGGGTCGTCGGGCAGCGCGCTGGTCTCGGGCAACGTGAAGCGCAGATGCTGGCCCATCGGCGCCGCGCTGGATCCGCAATCCGCGGGCGCATACAGGTGAAGCAGCGGCGGCGGCGTGGCGGGCGGCTCCGCCGCCGCGGCGACGCGCCGGACCACCAGCGTCAGCGTCGGGTGGTCGGGCGCAGGAGACGCGGCCGCCGTCGTCACTGGGGCCGCGACCGGCGAGCCCAGATCCGCGTGTGACTGTGTGGCGAGACCCGACCAGGGCAGCGGCTCGCCGGCCGCGCCGTCGAGCCGCACGTGCCAGCCGCGATTCCACGGATCGACGCAGGTGCCGGCGTCGACCGAAACCACCAACGTCTCGTAGCCGCCCTCGACGT
>Ga0265320_10000672_pt1 | contig 26059 bp, 23 predicted proteins | sample 4827metaG_FD_202087 | JGI IMG/M metagenome (GOLD analysis project Ga0265320, IMG submission 202087) | Rhizosphere microbial communities from Carex aquatilis grown in University of Washington, Seatle, WA, United States - 4-8-27 metaG | ecosystem: Host-associated > Plants > Roots > Rhizosphere >...
GCGGCCATGTCAACCCCGTCGTCTCGCTCGTCGACGCGAGCTTCGGCGGTCTGAGCTGGCGCGATGCGTTCGCCTACATCCCGGCGCAGGTGTCCGGCTGCGTGGCCGGCGCCCTGCTCGCCAACGCGATGTTCGCGCGCGCCGCGGTCAGCATCGGCACCACGCACCGCGCGTCGGGCTCCCACCTGCTTGCCGAGGTCGTTGCGACGCTCGGCCTGCTGCTCGTGATCTTCTCGCTCGCGCGCACAAGGCGCGCCGCGTCGGCTCCAGCCGCCGTGGGCGCCTACATCGCGGCGGCATGCTTCTTCGCCAGTTCGAGCGTGTGTGCGAACCCGGCGCTCGCGATCGGGCGGATCTTCTCGAACAGCTTCGCAGGATTCGCGCCGGCGTCGGTCCCGGCCTTCGTGGCGGCGCAGCTGGCCGGCGGCCTGCTCGCGGTCGTCTTCGTCCGCATCCTCTATCCGAACGTCACGGCACAGGACGCGGCAACGGTCGTGATGCCACATCCGGACTCGCGCGTGCGGGCGGACATCGGTGCCGAGCCCGGTTCCAGAGCCGGGGCGCGTCCGGCGGTCGGCGCGCGGCCGAAGACGGCTGCGCGCAGCGGTCGGGCGCCCGCGCGGCGGCGGCTCGGCCGGCGCGTAGCGGGCTGATCGCTAGGCTGGGGGATATGGACCCCCGGCTGCTCGAGGAGCTGATCGACTGGCTCGCGATCCCGTCCATTTCGACCGGTGACGGCGACCACGCCGAGATCGAGCGCGCCGCTGCCTGGGTGGTCGAGCGTGTGCGTCGCGCCGGAGGGGAGGCCGAGCTGGTTCGAATCGGCGCCGGCAATCCGCTCGCCGTCGGCGAGCTTCGCTGCGCGAACCCGGCGGCGCCGACGGTGCTGATCTACGGCCACTACGACGTCCAGGGACCGGGACCCCTGCAGCTGTGGTCCTCGCCGCCGTTTGAGCCCGAGATCCGCGACGGACGCCTGTACGCTCGCGGAGCCGCCGACGACAAGGGCAACTTCCTGCCGCTGCTGCACGTCGCCTGTGCGATGGCGGCCGACGGTACGCTCCCCGTCCACGTGCGCGTGCTCGTCGAGGGGGAGGAGGAGCGCGCCGGTGACGCGGTCGCCGCCTGGATTCGGTCGGATCAGCGCGGAGCCGACGCCGCGATCGTCTTCGACAGCGGCATGCCGGACGCCGCCACGCCTGCCATCACGGTCGGCCTGCGCGGCATGGTGATGCTCACCGTCGATGTGCGCACCGCCGAGCGCAACCTCCACTCCGGCCTCTACGGCGGCAGCGTGCTGAACGCGCTGCATGTGCTGAACGGGCTGCTCGCGGAGGTCCTGCCGGGCCCTGACGGCCGCGTGCGTGAGGAGCTGCGCGCCGGGATCAGCCCGCCTTCCGCGGTCGAGCTCCAGTCCTGGCGGCTGCTGGTGCCCGGCGAGCAGGCGATCGCGCTGGCGGGCGGCCGGCCCGTCCATCCGGGCGCCGGCGAGGAGTACTACGAACGAAACGGCGCCGACGCATCGCTCGACGTCAACCAGATCGTCGGCGGTGAGGCGCGGACCGTCGTGCCGGCGCACGCCCAGGCGACGCTGTCGCTGCGCCTCGCCCCCGGCCAGGATCCGGAACGCATGCGTGCGGTCCTCGCCGAGCTTCTGCGCGCGGCGTTGCCGGACGGCGCCGAGCTCGAGCTGTCGGCCACCTGCGCCGCCGCGGCGCTGTTCGATCCCGAGCAGCCGGCGCTGCGCCTCGCCGCAGCGGCGCTCGCGCGGGCGTGCGGGCGTGAGCCGGTGTTCCTGCGCTCCGGCGGCAGCATCCCGATCGTCGCCGAGATGGCCGCTCGCGGCTACCCGGTGATCGTCAGTGGTTTCGGACTGCCCGCCGACAACCTTCACGCTCCCGACGAGTCCTACGAGCTGCACAGCCTGGAGTGGGGGGAGGCCGCGGCACGCGAGCTCTACGTCGGGCTCGCAGCGCTCGGCGGCGGCGCCTGAGCGCTGGGCCCGCGCCTACCGGTCGCGTCCGGCGAAGAAGGCTTCACGCGCCGCTCGCGCTCGGCTACGCTCCGCCGATGTGTCGAAACATCCGCACCCTTCACAACTTCGAGCCCCCCGCCACCGCCGACGAGGTTCGGGCGGCGGCGCTGCAGTACGTGCGCAAGCTGAGCGGTTGCGCGAAGCCCTCGGTGGCGAACGCCGCCGCGTTCGAGCGTGCCGTGGACGCGGTGGCGCATGCCTCCGAGCATCTGCTCGCCGAGCTGATCACCTCCGCGGCGCCGCGCGACCGCGAGGTCGAGGCCGCCCGGGCGCGCGCGCGTGCAGCCCAGCGCTTCGCGGCCTAGCGTCTAGCTCGTCGCGGAGCCGGCCGGCGGCGGACCGCCCACCGGCCCGGTGACGATCGCTCCGCAGCCGGCGCAGGTCCAGGCCACCGAGCGGGGGTCGAGCTTCATCACGACCGGGCAACCCCAGGTGTGCGGAGGGCAGCTGCGCTCGATGCGGATGCGTTCGTGGTCCATGGCTGCGGGTGTCGTCCCGTTGGCGATCTGGCTGTGCATGCCGGCGTGGTGCTCCGTCGTGGCAAATGAAACGATTCGATTGTTGCACGGTAGCGGCCTTCGCGCGCAATTGCCACGCGAACGATGCGTATCGGTGCGCGGCCGGGCGCGGCCGCTGCGCCGCTGGGCGCGCCGTCAGCCGAGCCGGTGGGCGAGGCAGAGCCGCTGGAGGCGGCTCATCGCGTCGTCGGGCTCGGCCGGCAGCTGCGCGAGGGCATGGGCGGCCGCCTGGACGTCGGCGAGCGTTGCGTCGCGGGCTTCGACGGCGAAGCGTGCCACCCAGCGCAGCGCCGCGCGCTCATAGCGGTCGGGGTCGCGATCGCGGATCAGCAGGCAGACGCGAAGCGCGTCATCCAGGCGGATCGTCGGCAGCTCACCCGCCGCCGCGCGCACGAGCTGGAGGTTCCCGCGCTCGAGCGCCCTGCGAAACCGCCCGTATGCCGACCCCTGGCTCGTCATGCGAACGTATGTTCGCACGGCCGTCAAGCGGTCGCGGCCGAAGGGCCGCGCATAAAGCCGTTCTAGGCTTCGCGCAACGCTCGCCACGACTGGCGCAGCGAGCGGCTCGTGGCGAGCACGGCCGAGGGCTCATAGCCGCAGTGAGCCATGCAGTTGTCGCAGCGCTCGTCCTTGCCGCGCCCGTAGAGCTCCCAGTTGGTTTCCTCGACGAGCTCGCGGTAGGTCTTGACGTAGCCGTCCGCCATCAGGTAGCAGGGACGCTGCCAGCCCAGCAGCGAGTAGCTCGGGATCGCCCAGGCCGTGCAGTCGAAGTCGGCCTTGCCCTCCAGGAAGTCGAGGAAGAGCGGGCTGTGGTTGAGCCGCCAGCGCCGGCGGCGCCCGTCCGCGAACGCCTCGCGGAACAGTTCGCGCGTCTGCCGCACGCCGAGGAAGTGCTCCTGGTCGGGGGCCTTCTCGTAGGCGTAGGCGGGGGAGATCATCATCGCGTCGACCTCGAGCTCGTCGTTGAGGAAGTCGAGCACGCGACGCACCGTGGCCGGCGAGTCGTTCGTGAAGAAGGTCGTGTTGGTCGTGACTCGGAACCCGCGGCGCTTGGCCTCGGCGATCGCGGCGACCGCCTTGTCGAACACGCCGTCGCGGCAGACCGACTCGTCATGGCGCTCGCGCAGGCCGTCGATGTGGACCGCCCAGGCAAAGTATTGCGACGGCTTGAAGAGATCCATCTTCTTCTCCATCAGCAGCGCGTTGGTGCAGAGGAACACGTACTTGCGGCGCTGGATCAACTCGGCCGCGATGAGATGGATGTCGGGGTGGATCAACGGCTCGCCGCCGGCGATCGAGACCATCGGCGCGCCGCTCTCCTCGATCGCGGCGATCGCGTCCTCGACCGGCATGCGGCGGCGCAGCAGCTCGTCCGGCTGCTGGATCTTGCCGCAGCCGGCACAGGCCAGGTTGCACTGGTAGAGGGGCTCGAGCTCGACCAGCAGCGGGAACCGCTGACGGCGCGCCAGACGCTGGCGCATGACGTAGGCGCCGATCCGGATGCTCTGGCGGGCGGGAACCGGCACGGCTCAGCCGCCGCCCTCGGTGGTCGCCGCCGGCGGTCGCGTGCGGACCTGCGGGGGCAGGTTGAAATGGGTCTCCTCGGTCGCGACGGTGTGCTCGCGCGCGGTCACGGCCCCGAGCCCCTCGAGCGCGCTGACGACCTCCTGCACGAGCGACTCCGGTGCCGAGGCGCCGGCCGTGAGGCCGAGTCGCGTGACGCCGAAGAGCAGTTCAGGCGCGATGTCCTGCGCGCGCTCGACGAGCTGGGCGCGGCAGCCGGCGCGCTCCGCCACCTCGACCAGGCGGCGCGAGTTCGACGAGTTGTGCGAGCCGACCACGAGGATCAGCTCGCAGTCGCGCGCGATCGCGCGGACGGCGTCCTGGCGATTCTGTGTCGCGTAGCAGATGTCCTCGGAGGGGGGGACGACGAGGGCGGGGAAGCGATCCCGAAGCGCGTCGACGATTGCGGCCGTCTCGTCGACGGCGAGAGTGGTCTGCGTCAGCACGGCAACACGGTCGGAGTCTTGCAGGTTCAGATCGCCGACCTCCTCGATGCTCGCGATCACGCGCGTGTGTCCGGGAGCCTCGCCGACCGTGCCCTCGACCTCCTCGTGGTCCTCGTGGCCGACGAGCACGATCTGGTAGTCGCCGGCCGCGAAGCGCCGCGCCTCGGCGTGCACCTTGGCGACAAGCGGGCAGGTCGCGTCGATCACGTCGAGCTGGCGGCCAACGGCGTCGCGTCGCACCGCCGGCGAGACGCCGTGGGCGGAGAAGATCACCGTGGCGCCAACGGGCACCTCGTCGACGTCGTTGACGAAGACCGCACCGCGGCGTTCGAGCTCGTCGACGACGTGGGCGTTGTGGACGATCTGCTTGCGCACATAGACCGGAGCACCGCGCTGCTCGAGCGCCCGCTCGACGATCTCGACCGCGCGCGTCACGCCGGCGCAGGACGCGCGCGGCGCGGCGAGCACGAGCTCCCGGCGGCCGAGCGCGTGCGCCCACTCCTCGAGCAGCGAGCTCGCTTCGCGCAGCGCACGGAAAGCCCGCCGTGCGGCGACCGCCGCACGCGCCGGGTGGTGGAACTCGTAGCGCGGCGTGTCAAGCACGACACGCAGCGTCGTCAGCGGCTGAGCGCCGGCGTGGTCGGCGAGCCAGGCGGACTCCATGTCGACGGCGAGCGCCCCGGCGAGCGCGAGCTCGCGCCTGCGGTCGCCGAAGACCAGCCCGCCGCTCGAAACGATCGGTCCGAGGTGCACGCGAAGGCCGCCGCGGCGCAGCACGCCCGCGAGGATCGTCGGATCGGGGCAGGGCAACGTCTTGGTGTCGGTGCGCAGCTCGGTGGCGAGCACGATGTCGCCGGGCTCGAGCTCGGGCGCCAGCGCGCCGCAGACGCCGGCGATCAGGGCCGCCCGGTGGCCCGGCGGGTGCGTCAGCCGCGCGGCGGCGCGAGCGCGGCGCGGGCCGACGCCGATCTTCTCCACGCGACTCCACGGCGCCCCGGCGCGGATCGCGCGCGCCTCGAGCGCCATCGGCGCGAGCACCAGCAGCTCGGCCGACTCGCGTCCGGCGCGGCGGACGCCCGGGTGTGAGCGCCGCTTCATGCGCACCGGCCCAGCGCCATGATCGGGAACACCAGCCGGTACAGGTGGTAGTTGATGTAGAAGTGGCCCGGGAAGCCCGTGCCGGTGTACTCCGGCTCATCCCAGCCGCCGTCGGCGCGCTGTGTCGCGACGAGGAAGCGGATGCCGCGGCGGACCGACAGCGAGCGCTCGCCGGCGGCGTGCAGGGCGAGCAGCGCCCAGGCCGTCTGCGAGGCGGTGCTCGCGCCCCGGCCGATCCAATCCGGGTCGACATAGGAGCGTGGATCCTCGCCCCAGCCGCCATCGGGGTTCTGGTGGTTCTCGAGCCAATGGACGGCGCGCCGGATGCGGGGGTCGTCAGTCGGAACGCCGGCGGCGACGAGCGCCGGGATCGCCGCGCCGGTGCCGTACACGTGGTTGACCCCCCAGCGCCCGTACCACGAGCCCTCGGGCTCCTGCTCGGCCGTCAGCCAGACGAGGCCGCGGCGCGCGGCGTCGGTGTCGGAGCGTCCGAGCGCTGCGAGCATCTCGAGCGCGTGGGCGCTGACGTCGGCGCTCGGCGGGTCGATCACCTCGCCGAAGTCGCAGAACGGCAGGTCGCGAAGCATCCGCTTGGTGTTGGCGGCGTCGAACGCGCCCCAACCGCCGCCCGAGTCCTGCATTCCCTCGACCCACTCGACGGCCCGGGCGATCGCCTGCTCGACGCGCGCGGCGTCGGGGTGGGCTACCCGCGCGAGGGCCAGGACAACCTCGGCGGTGTCATCGACGTCTGGGTAGTAGTCGTTGTCGAACTCGAACGACCATCCGCCGGGTTTCAGCGCGGGCCGGCGCACCGACCAGTCTCCGGCGAGCAGCACCTGCTCGTCCAGCAGCCAGTCCGCCGCGCGGACCAGGGCGGGGTGATCGGCCTCCAGCCCGGCGTCGGCGAGCGCGACGACCGCGAGCGCCGTATCCCAGACCGGCGATTGGCAGGCCTCCAGGCGGCGGCTGTCGGGCTGCTCGAGGGTGAAGCGCTCGAGCCCGTCCAGCCCGGCCTTCATCAGGGGATGCTCGATCGGGTAGCCGCGCAGGTGCAGCGCGATCAGCGAGTACACCCACGGTGGCTGGATGCCGCCCCAGGATCCGTCCGCCTCCTGACGGCGGACGATCCAGCGCTCGGCGGCGGCGAGGCCGGCCTCGCGCAGCGGGCGCACGGCACGCCGGCCGTAGAGCGCGAGCACACGGTCGGCGACCGCCAGTGCACGGGCCGTCGCGGTGTGGCCGCGCGAGCGGGTCCACTCGCGCGGTCCGTGCAGCTCGTCGAGCCGGAACGGCAGCGCCCGGGTCGGGCGGACCGCCAGCACGATCGACAGCGCGACGACGGTCTGGCGCGCCCAGCAGGCGAAGTCGTAGATGCTGACCGGCGCCCGCGAGGGGAGCAGCATCAGCTCCGGCGGCAGCTCCGGCACGTGCTTCCAGGGCCAGGCGCCGAACAGCGCCAGCCAGATGTGGGTGAAGACGCGCGCGCGCTCGACGCCGCCGAGGCCGCGCGCGAACGCCGCGGCCGTTCGCATGTGCGCCTCCTCGGGAGCGTCGCCGGCCACGCGCAGCGCCACGTAGGCCTCGATCGTCGTCGAGAGGTCGCCGGGTCCACCGTGGAAGTTGCTCCATGAGCCATCCTCGCGCTGCTGCGAGCGGATCCAGGCGGCGGAGCGTTCGGTCGCCGCGCTCTCGCGGATGCTCAGGAACTCCCGCAGCAGGATGTCCTCGGCGTCCATCGTCACGTTGGTCTGCAGCTCGCCCTTCCACCAGCCGTCCGGGTCCTGCAGCGAAAGCAGATGTTCGCGGGCGCGTTCGAGCGCGCCGGCGAGTGCGTCGGGAGCGGTCCCGCCCCCGCCGTCGCGCAGCACGACTCCGCCGCCGACCGTCGCGGCCTCGCTATCCCCAGTCATCAGGCACATATAGCGTTTTGCTCGCGAGAACGCAATGGCCGCCATGGCTCGCGGCCCAGTCGATCGGCGCGGAGGCCGAGCGTGCCGCAGTCCCGGCGGCGTCACCGGGCGTCTGTGCGCCCGGCGCCCCCCGCGATGCGTCAGGGCCGTCGCTACAGCGGACGCGGTGTGCTAGCGTCGCGCGCCATGCGCTGGCTGGCTGTCCTACTCGCCGCGGCTGTGCTGGGGATCCCGACCTCCGCGGTCGCGGCCGGCTCGAGCGGCGCGGCCACGCAGGCGAGCGCGTCTGCAGGGCAGGCCGGCGCGGCCGGCGTGACGCTCACGGCCAGCGGCGTCAACGGCTCGGTTGGGGCGATCGTCAGCGACGCGCGCTGGCGGGTGAGCGGGGTGCTGGCGACCTACCAGGCCGGCGAGCGGGTGACGCTCCACGTGTTCACGAACGGCGTACGGGTCCTCAACCGCCGGCTGGCTGTGCACCGCGACGGGCGTCACGGCACCTTCAGCGCGGTCCTGCGGGTCGCCGGCGTCGGCCGCGTGACCGCTCGGGCGATCGTCGCCGCCACGGCGACGCAGGCGCAGCTCGTCTCGCCGGCGGTGTCGCTGTGGTCGGTCGCGCCGCAGGCCTACGCGGGTGAGCGGAGCTACGCCGTACGGATCCTCCAGCACCAGCTGGCAGCGAAGCACTACGTGATCGGCGCTCCGGGCGTCTACGACGATCGCACGCAGCGTGCCGTGCTCGCCTTCCGCAAGATGGTCGGCCTCGTGCGCAACGAGGTGGCCGATTCGAGCGTGTTCGCCGCCCTCGCCGCCGGCAAGGGCGCCTTCACGATTCGCTACCCGCTGCACGGCCGCCACATCGAGGCCGACCTCACGCACCAGGTTCTCGCGTTGATCGGCGCGGACGGCGTCGTGCAGCGGCTCTACCCGATCAGCTCCGGCAAGCCCTCCACGCCAACGGCGCTCGGCTCCTTCGCCGTCTACTACAAGACCCCGGGGATCAACGACAAGGGAATGGTCGACTCGAGCTACTTCAACGGCGGCGACGCGATCCACGGCTACGCCGAGGTTCCCACCTACGCCGCCAGCCACGGCTGCCTGCGCTGCCCGATCCCGGACGCGCTGTCGATCTACGCCTGGGCGACCGTCGGCACGCCGGTCGACGTCTACTACCGCTGAGGACGGTGGCGGACCTGGTCCGCGGGGATCCGCACGCGAGTGGCACGGCTCCGCCACGTGCGCGACGCGCTACGCTCCTCGTCCGGCGGATCGCCTACTCGGCCAGGGCGCCTCGCGCGCTCAGCCCGGCAACGCACCGGTTTCGGCCGGTGGCCCGTCCTGGTGGCCGGGAGTGTCACGCCAGCCCAGGCAAGACACAAAGTCCTGGGACGTAGTAGTTCAGCGGCGATCCATGACCGGGCGGATCCGGGCGAGCCCTGTGCTCGCCCGGCCGCATTTCCGGGGGTGCTCCGGGCGGATGTCGCGAACCGCGCCGCCGTTTTCGGTGCGACGCACGCGGACCCGCCGGCGCGCCGGCGCCGGCGCCGCGCCGCGCGCGCCCGTTCACCGGCTGGTCTAGATTTGACTCCTGCCGTTCGAACCGCCACGAGGTGTCCGGTGACCCGCCGTCCGCATCCGCTGCTGGGCGTGCTGGCCGGCGCGCTGCTGGTTGCCGGCTGCGGCGGCGCGAGCCCGACGGGCGTGACGACCGGCTCTGCGACCACGCCGGCGAGCTCGAGCGCCACGAGCAGTTCATCCCCAGGCGCCACGACGTCCGCGACGAGTGCCGGCCGAACAAGCGCCGCCGCCAGCACGACATCGGGGACCTCGACCGCCGGCGGTGGCGCCACGGGCTCTCAACGCCCCGGAAACACCCGCCCCGCAACGCCCGGCGCACCCGGGAGCGTCGCCGCCGCGGTCGGCGTCTGCAGGCGCGAGGTTGCGAGTGCGACCAGCCGCCTGACCGGCGCCGAGCGCTCGCAGCTCCTCAACCTGTGCACCCTGGCCGGGGAGGGCAACAGGGCGAAGGTCCGCGCCGCCGAGCGCCGGGTCTGCCTGACGGTGATCAACGATTCGGCGCCGGGTGTGAAGATCCCGGCGATAACCGCTGCGCGGGAGAGCTGCAACAGGTTCTGAGGGAGCCGCGCGTCGCGGCCTGATCAACCGGCGGGGCTGATCTGCAGCAGCACCGTCGAATACGGCGCAACCTTCGCGCCGAAGGCCCCGGTCGAGGTCGACCTGGCGTTCGTCCACAGGTTCGTGACGCTGTAGGACCGCGCCGACGGAAGGCCGAGCGCGGTGGCGGTGGTCGAGATCTGCGTCGCGGTCGAGCCTCGGTTCAGCAGCGCGACGGCGAAATTGTGGTTGATCAGCGGCTTCTTCCAGACCTCGCCGTTGCCGGCCCACGAAACCAGCGTTCCCTGGACGCCGGCGGGATCCTGGTCGACCGCGATCACCTGCCTGTTGGAGACCGTTGCGAGGCTCGCCTTCGAGATCGTCACGAGGTTGTCGCTGATCATCAGCGGCGCGGCGAGCATCGCCCACATGCTGAACTGCGTCTGGAACTGGGCTGCGTTCATGCCCTGGTCGGGCCCGAGGTAGTCCGGGTCGTTCCAGTGTCCCGGCCCGGCCGCGAGCGGCGAGGTTGCGTCGGCGTCCATGTTGCGCAGCACGGCGTTGAATCCCACGCTGCCGGGGGCGCCCACGTCGGTGTCGGTGCGCCAGCTGGTCGCGATCTGCGAGCCGAACGAGTACGAGGCGAACGCCGACTGGTTGAACACCGGCACGCCGGCGGCCTTCTGGCCGGGCTGCAGGTAGTTGCAGACGTTGAGGATCATCGGCCGGTGGCTCGAGTTGTTCAGGATCGCCTCGTGGATCTGGGTGAACTGCGTGGCAGGGTCCAGCCGGGCAGCGATACCGCCGCACCAGTCGACCTTCAGCGCGTCCACGCCCCAGGCGGCGAGCGTGTTGACGTCCTGCTGATAGCGCCCGAACGATCCGCCCTTGCTGCCGCAGCCGGTGGAGCCGGCGTCGGTGTAGACGCCTAGCTTGAATCCGTTCGCATGCAGCGTGCTTGCCAGCCAGCCGATTCCGTGCGGCCACTGCGTGGCGCTGGGCGCCATGTTGCCCTGCGCGTCACGCTGACCCTGCCACCAGCCGGCATCCAGCCAGACCAGCCGGTAGCCGTCGGCTTCGAGCCCGGTCGCCTTGAGCTGGCTGGCCTGCTGGAGGATCGAGGCCTCGTTGAAGCCGCCGGCGATCGCGAAGTAGGTGTCCCAGCCCATGTAGGGGGTGGGGGCGACGATCGTCGGCTTCGACGGCTGCGCGCCGGCGTCGACGCTCGTCGCGCCGGCGGCGCACAGCGCGAGGGCCAGCGCGCTAGCGAGTGTGGCGCGTCGCAATGCGCTTGCCCTTCTGGGTGAAGACGAGCTTGTCGGTCTGGAGCGTCGCGTTGAGGGTGCCGATCACGGTGCCGCTGACCGTCAGCGTGGTGACGAGCGTGCGCTGCTTCTTGAGCAGGCGCCGGCCCGTCGCGTTCAGCGACACGGTCAGCCTTCTGGTGGAGCCGGCGGCGAGCTTGGCCGTCGTCGAGCCGACCGCCACGCGCTGGCTGAGGTGGTGAGCGGTCTTGATCCCGACCAGCTGGAGCTTGATCGTGCAGCCGCCGACGGCCTGGGGCGAGCAGGTGACCGGCGCGCTGACCGAGTTCGCCCCGCGCCTGTCGGTGCCGACGAAGCTCTCGGTGATCGTCGCGCCGCTCTGGGACGGGACGCCGTCGAAGCCGCTGATCGCCGACGCACTGCCGCCGTCGCCGGCGATCGTCACCTGGCAGGCCACATGGTGGCTCTGGTCGGCGATGGCGATCACGTACGTCGGCGAGGTGGCGCCGGGGATCGGTGCGGTGTCGCGCGTCCACTGGTAGGTGACGGTGAGCGCCGCCGGGATCGTGACGTTCGGCTTGCAGGTCAGCGTGCTGCCGACCGCCGGCGTGCCGCTGATCGCCGGGCTGGGCTTGAGCGGCGCCGGCGTCGTGAAGCTGGCGTCGGCGCCCGCCGCCGACGCGACACCGCTCGAGGCGACGATCCGGAAGTGATACGCGGTCGAGGCGGTCAGCCCGCTGAGCGTCGCGCTCACAGCCTGGGCGCCGCCGGTCGCATTCGGCACGACGGTGCACGGCGCGCTCGAGCCGTAGGCGGTGGTCGTCCCGTAGTCGAAGTGGCAGTCGGCGAGCGCGGCGTCGTTGGGGTTGACAGTGGCGTTCAGGGTCGCCGTCGTCTGCGAGGAGGCCGAGCCGGAGCCGGTCGTGACGGCCGGGGCCGGGAGGGTGGCGGACAGCGTGTAGCCGCGGTTGTCGGCAGCGACGCAGAGTCCGGCCGATACGCACGACACGCTGGTCAAGGCGTGCCCGGAGTCGACCGGGGTCGGCGTCCACGCGGGCTGGCCGCCGGCTGGGTTGTCGCTCTCGAGCGCGTTGCCGCCGTGGTCGACGAGAACGCACAGTCCGTTGTCGGTGCACGAGACGCCACTCAGCGGCGCCCCAACCGCGTCGATCAAGGTCGCCGACCACGTCGGCGTTGCCGACGCGGCATTCGCGCTGGCATAGACGTTGCCGTTGTTCGCGACCGTGACGCAGAGCCCGGCCGCGTCGCACGACACGGCGGTGAGCGCGACGCTCGTCAACGTCGTGAATTGCCACGATGCGCCGATCGTCGGCGTCGTCGACGTGTAGATCTTGCCGTGGTCGTCCACGGCGGCACAAAGGGTGGCGCTGGGGCACGAGATGGCGCTGATGTGGTTGGTGCCGTCCACATGCATCGGCGGCCACGACCCCGCCGTCAGGGTTCCCGGTGTGGTCGACGCGAGGATGTTGCCGGCATTGTCAGCTGCGACGCACAGAGAGCTGGATGGGCAGGAGACACCGTTCAGCTGGTTGGCGCCGTCGATGTCCCCGGGCGTCCCGGTTGTCCATGGCGCGGTCGCCGGAGTCGCGCTGGCGTAGGCGTTGCCCGCCTTGTCGGTGGCGACGCAGAGCGTCGACGGCGCGCAGGAGACAGCGGTGAGGTGTGGCGAGTGGGCGGTGTTGATGGACCCCGGCGTCCCCCACACTCCGCTGGCCGGGGACGTGCTCGAGAGGACGTTGCCGGCGTCATCGACGGCGACGCACAGCGCGGCCGACTGGCAGGTCACGGCCGTGATCCCGAGCGTACCCGGAGACGTCGAGTCGGACCCCACCGCGCCCATCCAGCTGAGCGGCGCCTGCGCCTGCGCCGCACTCGCACCGAGCGCGCAGGCGCAGAGGGCTGCCGCGAAAGCCGAGCCCACGCGCCGTGCATGTCGTCCGATGCTCGTCGTGCCCATGTCGTCCTTCCTGGCGTTGCTTCACCCGTAACCGCTGGCGGGCGCGATCGGAGCGGCGCGAGCAGACAGTCGCTCCGCGTTCGAGGTTAGAGCACCGGCCGGGCGCCGGGGCCACCGGCGGCGGCGTGCAACGCCGCGACCACCGCGGGCCCCGCGTCCGGCGGTAGGGTGAAGGCCGCCGATGACGGAGTTGATCGTCAACAACCTGCTGCGACGCATCGGCCGCACGCTGCTCACGGCGCTCGGTGTGGGGCTGGGCGTCGCGACGATCGTGGCGCTGCTGTCGGTCAGTGACGGCCTGACCCAGACCGCCGCCGGCTTCATCCATCTCGGCAATTCCGACCTCGGGGTGTTCCAGGCCGGCGTGTCGGACCCGACCGTCTCGGTCCTGCAGACGACGCTCGTCGCCCGGCTCGAACGCAACCCTGACGTCGCCAGCGCGACGCCGCTGGTTCTGATCGTCGGCAGGGTGCCCGCCAGTCCCTCCGCGTTCGTCTTCGGCGCAGACCCGAAGGGCTTCTTCGTGCGGCGGCTCGTGTTCTCGAGCGGCGGGCAGCCGTCGGGCGCCCGCATCGCGGTCGGGGACGGTCTGGCGTCAAGCCTGCACCTGAAACCGGGCTCCGAGCTGCGCGTCGACGGGCATCGCTTCGTCGTCTCCGGCATCTACCACTCCGGCATCACGTACGAGGACGAGGGGGCGGTCCTGCCGCTCGCCACGGCGCAGGCGATCAGCGGTTTGAGCGGGGAGGCCACGACGATCCCGGTCCAGCTCGCTCCGGGCGCCTCGACCGCTGCGGCGACGCGCACGATCCAGCACCAGTTTCAGGGCACCCAGGTGATCGCCGATCCGGGCGAGGCGGCGCGGGCCGGAGCCAATGGCGCGCTGATTCACAACGCGACGCTCGTGATCATCATCATCGCGCTGATCCTTGGCGCGATCAGCGTCACCAACACGATGGCGATGTCGGTGCTCGAGCGCCAGGGCGAGCTGGCGCTGCTCAGCACGGTCGGCTGGAGCTCACCGCGCGTGGCGGCGCTCGTGATCGGGGAGGGGATCGGCGTCAGCCTGCTCGGCGCGGCGATCGGGCTCGTCTTCGGCGTGCTCGGCAGCCTGCTGCTGATCAAGCTGATCGGCGCCGGCGCCTACGTGTCGCCGAACATCACGGCGTGGGGGCTGGGCCGGGGCCTGCTCGTCGGTGTGTCGATCGGCGTCCTCGGCGGCCTCTATCCCGCCTGGCGCGTCACGCGGATGGCGCCGCTCCGGGGTCTGTCTCGGGCTGCGTGAGCACGCCGTCGGTGACCGTGACCATGCGATCGGCGCGCGCCCCGACCTGCGGGTCGTAGCTGACGACGATCATCGTCATGCCGCGTCGCTCGCGGATCTCGCCCAGCAGATCGAGCACGAGCTGCGAGGTGATCGAGTCGACCGCCCCGGTCGGCTCGTCCGCCAGCAGAAGTCGCGGCTCGTTGGCGAGCGCCCGCGCGATCGCGACACGCTGGCGCTCCCCACCGGAGAGCTCCGCCGGCTCGTGATCGGCACGGTCGGCGAGCCCCACCTCCTCGAGCAGGCGCAGCGCCCGCTCCCGCCGCTCGCGCCGGCCCATTCCCGCTCCGATCAGCGCGACCTCGACGTTGGCCTGGGCGGTCAGGTTGGCGAGCAGGTGGTGCTGCTGGAAGACGAAGCCGACGAGCTCCCGGCGATGGCGGGGAGCGCGCGGCTCACGCCAGATCTCGCGCCCGTCGATCAGGACCCGCCCACAGGTCGGTTCCTCGAGCCCTCCGATCAGGTTCAGCAGCGTGCTCTTGCCCGACCCCGAGCGGCCCGTCACGGCCAGGAACTCGCCCGGCCTGACGTGCAGGTTGGCGTCGCGCAGCGCGTCGACGGACCCGTAGCGGCGCCCGGCGTGCTCGACGCGGACATCGGCCCCAGCGGACCGCTTCGCAGCCGCGGCAGGCTTCTCGTCTCCCTCCGGGGCCGGCCGGCTCAGGTGTGAGACTTGATCGACCAGTTGAGGTTCACCGTGTGGCCCTGCGCCTTGATCACGACGCGCAGCGTGAGCGGCTGACCGACCGACGCGGCGGGGAAGACGAGGGTGTCGCTGAACTTGCCGGTGAAGCTGTAGTGCTTGTTGTTGCGCGGGTACTGCGTCGAGACGACGACGGGGCCGAACAGGAACTCGTATTCGGCGGTCGCGTGAGCCGGCTTGCCGCCGAGCGTGGCGGTGACCGTGATCGGCCACTTCGCGTTGACCTTGGGCGTGTGGGTGCTCGGCTTGAGCGTCGCGGCGAGCGGGCCCGACGCCCCCTTCACAAGCGGCGAGCCGGCGGCGGCGGATCCGGCCGCAACACTCAGGACCAGCACCACTGCGGCCATTGCGCTTCCGATTGCTCGTCTGCTGACCATCACGCAGGCGAAATGATACCCCTCCATTAATGTCGCCTAACCGGCGACGGATGGATTTCGCCCGCGGTGCCAGGCGCGCGCTACAGCGCCGCCGCCGCCTCCTCCGCGGCCTCCAGGCGCCGCTCCACGAGGTCCAGGCCACGCTCCCAGAAACCCGGGTCGCGCAGGTCCACGCCGACGATCGCCCCGAGCTCCTCGGGGCTGCGCGAGCCGCCGCTCGAGAGCAGCTCGAGGTAGTTCTGCTCGAAGCCGGGGCCCTGCGTGAGGTAGCGGTCATAGACCGACATCGCGAGCAGCTGGCCGTAGGCGTACGCGTAGACGTAGCCCGGCGTGTTGATGAAGTGCGGGATGTATGACCACCAGCAGCGGTAGTCGTCGGTCACCGTCACCGAATCGCCGAAGAACTCCTCCTGGGTCTGCGCCCACAGCTCTCCGAAGCGCTCGACCGACAGCTCGCCGACCTCGCGGCGCTCGGTGTGCACGAGACGCTCGAAGCGGTTCATCGTGACCTGGCGAAACACCGTCGCGATCGCGCCCTCGATGTCCTCGGCGAGCAGCGCGAGACGCGCGGCGGGCGTCGGCGAGGATTCGAGCAGGCGGCCGAAGGTGAGCGCCTCGCCGAACACCGACGCCGTCTCGGCGAGCGTCAGCGGCGTACCCTGGTGGAAGATGCCCTGCGCGGACGCGAGCGCCGCGTGCACGCCGTGGCCGAGCTCGTGTGCGAGCACCAGCACGTCGTGGCGGCGGCCGGCGAAGTTGAGCAGCACGTAGGGGTGAACCGACGGGACGGTGTAGGCGCAGAAGGCGCCGCCCTGCTTCCCGTGGCTCGACGGCGCGTCGATCCAGTTCTCGTCAAAGAATCGCGACGCCAGATCACCCAGCGCCGGCGAGAACGACGCGTAGGCGTCGAGCACGAGCTCACGCGCGGTCGGCCAGTCGACGTGCTCCTCGTCCGCGGCGATCGGCGCCGAGCGGTCGTAGTCGGCCAGCCGGTCGATTCCCAGCAGCGACGCCTTCAGGCGATACCAGCGGCGCGCAATCTCATAGCGCCCCGTGACCGCGCTGACAAGCGCCGCCACCGACTCGTCGCTCGCCTCGTTGGCGAGGTTGCGCGCGGCCAGCCAGTGGGGATAGCGGCGCAGGCGGTCGTCGGTCGCCTTGTCGACGAGCAGGGTGTTGAAGATGAAGGCGCGGGTGCGCAGGCCCGGCTGCAGTGCGCGGGTCACCGCCTGGGCGCTCTGTTGGCGCACGTCACGAGACGGCGAGGCGAGACGGGCGAGGGCGACATCGAGCGTCGCCGTCTGCTCCAGCTCGACCTCGATCGAGGAGGTCAGCTCGCCGAACAGGCGGGTCCAGGCGCCGGCTCCGCTGAGCGACTTCTCGGCCAGGATCAGTTCCTCCGGCTCGCTCATCAGGTGTGGCCGGTAGCGCCGCGCCGTGCGCAGGTGGTGGCGGCAGAAGTCGAGGCCTGCGTGGCCAAGTAGCTCGTCGACGCGCTCGTCGCTGAGCGCCGCCCACTCGAGTTCGAAGAACAGCAGCGTCGTCGCCAGCGTCGTGGAGCGCTCCTGCACGAGTGCGACCAGCGCGCCGCGCTCGGGATCGGTCGTGTCGGTCGCGAAGTCGAGGCCCGCGAAGGACTCCGCCCTGCCGGCCACGTCGTGGATCTCGGCCAGTTCGCTCATCGCCTCCACCAGGCCGTCCCCGTCGATCGTCGCGAGTGCTCCGCGGTAGCGCTGCGCGAACGCGGCGGCCCGCCCCAGCGCGTCGTCGAGCAACTCCTCGACCTGCTCCCGGCCGCCGCCGCCAACGAGGTCGGAGAGCTGCCAGCGGACCTGTTCGGGCGAGTCGCTCGGGCTCATCAGACCGAAACCCTATCCGTCCGGTCGCGCTGATCTGATCCTGCGTGTTGTCTCCAACGAGAGGTGGATGCGATGCCCGCTGCCCCGACCGCGACGAGCTCCGAGCAGGCGAGGGCCCAGGCCTTCATCGAGCTGGGCTTCGACGCGACCCAGGCGCTCATGCTCGCGGCGACGCGTGTCGAAGGCGAATGCGTCGAGCCAGCGCAGGTGCGCCGGCTCTTGGACTGCGGCTGCTCGCACGACCTGGCGCTGCGGATCGTCGTCTAGCGCGCCGAGCGGCGCGCGCCGAGTCTCACGGCGCGCTCGGCGCGATGGCGGTTCAGTCGCGGCGAGCCTCCCACGAGAAGCCGCGCACGGCCGCGACGACGCCGACCACGGTCCAGATCCCGAGCACCCACAGCGCCGTCAGGTGGTTCGAGAGGCCGCCGTGATGCGCGACGAGGCCTCCTGAGATGCCGATGATCAGGTGGTCGAGCGGCAGCGCCTGCGCGATGTCTCGCAGGAAGCTCGGCACGTGCTTGACGTCGAAGAACACGCCGGAGATCAGGATCACCGGCACGAACACGGCGTTGACCACAGCGGGTGCCGACTCGAAGTTGGGTATCGCGTGCGAGAGAGCCACGCCCAACGCCGCGAAGCAGACCACGCCAAGCGCCACGAACACGACCAGCTCGACCGGCTGGGGCGGCCAGCCCAGCCCGAAGAACAGGCGGCCCGCGAGCACCACAAGGACGATCTGAATCGCCGTGTTGGTGACCGCGTTCAGCGCGAGTCCGCCCAGGAAGGTGCCGCTCGGCAGCGGCGTCCCGCGCATGCGCTTGAGCACGCCCTGCTCGCGCAGGAAGGTGAGGTTGTACGCCAGGGCCGTGAACGTCGTCGACATCACGCTCATCCCCGCGATTCCCGGCACGATGATCCGCAGCTCGTGACGGTTGCCGCTCACGATCGCGCCGAACAGTGCAAGGAAGATCAGTGGCAGCAGGAAGTTGAAGAACGCGGCGCTCGGGTTGCGCCAGAACAGATGGCGCTCGAAGCGGTACTGGCGCCACAGCATGGCCACGGATTCAGGCATCGGCGGTCAGTTCCAGGTAGATCTCCTCGAGGCTCGGGCGCGTCACCGACAGGCCGTCGAGTGTCTCGCCGCTCGCGAGCGCCGCCCCGGTCAGCTCGTGCAGCAGCCGCGTCGGGTCGTCGGTCTGCTGGACCACGAGCTCGCCGTCCTTGACGTGGGCGACCCGGTAGTGCGATCCGCCGCCGACCCCGAGCTCCGCCGGCGAGCCTTCGGCGAGGATCTGCCCGCCCTTGATGATCGCCACGCGGTCGGCCAGCTCCTGCGCCTCGTCGAGATAGTGAGTCGTGAGCAGCACGGTCTTGCCGAGCTCCTTCAGCGAACGGATCGTCTGCCACGCCGTGCGACGCGCCGCGGGATCGAAGCCGGTGGTCGGCTCGTCGAGGAAGATCAGCTCCGGGTCGCCGATCAGCGCGAGCGCGAGGTCGAGCCGCCTGCGCTGGCCGCCCGAGAGCCGCCGCGCGCGCTCGTCGCGCTTGTCGCCGAGGCCGACCAGGTCGATCACCTCGGTCACGTCGCGCGGGTGGGGGTAGAAGCCCGCGAAATGCGTGACGACCTCAGCGACGCGGACCTGGCTGTAGATGCCGCTGCTCTGCAACACGATGCCCACCCGCCGGCGCAGCTCGACCGGGCGCGCCTGGGGGTCGTGGCCGAGCACGCTGACCGTCCCCGAACTGCGTGAGCGGTAGCCCTCCAGAATCTCGACGGTGCTCGTCTTGCCTGCCCCGTTGGGGCCCAGCAGCCCGTAGATCTCGCCACGCGCGACGGTGAAGTCGATCCCGCGAACCGCCTCCAGCTCACCGTAGGTCTTGCGCAGGTCGCGGACCTCGATCGCCGGGCTGCTCGCCATGGTTGCGCATCATGCCAACAAGCGAGCCGCGCTCGGCCCTCGCCGGCGTCCGCAGCGGCGGGCGCCCGCCGCGCTACCAGTGCACGCCGCGCAACAGGCTCGCCAGAGCGATCTGCTGTGCCGAGGCCGGGGCCGCCGCGGCGTCCGGGGACTCGGCCGTGGCGCCGTCGGGCGGTGCCGAATCCGGGAACAGGCGGTAGGCGGCGTGCAGCAGCTGGTCGACCAGCTTGGGCGCCAGCGCGTAGGCGACCTCGCCGACCGTGCCCAAGCGCGTGCCGATCTCCTTCGGCTTGGCGCGAATCGCCTCGCAGATCATCTCGGCGGCCTCCTGCGGGCTGATCGTCGGGAAGTCGTCGTACAGCCGGGTCGGCGCGATCATCGGCGTTCGCACGAGCGGCATGTGGATCGTCGTGAACGTGATGCCGTCGCCGATCACCTCGCTCGACACCACGCGCGTGAAGGCGTCCAGCGCGGCCTTTGACGCGACATAGGCGGAGAAGCGCGGCGGATTGACCTGCACGCCGATCGTCGAGACGTTGACGATGTGTCCGCCGCCGCGCTCGCGCATGTGCCCGAGCAGCAGCATCGTCAGCCGCGCCGCGCCGAAGTAGTTGACGGCCATCGTGCGCTCGTAGTCGTGGAAGCGATCCGCCGCCAGCGTCGCCGAGCGGCGGATCGAGCGGCCCGCGTTGTTGACGAGCACATCCACCGGATGCTCGGCGAGAACCGCCGCCACGAGCGCCTCGATCGACTCGCGATCGGCGAGGTCGGCGGCGTACACGTGGGCAAGGCCGCCCGCGGCTTCGATTTCGCCGCGCGTCTGCTCGAGCCGCTCGCGGTTGCGTGCGACCAGGATCGGGATCGCGCCGGCCGCCGCCAGTGACAGCGCCGCCGCCTGCCCGATGCCGGAAGACGCGCCCGTGATCAGCACGTGGCGCCCCTGCACCGCGCGGGCCAGCGAGCCGGCGCGATCCAGCTCCGGGTCGAGACGCCGCTCCCAGTAGTCCCACAGGAGTGGCGCGTAGTCCTCCAGCGCCGGCACGGCGATGCCGCTTCCGTCGAGCGCGGCCTGCGCTTCGCGCGTGTCGAAGCGGCAGCCGAAGGTCAGGTTCCCGAGCAGCTCCTCGGGGATGCCGAGATCCGCGAGCAGCGCCCGGCCGGCCTGGCGCACGGCCGGCAGCGCCAGCGCCGCCGACACGCTGCCGGCGGGCAGGCCGGCGAGGATCCTGTGGTCGATGCGCACCGACAGGGTCGGGGCGTGCGCGGCGCGCGCGAACGCATTGATCACCTCGCCGCTGCGCTGCGAGCGTGGGCTGGTGAGGTGGAAGGTGCGCCCGTCGAGGCCGGGTTGATGGGCGATGTGGTCGATCGCGTCGGCGACGAAGTCGACCGGCACGATGTTGGTGTGGCCGATCTCCGGCCCGACCAGCGGCACCCATTCGGGGATCAGGTGGCGCGTTCGAGCGATCGCCTTGAACAGGTAGTAGGGGCCGTCGATCTTGTCCATCTCACCCGTCTGTGAGTGCCCGACGACGATCGACGGCCGGTAGATCCGCCACGGAACCTCCGTTTGGCCGCGAACGATCCGCTCGGCCTCGAACTTCGCCGCGTGGTAGGGGGTCGGCATCGTCTGGCCGAGGTCGAGGTCCTGTTCGGTGAAGGTGCCGCTGTGGCGTCCGGCGACGGCGACCGACGAGACGTGGTTCAGGCAGCCGGCCCGGAGGGCGCCGGCGAGCTCGAGCGCGTTGCGCGTCCCCAGCACGCCGGCCCGTTCGACCTCCGCGGCTTCGGCGCGCAGGTCGTAGAGCGCGGCGAGGTGGAACACGCGCGCCACCGTGCCCCGGGCGGCGGCGATCCAGTCCTCCGAAAGCCCGAGCAGCGGCAGTTCGACGTCGCCCTCGACGATGTCAACGCGCTCTGATTCAAACAGCGCGTGCGCCCGCGTCAGCGACGATGGGCGCACGACGAGGTGGACATGCTCGCCCCGCGCGAGCAGCCGCGCCACCAGGTGGCGGCCGATGAAGCCCGTCGCGCCGGTGACGAGCGAGGCCATCGGCGAAGCGTATAGCGGGCGTGCGGCCTGGAGGTGCGGCCGCAGTCCTGTGGCGGGATTGGTGCCGGGCGCCTGCGGCTACCAGCCGCGCTGCCACTCGGCGCTCTTGGAGCGCGCCTTGCTGGCCGCCTTGCGCTCGTCCTTGCGCTTCTCCAGGCGTCCCTGGATCATGCTCGCGGTGAAGATGAAGACCGGGATCGCGACGATCAGGATGAACCCGGCCGCGGTCGTCACCTTGTCGTCGGTCTGTCCGTAGAGCCCCTCGCCGCCGTCGTGGGCGAACGCGGCCGGCGCAAGCAGGAGGAGCGCGGTCACGTTGGTCGCGGCGAGGACGATCAGACGACGCACGGGCGCGCACTCTACCGGAGCGGGCCGCCGCATACGATCAGAGCAGATGGCGGTCGCGATCGCATCAAACCTCTCCAAGGACATCGCAGGTGCGCCGCTTCTGCGGGGCGTCTCGTTCAAGCTCGAACGCCGCGAGCGGATGACGATCGCCGGGCGAAACGGCGCCGGCAAGACGACGCTGCTGCGCATGCTGGCGGGCGAGACGACGCTCGACGGCGGGGAGCTGTCGATCGCCAAGAACGTGCGGGTCGCGTTGCACGACCAGCGCCCACCGCGCGATCGCGGCAGGGTGCTGCGCGAATACCTGCTGTCGGGCTGCACGGCCGAGCTCGCGGTCGAGGCGCGGCTCGCCACGCTCGAGACGGAGATGGCGCAGGGGGCGACGGACGCCGCGACGCTCGACCGCTACGCTCGCGCCCAGGGCGAGCTGGAGCATCACGGCGGCTACCGCTGGCGCGACCGGGCGACCGAGGTGGCGCGCGGTCTCGGCTTCCACGACGAGGATCTGGAACGCGGGCTGGCGAGCTTCTCAGGCGGCGAGTTGACGCGCGCCTCGCTCGCCCGAGCGCTCGCGACCCGTCCCGACCTGCTCTTGCTCGACGAGCCGACCAACCATCTCGACATCGAGTCGCTGGAGTGGCTCGAGCAGGCGCTCGTGTCGCTCGACGCGGCGATCGCGCTGGTCGCGCACGATCGCTGGTTCCTCGAGACGGTCGGGACCTCGGTGCTCGAGCTGGAGGCCGGACGTTCCCGCTTCTTTCCCGGCAGCTGGCATGCGTGGCGCGCCGAACAGGCGGCCCGCGAGCTTGCGCTCGGCCGCGCGATCGAGCGCCAGGAGGCGGAGGTGGCGCGCCTGGAGCGGTTCGTCGCCCGCTGGGGTGCCGGCACGAGGGCGCGCCAGGCGCAGTCGCGGGTCAAGGCGCTCGACAAGATCGAGCGCATCGAGCGCGATCCGAGCGACGGAGCGTCGCTCTCCTTCCAGTTCGAAGCTCCGGCTCGTAGCGGGCGCGTCACATTCGAGCTCGAGGACGCGCGGATCGAGGTCGGCAAGCCCGCGATCGTGCTGCTCGAGCATGCGCAGCTCTGGCTCGAGCGCGGCGAGCACGTGTCGCTGGTCGGGCCCAACGGGTCCGGCAAGACGACGCTGATCGAGACGCTCACCGGGCAGCGCCCGCTCGCCGCCGGCAAGCTGCGAACCGGACACAACGTGACCGTCGGCTTTCTGTCCCAGCATGCCGACGAGCTGGGAAGCCAGGGAACGGTGCTCGAGGCGACGCAGCGAGCGACCGCGCTGACGCCCAACAAGGCGCGGGCGCTGCTCGGGCGCTTTCTGTTCGGCGGCGACCAGGCCGAGAAGCCGCTCGCCGGACTGTCGGGCGGCGAGCGGCGGCGGCTGTCGCTCGCGATCCTCGTCAACAGCGGCGCGAACGTGCTGATCCTCGACGAGCCGACCAACCACCTCGATCTCGAGTCGCGCGAGGCGCTCGAGGACGCGCTGAGCGCCTTCCGCGGGTCGCTGATCCTGGTCTCTCATGACCGTGCCCTGCTGGACGCGGTCGGAACGCGGACGATCGCCGTCGAGGCCGGCACGCTCCACAGCTACGTCGGCGGCTGGCCCGAGTACTTGCGAGTGCGAGAGGAGCGCAAGGCCGCCGGCGAGCAGCCGCCACCACGCCCGCGCCGGCGAGCGGCCGGCACGGCGGCCGGCGCCCGTGGCCCGGAAGCCGATGCCGTTGGCTCGGCGGCCGGCGCACCGGGCTCGACGGCCGGCGCGGCCGGCGCACGCCGAGCCCGAGCCGGCGAGGCGTACGAGCGGCCGGCGGACGGGCGGCCCAAGGGCAAGCCGAGCCCGCCGGCGGGTCCGAGCAAGAACCGGCTGCGCGCACAGGAGCAGGCCGAGCGCGCGGTCGAGGCCGCGGAGGCGGCGCTGGTGGCGCTCGAGCAGGAGCTGGCCGACCCGGCGGCATGGGCGACCAAGTACGAGACGGCGAAGAACCAGGCGCGACACACGGCCGCCACGCGCGCCGTCGAGGCCGCCTACGCGCAACTGGAGGCGACGCTGTGATCCGGGACGGACGGCTCCGCCGCTGTTCTAAACTGAGGTGATGAAGCACGCGCGGAACGTCGCGATCATCGTTGTCATCGCGCTGGCGGTCGTCGCGCTGCCCGGCGGGAGCGACGTCGCCGGACTCGTCGGCGCGATCTTCTCGCTGCTCTTCGCGGCGTTGGTCGCGTACTTCGCCGGCCGCTTCTACCGCGACCACCAGGTCGACCTCTACGGGCTTGGCGACGTCGATCGGGGGATCCTCTACGCGTCGATCGGGGCGATCGTGGTCGTGCTGGCCGCGTCCGGGCAGCTGACCGCGACGGGCGGCGGGACGCTGGTCGAGATCGCCGCGCTCGCGCTCTGCGGCGGCGGCCTGTTCCGCGTCTACCGCAACTGGCAACGCTACTGAGCGAGACGGCCGATTTCGCCACGGCGCGTCGGGCGCTGCCCGACCAGCCGGGCGTGTACCTGTTCCGCGATCGGGGCGGCCGCGTCATCTACGTCGGCAAGGCGGTGTCGATCCGCAAGCGCGTCGCCTCGCACTTCGGCACCGGCGGCAACTCCGCGATGACGGCCGAGGTCGCGTCGGTCGACAACGTGGTGGTCGGCACCGAGGCCGAGGCGCTGCTGACGGAGCAGGCCTTCATCAAGCAGTACCGGCCTCGCTTCAACATCCGCCTGCGCGACGACAAGTCGTACCCGTTCATCGCGATCTCGCTCGACGAGGAGTTCCCGCGGGTGTACTTCACGCGCGAGCGCCACCGCCGCGACCGGGCCTACTTCGGTCCGTACTCGAACGCCAAGCGGGTGCGCGAGACGCTCGAGCTGCTGAGCCGGATCTTCCTGATCCGCTCATGCACCGGCGCGCAACCCGGTCGGCGGTCCGGCTCGCCGTGCCTCGACTACCACATCAACCGCTGCGCGGCGCCCTGCGTCGGCTACGTCTCGCGCGAGGCCTACCGGGAGGGGATCGACCGCGCGATCGATTTTCTCGGCGGACGCTACGGCGAGATCGAGCGCGAACTGGAGGCGCGAATGAAGGCGGCCGCCGCGGCACAGGAGTTCGAGCAGGCGGCCGTCGAGCGCAACCGGCTTGCCGCCGTGCGCTCGCTGCTCGAGCGCCAGCGCGTGGCCGGTGCGGCGGTCGGCACGCTTGACGCGATCGCGGTGGCGCTGTCGGGCCCGGACGCCAACGCTCAGGTGCTCCAGGTTCGCGACGGCGTTCTGTCGGACCGCCAATCGTTCTACCTGGCGAACGAGGGCGAGCGGCCGCAGCAGGAGGTGCTCGAGGAGTTCCTGCTCCAGTACTACGAGCACGCGGCCGCCGTGCCGGGGCTCGTCGTCGTGGAGCGGCCCGTCTCGGCGATCGTGACCGAGGCGCTCGGCGCCCGCCGTGGCACACCCGTCGAGGTGCGGGCGGCGCAGCGCGGCGAGAAGCGCAGGATCCTCGAACTGGCCGCTCGCAACGCGGCGCTCGCGCTCCAGGAGGAGAAGCTGAAGGCCGCGCACCGCCGCGAACGGCGGGCCGAGGCCCTGGACGGCCTGCGCGTGGCCCTCTCGCTGCCGCTCGTGCCGATGCGGATCGAGTGTTTCGACATCTCGAATCTGGCGGGCACGCACACGGTCGCGTCGATGGTGGTGTTCGAGGCCGGGGTCGCGAAGCGCTCCGACTACAGGCGGTTCCGGATCCGCACGGTCGAGGGCTCCGACGACTTCGCATCGATGGCGGAGGTGCTCGCCCGCAGGATGGCGGCCTGGGAACGCCAATCGGACACCTCGCCGCACGAGACCGGCTACGACCGCAGCTTCGCGACGCTGCCGAACCTGATCGTGATCGACGGCGGCAAGGGGCAGCTTTCGGCGAGCCTCGAGCCGCTGGCCGCCGCGCGCGCCCAGGGCGTCGCGGTCGTCTCGCTCGCCAAACGGCTCGAGGAGGTGTTCGTCCCAGGCCGGCGCGAACCGATCGTGCTCTCGCATTCGAGCCCGGAGCTGCAGCTGCTCGCACGCGTTCGCGACGAGGCGCACCGTGTCGCGATCACCCATCACCGCTCACGTCGCGACCGCGCGATGACCGCTTCGCTGCTGGACGATCTGCCCGGCGTCGGACCCGCGCGCAAGCGGGCCCTGATCGCCCACTTCGGCTCGCCGGACGCCGTCCTGACAGCGAGCGTCGAGCACCTGCAGGCCGTCCCGGGGCTGCCCGCGAAGGTCGGCCGCGAGCTGTACGCGCATCTGCACCGCGTCGGGTAGCCGCGGCTCCTGACCGGGTCGGGTCGGGCCCGCCGCGCCGCCGCCCACGTTGCGCCCGCCGCGCCCTGCGCCAGGCCGCCGACGCCGCGCCCGCCGCTCACGTTGCGCCCGCCGCGCCCTGCGCCAGGCCGCCCACGCCGCGCCGCCGCCCACGTTGCGCCCGCCGCGCCCTGCGCCAGGCCGCCGACGCCGCGCCCGCCGCTCACGTTGCGCCCGCGGCGCCCTGCGCCAGGCCGCCCACGCCGTCCACGCGG
>Ga0265320_10000673_pt1 | contig 26058 bp, 20 predicted proteins | sample 4827metaG_FD_202087 | JGI IMG/M metagenome (GOLD analysis project Ga0265320, IMG submission 202087) | Rhizosphere microbial communities from Carex aquatilis grown in University of Washington, Seatle, WA, United States - 4-8-27 metaG | ecosystem: Host-associated > Plants > Roots > Rhizosphere >...
GCAATCGACGCGGCAAACGAAAGAAACCAACCGGTAACAACGAAGGCAAAGTAGCGGGGGAATTTCATGGGGAGGGGAAGTTAGCTCGTGGTATTCGTTTACCTGCTGGAGCCTGGGATTGCCAGTCTGAATTGGAATCAGCCTGGTGATGGGTGCGAGCCTCCTGCAACTTGCCTCGATTAACTGGGTTAATAAAGCTTATCATCCCTATACATTATATGAAAATACGTCAGACATTGGCGCAGTTGGTGTGCGGCAGTTGCTTCGCGACCCTCGCCCATGCCGCTGCCGCACCGACCTCGCCCACAGCCGTCGCAAGCCCGGCGGACCTCGTCCGCCAGTGGCAAACGGACCAGAAGGAATTCAGAGACCTCGCGGTTAAGTTTACCAATCCCGTCACTGTCGCCGATCTGGTAAATAAAGTGACAAAAGCGGTAAGAAGCGCCGGAATGCCACCACCTACTATTAGCACCAGCCGTGCATCTGCCAATCCTGGCAGTAGCTTCATCGTGAACTCGGTGACAGTTCATTTTGGTAGAACGCCCCTTAATACTCTAACGTCATTCGTCGCCTCCATCCAGATTGATGCACCGAAAATCATAATCGATGAGTTGGTCGTGGCACCTGAACGGACCACCACCCTGCAGACCGGCGATATTCGGATTTTCGCGATAGACTTTAATTCCGGAGCCACCGACTCGGTGCCGCCATCCGATGGAACCGCCCAGGGCGACGCTGACCAGACAATGGCCATTGCCGCCAAGGAGGCTTTGCTGGCCAAATTTAGGGCTTTTGCCGGTCAGACCCTGCGACCGTTCGAAATGCTCGCAGCCATCAACCCATTCCTGCCTGCGGATATTTCTTTCACCAAAACCCGTTTCTACGATGGCAACAAGGTCCAGATTGATTGCATGGCCACATCGAGCATGGCCGTAACCCAGTATATTGACGCCCTTTCCACATCTTCTATTGTGGATCTCGATAAATCGAACCTGAGCATCCAAGCCAACCCTCTCGTCAGCCCACCCCAGTATAAATTCATTCTTTACCTAACTTTTAGGTCGGGGCTTGGCATTGCTAGAGCAGCACTGCCAGGTTTCTCCGGTGCCCCATCGCCAAAAATGGTCAGCACCATTGCCCCATTACATCCAGAAAAACCAAGCATGATCTTAGTCGTTGGATTAGCCGGCCCAGCAATACTATTGCTCGTCGGAGGGGTTATCTGGTTAGTTCGGAGAAAATAAGTAAACGTTGTTACGTTGACGAACCAAAAGAACCTCGATTAGTCTCGTATATTTTACATAACTAATTTACAGTAAACGAGTAACATAATTTTTATTGGGGTGTTTTTCTGGCGAGACAACGTACTTTATAATAAAATGCTTGCCTAGGGGGGCCGATGATGCCAAAAATGCCTTCAAGTGGAATTATTTCCTCTACCCCCTGCTTTCCCCCTATGAAAACTACCAAGCTTCTTGCTGTTATCTCGTCCTTCAGTGCCGTGGCCTTTTTGGCCATCGCCGCCGATGCCCCGGCCCCCGCGCCTGCCACGGTTTCCGTCACCCTGAGTGACGTCCATCTCTGCTGCAACAATTGCGTCACCGGCGTGAATACCGCCCTCAAACCCCTCGCGGGCGTAACCGCCGTTTCCGATCAGGCCAAGAAGACCGTGGCCATTTCGGCGCCCGACAAGGCCACCGCCCAGAAAGCTGTGGACGCCCTGCTCGCCGCCGGCTATTTCGGCGCCTCCAGCGACACCGGCATCAAGGTCAATGCCGACACCGGCGCGAAGTCCGAAAAAGTGGGCAGCTTGGAAGTGACGAACGTGCATCTCTGCTGTGCCAAGTGCGTTACCGGCGTCAAAGATGCCCTCAAAAACCTTCCCGGTTATGCGGACAGCAACCCGGCTCCCAAAGGCACGACCTTCACGATCACCGGTGCATTCAACGCCAAGGACGCGATGACCGCCCTGCAAAAAGCCGGGTTTGACGGCAAGGCCGGCAAGACCACCCCGGTGGCCCCCGCCCCGAAAGCCGCCTAAGAGCTTTTCAAGTTCTTCAGTCCAAAAACGCCCGCGGCTTCCGCGGGCGTTTTTTGTTTTTGTAACGTGCAACACAGGATTGCCATGCGGCCCATTTTCCGGTGAAGTCTCGCGTTTCACCCCTTCATGTCTGCTGTTTCCGCACCTTTGCTCGCCCTCCGGGGCATCGCCAAGTCCTTTGCGGGCGTGCGCGCGCTCCGGGGCGTGGACTTCGACTTGCAGGTCGGCGAGGTTCATGCCCTGCTGGGCGAGAACGGGGCGGGGAAATCCACGCTCATCAAGGTGGTCACCGGCGCGCACCAGCCGGACGGCGGGAGCATTGAAATCCTCGGCCAGAAGATTGAGTACCTGTCGCCCGCGCTGACCCGCCATTACGGCATTGCCTGCATTTACCAGCAGCCGGCCTTATTCCCAGATCTGACCGTCGCCGAGAACATTGGACTGCGCCTGGAGCCTTCCAAACCCCTGCGGCGGGTGGACTGGGCCGGCCGCCGGACTCGCGCCGCCGATTTGCTGAAACGCATCGGTGCGAATATTTCCCCGGAAAGTGAAGTGCGCTCGCTCTCCATGCCCGAGCAACAGCTCGTGGAAATCGCCTGCGCCCTTGGCTCCGGCGCGCGCATCGTCATCATGGACGAGCCGACCGCGTCGTTGACGCAGAAAGAGCAGCATTTGCTCTTCGCGGTGGTGCGGGACTTGCGGAAATCGGGCGTCGGCGTAATTTATATTTCCCACCGGCTCGAGGAAATTTTCCAGCTGGCCGACCGCGTCACCGTGCTGCGCGACGGCCAGAGCGTTGGCACCAACGCCGTGGACGACATTAATGAGAACAAACTCATTCAATTGATGGTCGGGCGCGAGGTTTCGCACATTTACCCACCGGGCGAATCCGCGCCGGGCGAGGTCGTTCTTGAATTGCGCGGCGTGGGCTGCAAGGCCTCGGGCGTGCGCGGCGTGACTTTGCAGGTGCGGGCGGGGGAAATTCTGGGCCTCGCGGGGCTGGTTGGCGCTGGCCGCACGGAATTGGGCCGCGTGCTCTTCGGCCTCACGCCGGCGGACTCCGGCGAGATTTTGCTCAATGGCAAACCCGTCGCCGTCACCTCGCCGCAGGACGCCGTCAACCGCGGCATCGCCTACGTGCCCGAAGACCGCCGGCGGCATGGCGTAATTTTGGAAATGCCCATCGCCCACAACATGACGATGGCCATCCACCAGCGCATCTTTCCCGGCACGTGGCTGCGCTTCGGAGCGGAACGGCAACTGGCGCTCGATTACATTCGCGATCTCGCGGTAAAAACTTACGGACCCGAAGCGCCGGGCGGTTCCCTATCCGGCGGCAACCAGCAAAAGGTCTCCCTCGCCCGCTGGCTGGCAACCAAGCCGAAGCTATTAATTTTGGACGAGCCCACGCAGGGCGTGGACGTGGGCGCGAAAAGCGAAATTCATAAAATTGTGCGCCGGTTGGCGAAAGACGGACTGGCGGTGTTGATGATTTCCAGCGACCTGCCGGAGGTCCTCGGCATGAGCGACCGCATCGGCGTAATGCGCGGCGGGGAACTGGTCTCCATATTGCCCGGTCATTCTGATGCGCACACGGTAATGGCGGCGGCGTTGGGGCAAAGGGGCCCAGGAGGTTCCGCATGAAGAAACATTTCCGTGAATGGTCGGTCGCGGCAGCACTAGGATTCATCCTCGTCGCCTTGGCCGTGTTTGCGCCGCCGTTCTACCATCCGCAGCCACTGTTGTCGCTGGTCACCTACGAGGCGCCGACCCTCATCGTGGCCGTCGGCATGGCGACCATCATCATTTGCCGGCAGATTGACATTTCGGTCGGCTCGCTGTTCGCCGTTTGCGGCGTGTGCGGCGCCCTTTTGCTGGACCGCGGCTGGCCCTGTCTTGCGGTGCTGCCAGTCTCGATGCTGCTCGGCGCACTGATGGGTGCAATAAACGGCGGGCTTGTCGCCGGGCTGGGGCTGCCGTCCATCGTGGTCACACTCGCAACCATGGTCACTTGGGCGGAGGCGTTGCGCTGGTTGCGTCAGGGCGTGCTCGTCAATGTGGGTCACGCGCAATGGTTCGGTTTCACCCAAGGTGAAGGCCAATTGACCATTGTCATCACCGCCCTCGTCATTCTCCTCATTAACGCCGTCGGGCTGCGCCACCTTGCCGCCGGCCGCTTTATTTACGCCGTGGGCACGAACGCCGAAGCCGCGCGCCTCGCCGGCCTGCGCCCGCGCCTCATCACTTTCCTGATGTTCGTGCGCCTCGGGACGCTGACGGGCCTGGCGGCATTTCTCGCGGCCGTGCAGGCGCCAACATTGCAGCCCAAGCCTGACAACGGGCTGGAACTCAAGGCCATAGCCGCCGTCGTCGTCGGCGGCGTGGCAATTTCCGGTGGGCGTGGCAACCTGTGGGGCGTGTTCTGCGGCGTGCTGCTGCTGACAGTCGTCAGCCCCATTAGCCCCGCGTTGGTTTATCTCGGCATCCCGTCGTATTGGGGCAAGGCCATCCAAGGCGCGATCATCCTGCTGGCCGTGGTGGCTGACGGCTGGCGCGCCCGCAAACAAAAGTTCTAACCGATGTCCTCTCCAACTTCAAGTCCCCCCGGCTGGAAAGCCGCCCTGCGCAGCCATGAGTTCATTTTGCTCGCGGTGCTGATGGCGGAATGGGTGTCGTTCTATTTCGCCGGCACCCACCATACGTCCCATGGCACCTTCGGCTTCGGCACGGCCGACGCCCAGGCCGACATCTTGCGGCACACGGTGGAAATCGGACTGCTCGCATTGGTCATGACGCCAATCATCCTGACCGGCGGCATCGATCTTTCCGTCGGGTCGGTCATGTGCTTCAGCGAGATCGTGTTCGGAAAATTGTGGCGCGATGCCCACATGCCCATCCCCATTGCGGCCACCGGGGCCTTACTGACGGGCGCGGCCGCCGGCGGACTCAATGCCTTGCTCATCACCTGGCTGCGGCTGCCGCCACTCATTGTGACACTCGGCACCTATTCCATTTTTCGCGGCCTTGCCGAAGCCGTAACCCGGGGTGCGGACGTGTTCGCCGAATTTCCCGCGTCATTCACGTTCCTTGGCGAGAAATCCTGGCTCGGCGTTCCCGTGCAGGTTTACGTCTTTGTCGTCGTCGCGATCGCCGTCTGGCTGCTGGTGCATCGCACCACTTGGGGGCGATCCTTCCGGGCCATTGGCTACGCGCCCGAGGGTACGCGGTTTGCGGGAATCCCCGTTGAGCGGCGGCTGGCGCTGGCATATGTGCTGGCTGGCACCGTGGCGGCGCTGGCCGGACTGATCTATGCCTCGCGCCTCAATCAAGTCACGGCGGCGGATGGCACCGGCTACGAACTCGCTGCCATAACCGCCGTGGTGCTGGGCGGCACCAGCATCTTCGGGGGCTCGGGCACGGTGCATGGCACGCTGCTCGGCTGGGTGGCGGTGGCGGTGCTCAGCGAAGGTCTCGCCTATGCCAATCTCCCTCGCGAGTTGGGCGGGATGCTGACGGGTGTCTTGCTCATCCTTGCCCTCAGCGCGAGCATCCTCCCAAAAGTCTTGTCTAATTGGCGCGCCCGTCGCCATACTGGCACTTCCACATCTCAACCCCCACCCCCTGCTTCGACATGAAACGTAATCTTATGCTGCTTCTGGCCGCCGGCCTGGCCTTGGTTGCCTGCTCGAAATCCGACTCCAACGCCCCTTCGGGCGGAGGCGACAAAAAGCCCGTGATCGCCATGCTGCCCAAGAACAAGGCCAACGCCTATTTCATTTCCTGCTCCAAGGGCGCGCAGGACGCCGCCACCGCGCTAGGAGTGGATCTCCGCTTCGACGGCCCCACCAAGACCGATCCCAGTATGCAGACGCAAATTGTCGAGGGCTGGATCAACCAGGGCGTTGACGCCATCGCCGTCGCTGCTGAGGACAAAGCCTCGCTTTCCACGGCTTTGAAAAAGGCACAGAGCAAGGGCATCAAAGTCCTGAGCTATGACGCCGACGTCCTGCCCGACGCTCGCACCTTCTTCGTCAACCAAGCCACCCCCGAGGGCATCGCCAATACTCTTGTTGATGAGGCTGCGCGCATCATGGACGGCAAAGGCGAATTCGCCATTATCACTGCCAGCCTGGTTGCCGCCAACCAGAACGTATGGATCGCGAAGATCAAGGAGCGCCTCGCCAAATACCCGAATCTAAAGCTTGTCACCGATCCCCTGCCGAGTAACGACGACAAGGATCAGGCCCAGCAGCAGGCCGCGACCATTATGAATGCCCACCCCGACCTAAAGCTCATCATGGCCATCTGCACGCCCGGCGTCCCCGGCGCGGCGGAAGCTGTGAAGCAGGCTGGCAAAGTCGGCAAAGTCCATGTCATCGGCCTGGGCCTGCCGAATGAAAACAAGGATTATGTCCACGCCGGTGTGACTGACTCCGTTGTGCTGTGGGACACCGGCAAGCTTGGCTTCCTGACCGTTCAGGTCGCCAACGCTCTGGTCAAAGGCACGCTGAAGGCCGGCGACAAGGAATTCAAGGTCGGCGACACGACCTACAAGATTGACGGCGACAACATTCTCCTCGGCGAGCCGACGATCTTTAACAAGGCCAATATTGATAAGTATGATTTTTAAACTTCGGTCCGAGCTTGCTTAATCCGCCAACGCCTTCCGGAATCCGGAAGGCGTTGTTGCTTTCCCAGGGAGAATCAATCCGCGAGAAAGCTTCTTTTTTGGCTTCATCCTTCATCCTTCATCCTTCATCCTTTACCCCGTGCGCCTGCTGGACCGCTACCTGCTGTTGGAGTGGCTGAAGGCCCTCGGCCTCGCGCTGGGGGCCACGCTCGCTGTGCTCCTCCTCGAGGACATGTACGGCAACCTCGGCGATTTGGTATCCGATGGCGCGCACCCCCGGGAGGTGGTCATTTATTACGGACTGCTGTTGCCAAGTTTCTTGCCGGCGGTGTTGCCAATGAGTCAGTTGGTTTCGCTGCTTTTCATCGTCGGCAACTTGCACCGCAACTTGGAAGTCACCGCCATGCGCGCAGCCGGCCTGAGCCTCTGGCGCATCGCCCGGCCACTGTGGCTTGGCGGCGTCGTTCTCGCCGTGGTGCTGGCTTGGTTTGACGCCGTGGTGGTGCCTGGCGCCGTCACTGCCGCACGTAATTTTCGCGACCAGCTCCACCACCAGGCAGAAAAACAACACCATCCCGGTGGCGATGCCGGCCTCGTGCTCGACCTCACCTACGACAATGCCACCGCCCGCCGCCGGTGGTTCATTGACAGTTACAGTTCCGACACCCGCATCGCCCACGGTGTGCACATCTACGAATTCAACGCCAAAGGCCTGGACACGCGAACCGTGCTCGCCTACGAAGGCCACTTTGACCCCGCTTCCAACCATTGGGTGCTCAGCCGTGGCCGGGAGATGAGATTTGACGACACGGGCAGCCCCATGCAACTCATCCCTTTTACCGCCGAACGCACTTTTGCCGAGTTCTCCGACGACCCCGCGCGCATGCTCACCCTGCGGCAAAGCGCGGGCAACCTGTCCCTCGATGAATTGCGCAGCGCGCTGGTGCAAGCCCCCGCTGGCGGCAATCCAGCGATGGATGCCTACGCCGTCGAGTATTACTCGATACTGACCAAGCCGCTGATCTGCCTGCTCATCGTCGGCCTGGCGGTGCCGTTTGCGGTCGCTGGCATCCGCACCAGCCCGGCCGTGGGCGCGTCGAAAGCTGTCGGCCTGTTTTTCGCCTACTATATCGTGTCGGGCGTCAGCACCCACCTCGGCAACCAGCATTTCCTGCCGTCGTACCTGGCCGCCGGGCTGCCCATCTTCGTCATGCTCGGGCTGTCGCTGTGGCTGTTCCGGAGGGCGGCGTAGGCGCGGAACATTCAACCTCGAACATTCAATGGGGCCGCCCCAAACGAGGATGCATTATTTCGGAATTGAAGATTGAATGTTCGAGGTTGAATGTTCGATGTTAGTTGCATGCTGTCTCTCAAATTAAGAGCCCACTCGCCCGCCCGCGTGCTGCAAGGTCACCCGTGGGTCTTTGCCGGCGAGCTAGCTGCGCCCATTCCTCGCGATGCCCATGGCAAAGCCGCCGTCCTGCGGGATGCCCGCGGGCGCACGCTCGGCGCGGGCCTGTGCAGCACGAAGTCAGCCATTGCCTGGAGGCGCTACAGCAATGACGCCAAGCCCTTCGGCAAAGTCTTTATCGAAGGGGCCATCGCCGCGGCCCACAACCACCGCGAAGCCATGGGCGCGACGGGTCCGGTGCGCCGCCTCATCTGGTCGGAGGCCGACCATCTGCCCGGGCTCGTCGTGGACCAATACGGCATGGCGCTGGTGGTGCAATCGCTGACCGCCGGCATCGAGAGCGAGTTGAAGGATATTTGCGCGGCACTGCAGGCGCGATTCAAGCCCGAAGAAATTATTTTGCGTAATGACGCCCCCGCCCGCCGCCATGAAGACCTGCCCCTCGAAGCCAAAACCCTCTCTGGCAACTCCTACCCCGCCCGCTGGCTGAAAATTGACGGCCTGGAATATTTCGTGGATTTGCTGGGCGCGCAAAAGACCGGCTTCTATCTCGACCAGCGTGCACAGCACGTCCATGTCGCCCAATGGGCGAAGGGAAAGCGCGTGCTCGACGGCTGCTGCAATCAGGGCGCCTTTGGACTCCAATGCGCCAAGGCCGGCGCGAAAAGCGTCCTCGGCGTGGACAGTTCCGCCTCCAGTGTCACCCAGTCCGAGCAAAATGCCGTGCGGAATGGTCTTTCGGAAATCGCGAAATTCGAAACCGCCAATCTCTTTGACTGGTTCACCGCCCGCCGCGACGAACGGAATCAATTCGACCTCATCATCCTCGATCCGCCATCGTTTGCCCCCAAGCGGGGCGCCCTCTCCGGCGCCATGCGCGGCTATAAGGAACTAAATCTCCGCGCGATGCACCTGCTCGCCCCCGGCGGCATTCTGGCCACGTATTGCTGCAGCCAAAACGTCACGACGTCCGCCTTTCTCGACACGGTGGCCGAGGCCGCGAATGACGCCTATTGCGAAGCCCGCCTGCTCGAAGTCACGTCGCAACCGCCGGATCATCCGATTTTATTGAGCTGCCCGGAGACGCATTATTTGAAGGGCGCGATTTTGCAGGTGGAGTAATTGTATCGCTTTTCTCCCAACTAAAGACCAATGGCACACCGATTGATACTGCGCATTTTCAAGGGTACCACTGAATCTCAATTCCATGGCTTGGTTGAAGACCTCGCCCGGGAGATGAGTGCCACCCTGCGTTGGGGCGTTCGCGGTGTAGGTCGGGCAGATTTTCGCCTTTCCACGCAAGGGGATGTCCATTCGATTTTTCTCCCCAATCAAAAAGGTGACTTTCCTTTCATGGAAAAACTCGGACGCAAATCCGGCCTGCCCTGGATCGAGCTGCGGATTCAAGAGGGGGCAATTTGGGATTATGCCCTGTATCAGGGAGATCAGTGCGTGGATCTGTTTAGTGTTTGTCCCCAATATTGGAGCGACCCGCCTCAATTAACAGTCTTTTCCTACGGCAGTTCCCTCAAACGCATGGTTTTTGAAGCTTTTGGTTCGCGACGTTACGATGACATGGATGAGCGACTCGCGGAGTGGAAGGGTAAACCGGCGGTATTGGCAGAGCTTTGGGGCCTGCCAAAGGCGCGAATTGAGCGATATCTGGTCAATTGGGGAATTGCAACAGATCCAAAAGAGCACACTTTTCAATTCACTTTGTCTGGTCGTGCCTATCCGGACGACCAGTTTGAGTATGGCAACTATGAACAGTTTTTTGACATGCTGCGAGTGCTCGGAGGCAAGGAACCGCTGGATTTACATACACTGGAGTTGTCCGGTGGCGACCAAAAAAACGTCGCTTAGCCACCGCCATTCATTCTGCGGAGATAGCCTATGCAAACCTTCGCCCAGCTTCCCGGAAATCCATTTTTCGGAGAATGGGATTTTGCAGGTGTGGTGATAGCTCGATGGAACCCATCCACATCTTCATTCGCAAATCATGAGTCCCGCAGGGACGGCAGAAGGTAACCCAGCTTTTCAAAGCTGGGCATCCAGAGGCTGATAAAAGTGAGTCCCGTAGGGACGAAAGAAATCGTCGGAGGTCTTTCGTCCCTACGGGACTTTTATTTCCCTTTAGACCACTTTCCCAGCTTTGAAAAGCTGGGTTACCTTCTTTCGTCCCTTCGGGACTTGCGTCCAGAATGGATTGCATTCACCTCCACTCATGCCGAGGATATCTTCCGCGCAGATCCTTCTTCACCATCTCGTAGGAATTGGCCCAGAAGGCGGCGAGGTCGGTCGTTATCTGCACGGGTCGGCCGTTGGGGGCGAGGAGTTCGACAGTCAGGGGGAATTTTCCGCCGAGGATGCGGAGTTTTTTGGCGTCCACATCGTAGAATTCCTGGACCTTGGCGGAAATAATGCACTGGCCGTCGGCGGTGTAGCGGAGGACGGCATTGCGTTTTTTGCGGGGGAGGATGAATTCCTTCGGCGCCATCATGTCCATGGCCATTTGTTGCTCGGCCGAGAGCCAGGCGCGCAGGACCGGCAGGACCGGGCGCTCGCGGGCCTCACGGGCGGAGGAGGCGCCGTGGCAGATTTCCTCGATGAGCGACTGACGGCCCTCGTCGTCAATGACGTGGATGCCCAGTTCCGGAGCGCGCTTGGCCAGGAAATTTACCCGGGCGATAAAGGATTCAGCGTCGTCGTCCCAGTTTTTTAATTCGATGCGTTTGGCCAGCACTTCGGCCGCGAGCAGGCGGGCGGCGGCATCGGGCGCGGGATCGGGCGCTTCGCGGGATTCGAGCACGAGGTCACGGAACTTACGGAGCACCTTCCGAACGGCGCGCTTCTGAACGGAGTCATACACGGTTTCGTCGGCCTCGGAGAAATCGGCGGGGTACAATTCCTTCAGCCAGGATTCCTCGACTTTGGTCGCGAGGCTGAGGAGCACCGCCACTTCCCCACGGGCATGCGTCTCCTCAACATCGGCGGCAACCAGCAAGCGTGCATGGCGCACAGCGCTCTGGCGGCGGAGTTCCCCGCGACGCCCATGCACCAGCCGGCACCGCAGCGTGCCGAGGTCTTCCCGCAACGCCAGTTGGTCGCTGAAGCCGACCAGAAGGCAACGGCGCACGGCTTCCTCATCCAGCGGGCCCGGCGTGGTGTCGAGTCCTTGCGCCTCGGCCAGGCGCAGGAATTGCCGCGCCAATTCCTCCGCCTGGATGGCGCTCAAGCCGTGCAGGCCCCATTGGCGGCACCAATCCTGGTCGAAATTCTTGGCCCGGCCCATTTCCCAAAGGCGCAGAATGTGGAAGAAGTCGGAGTCGGCGTCACCGAGCATTTCCGCGCGCTTTTCCTCGGCGTGGGCGTCGCGCAGGGGCATCAGCAAGCTGCGTCCCTGGGTGAATGCGGCGAGGAGCGCAACCGTCGGCAGGCAACCGCGCTCGTGCGCCTCGAGAAACATGCGGGCGTAACGCGGGTGCAGCGGAAACACGGCCATGCGCTGGCCACGCGTTGTGGCCATGCCGCCGGCGTCAATCGCGCCAAGGTCCTGCAACTCCGTCCGCGCTCTCGCCAACGCGGCAGGCGGCGGCGGCTCCAGCCAGTTGAGCTTGTCCAAGTCATGAAATCCGCCGGCCGAAAGGGACAGGACGCTCTCGGCGAGGTCCACGCGCTGGATTTCCGGGGTATCGCGCGCCGGACGGTGGGTGTGCTCGCGCTCGCCCCAGAGGCGCACAACGCGGCCCGGTGCCGTACGCCCGGCGCGGCCCGCGCGCTGGTCGGCGCTGGCCTGGGAGATGTTTTCGATCAAAAGGGTGTCGATGCCGCGGCGGGGGTCGAAACGGGCCACCCGGGCCAGCCCGGCGTCCACGACGATGGTCACGCCGTCAATGGTGAGCGAGGTTTCGGCGACGTTGGTGGAAACGATGATTTTGCGGCGACCGGGCGGAGGAGGAGCCACCGCCCGATCCTGCTCGGCCGCGGGCAACTGGCCATGCAGAGGCAGCAACAGACAGCCATGTGCAGCGGGCACGCCCTGCAAGGCGCTCAAGGTGCGGTTGATTTCGTAGGCTCCGGGCATGAACACCAGAGCGTCGCCCTCGGGATTCTCCTCCAGCAGGCGGCCGCAATGCCAGGCGGCCTGTTCCCAGACCGGCTTTTCGGCCACGGCCCGGGCTTGGGCGGAATATTCGATGTCGATGGGATACGTGCGACCTTCGCAAGTGAGGGTCTCGCTCGGCTGGAGCCAGGCCGCTAATGCGGCAGCATCCAGCGTCGCGGACATGACCACCATGAGTAAATCGGGCCGCACCGTCTCTTGGGCCCGGCGCGCCAGCGCCAAAGATAGGTCCGTGCTGAGGTGGCGTTCGTGAAATTCGTCGAAGACGATCGCTGAGACCCCCGGCAACCGAGGATTGTCCAGCAATTGCCGCAGCAGAATGCCCTCCGTGACAAATTTAATGCGCGTGCGGGCCGAGACGACGCGGTCAAAACGGATTTGAAAGCCCACTTCGCCCCCCAACGGCGAATTGCGCTCCTCGGCCACGCGCTTGGCCAGCATTCGGGCTGCGAGTCGCCGTGGCTGGAGGACGACAACCTCGCCGCCCTCGGCCAGCCGCTCATCGAGGAGAATTTGCGGCACCTGCGTGGATTTGCCAGAGCCGGTGGGAGCTTGGATGACAATCCTCCGCACGCGCCCCGCCGCCGCACGCAAGGGGGCGCGCAGAGTCTGGATGGGCAGGTTGGCGGGGTTCATGGTAGCTGGGAGCGGGGAGCGGGGAGTCAGACCTCAAAAGCGGAAGCGATGGGCTCAGGTTTGAGTGTTGAATGTTCGATGTTGAAGGTTCGATGTTCGATGTTGGAGGAAGGATGAAAGAACGGTTTTTTGGAAAAGACGAGCGTGTTCCTTCTTGCGCAATTGTTTCCCCGGTTCTTAAATGGCGGCAACATGACCACCGGCGTCACTTTCCGCATTTTAGGCAGCAGCAGCTCGGGCAATTGCGCCCTGCTGACGACGCCCGGCTGCCGCGTGCTCATTGATATTGGCTTTCCCGCGCGCAAGTTGAATGAACTGCTGGAGCCGACAGGGCTGCGCCTCCAGAACATTGACGCCGTTTTCATTACCCACGAACACGGCGACCATACCAGCGGGCTGGCCAGCCTGTTGCGCCACCCGACGGTGCAGGTCTACGCTAATCGCGAAACCGCCCGCGCCGTGCAAACGCGCCTGCGCTTCCGGCCCTCGTGGCAGTTTTTTGAGACGGGCTCGACGTTTTCGTTTCGCGATATTGAAGTCAGCAGCTTTTCCATTCCCCACGATGCCTCCGACCCGGTGGGTTTTCTCTTTTCCATCGCCAATTCTGCGACCGCGGACGCCCGCCACCGTATCGCCTGGTGCACGGACCTCGGCTATGTGCCCGAACTCGTCCGCGAACGCATTCGCCGGGCGGATGTGCTGGTGCTGGAGAGCAATTACGACCCGGACATGCTGGATCGCGACCACCGCCGACCCTGGTCGCTCAAGCAGCGCATCAAAAGCCGGCATGGGCACCTCTCGAACCACGCGGCGCATGAACTCCTGCGCACAACGGAAAATGCCGCCTGGCGGCGGGTCTACCTCGCGCACCTATCGCGCGAGTGCAATGACGTGCAACTTGTGCGCGACACCTTCGCCGCGCTGGGCAAGAACGGCCACCAGTATGCCATTGAGGTCGTGGACCCGGTGGCGGCGATGATTACGTGCGAAATGGGCGCGTGGTAGACGAATTAATCCCGGGCCGGTTTTCCCCAGCCGCAGGCCAGTTGCACCAGGCGGCCCAGGGCATGGGCCAGCAGCACGCACGAGACAATGATGAAAAACACGGCCACGCGGTTGGCATAGACGTAAAAATGGCCCAGCGGCAGGGTATGGCCGCCAAATGGCACCGCGGACAGGGCTTCATCTTGCAAGAAGCTAATCATCACGCCAATCATGGCCACGGCATAAACAGCCGCCAGCGCGACAGCGGCCAAATAGATTTTGCGCTTCAATGGGGTGGAAGGCATCATGGGAGACAGGGAGGTTACAATTCTCTAACAGTTCGCCTTGGCGCTTGCACCCTGGAGTGTCGGCCTGCCATTGGTAGAGCTGGGCCAGTCCCACAACCTTTTCGCCAATAAGGCACTGATTCTGCTACACCGGGGACCAATCCATGCGCCGATCCTTCCAACACACCAAGATCACCTTCACCCTTGGGCCGGCCACCGAGAGCGAAGAAATGCTCGAAAAGATGATTCGCGCAGGGGTGGATCTCTGTCGCCTCAACATGGCCCATGCCAACCATGAATGGACGCGGGCGTCCATTCGCCGCGTCAAAGCCGTCTGCGGCCGCGTGGGTCGGCACATTGCCCTGATGATGGACGTGAAGGGCCCGGAAATTCGCACCGGGGACCTCCCCCTGCCCATCGCCCTGGAAGTCGGCCAAATCCTGGACTTTGTCACCAATCCGGCCGCTTCTCTCGGCGACGGGGTGCCGTGTGTTGGCGTGAATTACCGCGATTTCCCCAAAGACGTGGTGGTGGGCAAAATCGTGCTGGTGGACAGCGGGCTCATTCGCCTCGAAGTCTTGGAAACCCATGAAGCGCGGGTGCGGTGTAAAGTTATCGTGCCCGGTAATCTCACCAGCCGGCGGCATCTGAATCTCCCCGGCGCCAAAATCAATTTGCCGGCCGTGACGCAAAAGGACCGCGCGGACATCGAAGTCGGCATTGAGGAAGGAGTGGATTTCTACGCGCTGTCATTTGTACGCGAGGCGACGGACATTGACATGCTTCGGCGCTTTCTCACCGACCGAAAAAGCACCGCCCGCATCATCGCCAAAATCGAGGACCAAACCGCCATCGAAAACCTTGACGAGATTATTTCCGCCGCCGATGGCCTGATGGTGGCGCGCGGCGATTTGGGCATCGAGTGCCCCTTCGAGGAGTTGCCCATTATCCAGCGCCGGGCCGTCCAGCAGTGCATCATCCACCGCAAGCCAGTCATTGTCGCCACCCACATGCTGGAATCCATGATCTCCTCGCCCGTGCCGACGCGCGCGGAAGTCAGCGACATCGCCACCGCCGTGCGCGAACAGGCGGACTGCATCATGCTCTCCGGTGAGACCACTTCGGGGAAATACCCACTCGAATGCGTTCATACCATGAAGCGCATCATCGAGCGCATCGAGAATAGCGAAGAGAAGCCGACGCCCTTGGATCTTCCCCTGAAAACGCACAAGGATAAGCTGCTCCGCGCCGCCGCGCGCCTGGCGGAAGAAGACCACCACGCCGGCATCGTCGTCTTCACGCGCAACGGCAACTTGCCCGCGGTGCTCTCCGCCCTGCGCCCGCGCCACTGCCCGATTTACGCATTTACGGACTCCGAACCCGTCTTCAAACATCTGCTGCTCCACTGGGGCGTGGAGCCCTTTCTCATGGAATTTTCCCGGGATTACGAACAAACCATCCAGGATGCCTTCGCCTATTTGAAACGCCGCGAATGGATTGTCGCCAAGGACTGGGTCGTGGTCGTCACCAACGTCATCATGGGTGAAAAATTGATTGATACGATCCAGTTGCGCGAGGTGGAGTGAGAGCTTTCGAGGCGTCACCTTCCGCTCACGAGCCAGGATGAGAACCTGCAATGAGGGGCACGAGTTCGATGCTGATTATATTTCCGTCCGGCGCCGAACCCACACCGATCCGCACCGAATTTCCGGGAACGGCCACGATTGACGGCATACTTTCGATGACCTTGCTCGCATCACTCCGAGTCGCACTCAACTCGGATTTAATAAAATTTCTCGCCGCCGGACCACGCAGCGCTTCGATGGCTGAGGCCGGCAACTGCAAACTGCCGGGTTTTTCCACAACCATCTCAAGGTGAATTTGGTTTCCGCCGTTGGCCGTGATCACCGTAGGGATGATGACACAGCTTGAACCGGAGGCCATAATGCGTACCACCGGGACACCATCCGTGAATTCAACCATGCCCCAGTCATTGACGTCGGGCGGGGCGGGTGATTCCGATGCCTTGACGGGCGCTTGTTTGGGGGCGGCGACGGCGGTCGCCGCCGTCGGCTGGACAGCCGCAAGGACCATGGTCGAATGCCGGGCCGGAGCTGCTTCGGAAGGGCTTTGGGCAGGCTCTCCCGGTTTCGGCTGATTCCGCCACCACAGGAGCGCCAGCAAAAGCAACAGCGCCAATAATCCCATGATAACTCGTTTATTCTTCATTCGGCATGGGGCGACAAGCGCCGGTAAAAAAGGCTGAAAGCGAAAAACAATTAGTCCGATCAACTGGACGCCGACGAGTCTGAAGGCGAGCGCGGCTCCGCCTCCGCCATCACCGGTGCCCCCTCGGCGATGGCGTCGCCCACCGGATCCTCGAATGGCAGCGGCTCTTCCAAATCCAGGCGCACATCCCCATTTTCCGCGGCGGCCTCCGCGGGCGCGTTGTTTTCGGCGGCGTCGGCGGCGGCGGCTTTGACCTCGCCCTGCAAATCCACCAAGTCGCTGAGGGAGCGGAAGAAACTTTGAATATCCGTCAGATCCGCCAGATCGCCGACCACGCGGTCAAACAGGGTGCGTTTCTCGGCCTTGAGGCGCTGGATGCGTTCCTCGATGGTGCCGGTGGCGATCATGCGGTAGACAAACACCGTGCGGTCCTGGCCGAGGCGGTGGACGCGGTCAATCGCCTGATCCTCAACGGCGGGGTTCCACCATGGGTCGAGCAGGAAAACATAGTCCGCCGCGTGCAGCGTGATACCAGTGCCGCCCGCGCGCAAACTCACGAGCATAATTCCCGCCCCGGTCGAGGTTTGGAATCCATCCACCGGCTTTTCGCGGTCAAGCGTCTGGCCCGTCAGTTCCCATATGGGCAGGCCGGGAAATTTCGACTCAATCAGCGAGCGGGCGCGGCGCAACAGGGAAACAAATTGCGAGAAGATCACGACTTTGTGCCCACCCGCGATGACTTCCTCCAGCCGCTCGGCCAGGACATTGAGCTTGCCGCTGTTTTCCACCGGCGTGTCCATCCACGGCAGCAGTGCCGGGTCGCAACAAGCTTGACGGAGGCGGGTAAGCAGCGTGAGCAAGGTGAGCGGCCGTTCGCGCGCGGCGGCGGCCAAATCCTGACCAAGCGCACCGACACCTTCGCGCGCCAGGCGCGCATATTCCTCGCGTTGCATGTCGGTCAACGGGCAGACGAGTTCCATCTCGACTTTATTGGGCAATTCCTTGGCGACTTCACGCTTGGTGCGGCGGAGAATAAAAGGTGCGATTTGCTTGCGCAACTGGTCGCGCTGGGCGGCGGGGTTGCGCAGTGATTCCGTTTCAAAGGCCTTGCGCGGCCCAAGGAGTCCGGGCATGAGGAAGCGGTAAAGCGTCCACAAATCGAGCGGTCGGTTCTCGAGGGGCGTGCCGGTCAGGGCAATGCGGTGGCGGGAACGCAGGCGCAGGCAGGCCTGGGTCGCCTTGGCTTCGGGATTCTTGATGAACTGCGCCTCATCGAGCACGGCATATCCAAATTCCACCTTTTCCAAAATTGGTTTGTGCCGGCGCAATTGCGTGTAGCTCGCCAGCCACAGCGCCGGGCCCTTGTGCTCGGCAAAATCATGCCCAGCCTTGAGCACTTCGACCTTCATGTGCGGGAAGAACCGCGCGACCTCATGCCGCCACACCGGCACCACACTTGCCGGGCACACGATGAGATTCGGTTTGTCCCCAGAGCCGCGGATATCGAGCAGGCTCAAGACTTGCAGCGTTTTGCCGAGACCCATTTCGTCGGCGAGCAATCCGTGGCAGCCTGACTCGCATAAATGCCGCAACCACTTGACACCCTGCGCCTGATACGGGCGCAAAAACGGCGGTAGACCATCAATGGACCAATCGGGCTTGAAGAGGGCGTCCTTCCATGCCTGCAATTCCGGGCTGACCTGGACGTGACCCGCCTCGCGCGCAAAAACGGAAAGCAGCATGTAATTGGGCAACCCGCCGGAAAGACGCTTGTCGAGGACATGGTGCCAGTCGGCCAATATTTCCGCCTGATCCGTGGGCAGGCGCACCAAGCCACGGCCGGCGATAAAGCTCGTACCCGGCCCGCGGCGCAGGAGCCGCCGCGCCTCTTCCGGCGTCAGCCATTCATCACCCACCCGCAAATCCCAATGAAAGGCCAGCCGCCCACGGCCTTTGGCAATCGCACGCCCGGTCAATTCCGTGTCGCGCAATCCGCGCGTGAGGGCGTTGACGGCGGGGTCCACGTCCACGGTGAAATAATTATGCCAATTCTTGAGTTCATTGCGCAGGAACCCGGGCGCCTTGTCCCACTCTTCCATGACGTAGCAGGCACGTGCGCTTTGGAAATGAAAACCGGCGCGACGGGCAAGACTGGCAAGGCGGATCATTTTCTCCCGCTCCGGGCCGGTGAGATCGAGGCCTTCAGCCGCCTTGCCGAATGCCGCCTGTTTTTCGGCTGCCGCCCCGCGCTTCTCGGCTTTCTTCACCCAATAGGCCTCGCAATAAAGGCCTAAATCATTGACCGACAAGGCCAGAGTCAACGAACGCACGCCAGCGTCACTGGCCGCCGGCGCTGGCGGCGGTGGCGGAGGCGTTACACCGGAAGACGACAGCGCCGTGGATTTTCCGCCGTTTGCCCCGGGCTTGTGGCCATTGCCGTTGGCATGGCCGTTGCCGTTGGGTTGGGCCACGTCACGGCCCGGTTGGCGTTTGTCCGGCGGCAGTGGGGAGGCTTCCTCGGCGACCAATTCCTCGATTTCATAAAGGCCGGCCACAGCCAGCGCCCGGCCCTCGTCCTCGCCGGAGGTCGAGGCGCGCACGTGGAGTTTGCCATCGGGCCATTCGAGGACGACGTAGCTTTCGCGCTCGTCCATGCGCCCGTGGATAATGGCATCAGTCTCAGTGAGTTCCATCTCGCGCACGCAACCTTGCCGATACCAGGTGCGCCCGCGATCGAGGACCTCGGGAGTGAAATCGGTTTCCCACGCGGCGGTGAGGCGCTGGAACCAAGCTTCCAGGGCACCGGCGCGATAAATGCGCTTCGGGGGGCGGGCGGGCATTCGGAGGAGTTTCAGGGTATTTTTGCCACCAGGCAGAGCAGGACCTGAGCCCCAACCAGACCGGTGGCAAAAAAATATCCGGCCATTTAACCAGCTAACGTGCCCCATGGCAAAGGATTAACGTTTCAGAATACAAACTTTTTGCATTTGCCACATCCTGGAACTTTGCTAGAGTAACCGTTTGGCCGGATGGCTGAGCGGTCGCTCGCGGCAAGCGATCCCATTTCCGAGGGTGGAAAATCGCGGGTCGGACGGGACGAGAACTCTTGATTTCGCGAGATGCGAATTTGCAAGCAAAGGCAGACTTGGTTGATTGCCAATGTTTTAGAACCGCAAATAAAATGTACTCGATGGCAAAAAAACAAGCAATTTGGCAACCCAAACGAGGTGTCAATTCTTTGCCGCAGGCAATATGCAACTGAAATTGTAGGTTCCGGAATCCGCGGAAAAAAATGCGTCATTCCCCGATGCAGGCAAAACGTGAATTCCATCGCTTTGGGCAAGTGGTTGGCCGCTTTCCGTAATTAAGGCGACATCGCTGGTTGGAAGGTGAATAGTGGCCGTCGTGTTCGCCGGAATTTTCAAGCGAAGGGTGAAATAGCTTCCGTTGCGGTGCCATTCGCTTTCGATGCGACCATGCACGGTGTCAAGCGATGCCTTGGCCCACTGAATGTCGCCCGCCGGGTTGGGAGCGATGATAATCTTTTTGTAACCAACTGCCGATGGATCCATCTGTATGCCCGCGAGATCGTGGTAAAACCATTCCATGATGTGGCCAAGCATGAAGTGGTCTTGAGAGGCCCCACCACCACCGCGGGTGTCCCACGATTCCGTCAGGCTGGTTGCGCCTTGCGCGAGCTGGTAGCCATAGCCCGGACGGTCGGACTGGTTGTTCATGGTGAAAATCACATCCGAGCGCCCGCCCAGCGCCAACGCGCGCAGGAGATAGCGGTATCCCACGTCGCCGGAAGTCAACGCGTTGCCGCGCGATTGGATGTCGAGCACGATACCGGCAATGGCGCGCGGAATTTGCCCGGCCTCAGCCAGGCCGAGCGCCACCGACATCGCATTGGCTGTCTGGCTGCCGGTGGAAAACTGCCCGGTGTCAGCGTGGTAAAATGCCTGCTGATAGGCCGCGCGAATATTGGCGGCCTGTTTTGCAAAATTCACGGCATCGTCGTTTTTCCCAAGCAATTGGGCGGATTGCGCCATAATGTTCAGGTCGTCATAAAAAATCGCCGTGGCAGTGAGCGCTTTCGGTGTCAATTGCGCCTGGCCCGGTCGGCCAGGTCCGAGGTCAAACCAGTCGCCCAGGCCATAGTCGAGCATGCCGTTTTGCGCGCGACCGGCCAAATACGCCGTATAGCGCTCCATTGGGGCATAATAACGCCGCAGCAGTTCCACGTCGCCCGTCCACTGGTATTGCTGCCACGCGCATTGCACGATGGCACTGCCCCATTCGGGAGAATCACCGAAGGCGTTGCGGCTGCCCGCCGGAGTGGTGCGGTCGGTGAATTTTGTGTATTCCGGCGCAATGCTGGGCACCAGACCGCTGTCGAGCTGGCTGTCCGTCATGTCGTTTAGAGCCTTGTTCATTAACGCGGACAAGTCGAATTCGTAGCGCAACGATGGGCCGTTCAAATAATCCTGCTCAAGCCAGCCGAGTCGTTCGCGGTGCGGGCAGTCCGTCAATACGCTCATCATGTTGCTGCGCTGGGCCCAGCGGATGAGCGTGACGATGCGGTTGAACAAATCATTCGAGCAGGTGAATTCACCCACGGGCTCCGAATTGGAATGCACCACCACGCCCTCGATGGAATCCACCGTCGGCAGTGCCGCTCCATCGGGCGCAGTCAACTCGACCTGGAAATAACGGCAACCGTGATAAAAAAATTTGGGAAACCAGATCTCGCCGGACGCGTCGCCGCGCAGCGTGTATTGCCAATACGCCAGTTTATTGCCTGTCGTGGAGCGATCCACCGTGCCGTTGCGCGCGAGCAGTTCAGCAGGGATGATGCGCACGGTTGCTCCCGCCGGGCCATGGACCTTCAAGCGCGGCATCATGGCGGCGTTCTGGCCCAGGTCGTAAACCGTTTGTCCCGGACGCAATTCGGCAGCCTTAACCGGCTGGAACACATCGTGGGCGCCAATTGAAGACGCGGCGTCCGACAGGCCACGCAGTTTGCCGCCGGGGCCGTCCACTTCCGCCGCTGCCGCCCATGGCGCATAATCAAAACCTGGCTGGTTCCAGCCAGTGGGTTCGAGGCGCGCGTCATAGTCCTCGCCGCCGTATACGGAGGAAAAGGTAATCGGCCCGGCGGCGATGCGCCATTGCGCGTCGGTCCCGATGGTTTCCACCTGCCCGTTCTCGAATTCGAGGCGTATTTGCGCGATGGCTTTGAGCGAGCCGAACGAACCGGTAAATTTCGAGTAGCGTGCGCCAATCACATCCGGGCCGTTGTTATACATACCGTTGCCCAGTATCAGGCCGGCGGCATTTGCTCCTGCATGAAGCAAGGCAGTAACGTCGTAGGTGTCATAGAGATCGGTTTTATCGAATTTCGACCAACCCGGCGTGAGCAGATCATCGCCTACTTTTTTGCCGTTGAGCGTCATTTCATACTGGCCGAGGCCGCACACGTTCACCACCGCTCGTTTGAGGCCGGGTTTGACAGCAAAAGGTCGCGCAAGCAGGTAAGTGGCTGCTTTTAAATCCACCGATGGTCCAATCCATTTGGCATGCCAGTCGGCGTCATTCATCACGCCCATTGTCCATTTCGCTGGTACACTCCACGGCAACGCCTCTCCATTTTGGTCCCACACCCGAACTTTCCAGTATATTTCCTGGTCGGTGGCCAGCGGCTTGCCCGCGTAGAGCACATCAAGTGTTTGGTCGGATTTAATTTGGCCGCTGTCCCACAGGTCGCCTTTATCCTGCGCCAGCGAGACGGCGGAGGAGGCAGCGAGAATTTGGTAGGCCGTCTGGGATTCGCCGCGTTTGGCGGATTCCAGAATCCAACTAAGGCGCGGATTGGGCCGGTCCATGCCGAGCGGGCTCGCCCAATATTCGCAGCGGAGGTTATCCACTAATGCGGTGGGGGTCGAAGGGGTCGCGGCCCGCAGGGCGGCAAACGTTAAAGCGAGACCGGCAATCACAAAAGTTTTCCGTGGCATGGCAGGAGCACTCTTCATCGACTTAAGGGGTTATTATTCACACTTAACCGGCAGATTTTACATCTACTCAACACAAAACTCGTTTAATCAAAAAATTTGGGATATTTTCCACATTTTGCCAATGAAATTGGCAACCCAATATCTCCAAAAACTTAACCCGTTGTCCTTCAAAGCGTAAAATGGCGGGATGGACGGGACTCGAACCCGCGACCTCCTGCGTGACAGGCAGGCGTTCTAACCAACTGAACTACCACCCCTTTAACCATGGCAAACTGTCTATGAAAGACATCGGAGGGGGGGTTGTCAAGAACGAGTGCGGCAATATGCGTTTTAAGTGAAATGCCCCGGCATCGAACATCAGCCTTGCTGCCAGAGTAAAGGTGGGACGGAACTTGCCATTGCCATGGGGTGCTGCGCGGGTAGAGTTTTTGCCGTCATGTCTGGCGCACTTCCTTCGGGCTCTCCGGGAACAATCACCTTTGCCGAAGGCTTGGTGCGCTTTCACAGCGCGGAAGGCGTGCACGCCTGCCCGCCGGGCGATGCGCCCTGGACGTGGGATGCGCGCCGGGGCTGGTGGGTGGCGGAAGCACAGCATTATCCGAAATTGCAAATCCAACTGAACGAAGACCCCGGCCAAAATGGCATTCTTGACGAGGTGCCGAAGTGGAAGGAAGTGCATTTCTCGAAGTTGGAATTGCCGCCGCTGCACTCGTACCAATCCGCCGCGATCGCCGCATGGAAGGCCGCCGGTCATCGCGGGGTTTTGGCGTTGCCCACCGGGTCCGGCAAAACGGTCGTGGCGCTCTCCATCATGGCGGAGGCCGGTTGCTCGACGTTGGTGGTGGTGCCGCTGCTGGCCTTGATGCACCAATGGTGGGAGCGCATCCGCCAGCATCTCGGATACGAAGCCGGGGTGATTGGCGACCGGCAGTTTTGCTACCGGCCAATTTGCGTCACCACCTACGAAAGCGCCTGCCTGCGCATGGAACGCCTCGGCGCCTTGTTCAAGTTGATCGTGTTTGACGAATGCCACCACCTGCCGGGCCGCGTGCGGGGCGACGCCGCGCGCTTGTGCGCCGCGCCCTGGCGGCTCGGACTGACGGCCACACCCGACTTGCCCGCCGGGCGCAGCGAGGAGGTCGGCGCGCTCATCGGTCCGGTATGTTATCGCTTGGCCGTGGCGGATTTGGAAGGCGATACGCTCGCCGAATATGAGGTGCAAAAACTATCCGTGGATTTAACCACCGACGAACGCGCCCGCTACGACGAGCTGGGCCGGCTGATCCGCGACTACATCGCCGAACGCCGGCGCGATGACCCGAAATTTGAGTGGCAGGACTTGCAGTCCGCCGAAGTCAAAGACGCCCGCGCCCGCGCCGTTGTTCGCGCCCAGCGCGAACGACAGGCCATTGAGGACCGGGCGGAGGGCAAACTCGAGGTGCTCGAACACCTCTTGGGCAAGCATCCGCAAATTCCCACCCTGATTTTTACCGGCTCAAATCGCATGGCGCGCACCGTGGCCCTGCGCTTCCTCATTCCCTGCCTGCTCGACCATTGCGGTAAATCCGAACGCCGGGACATTTTGGGTGGGCTGCGGGAGCGACGTTATCACGCCGTCGTCGCCAACCAGGTGTTTGACGAGGGCCTGGACTTTCCCTCCGCGAAGGTGGCCGTCGTCCTCGGCGGGCAATCCTCCCCGCGCCAAGCGCAACAGCGGCTGGGACGCATCCTGCGCCCGGCCCACGGCCAAACCGCCATCCTCTACGAAGTTTTCTGCCGGGACACCGGCGAAGTCCAACGCTCCCGCGCCCGCCGCCACACCGATGCTTACGCGCGATCACGCCATTCGCGAATTCTCCGGCGGTAAAGTCCACCCCGACCGGTTGACCGTCAAACGCCACCCGCGCTACCCCGCGTTGGCGGCCGCCATGATGCGCGCCTATCGCACGGGCGCCGGCCGGACGCGCCAGGAATTACATCAAGCAATTGAAAAGGCATTTGCGGAGGAGGACGACTGCCCGCCAAAGCGCATCCGCGCCTTTTGCAAAATCCTCGATGATTATTCTGAATTCGATACCGCTCCGAAGGCTTGGCAAACCCGCCGCGAAGTTTTGCGCCATGCCGCCCCAATGCACCCGCTGGCGCGCGCATCGGGCAACGTTTTCCAACGCGATGAAAAAGCCGCCAAACAGGAAATCGCCGCGGCCCTGGCCCGCCCCTGGCCGGAGATTGAACGCGATTACTTTGCCGACACCCCCGGCCAGCACCGGCTGCGCGCCTTTGCCGGGCCGAAAGAGCCCGCGGCCTTGCTCTCTCTCTACAACTTGGCGCAAACCCAAGTCGCCCTCTTCGATGCCGAGCGGCTCACCCTGGAATTGACCTCGGGCTATAAGGCGGCGCTCCGGGCCATCAAGTTCTCTCGATTGGTGCATGACATCACCCGGGTTGCGCCCGGCCACTACCGCGTCGAGATTGACGGCCCGGTGTCGGTCATCCGCGAGACCAGCCGCTATGGCGCGAGCATGGCCCGGCTCTTGCCGGTCCTCGTCCGCCTGCGCGGCTGGAAATTGTGCGCAGTCATCAAGGCGCGTGGCTGGCGCGGAAGACTCGCCCTGGAATTGTCCCCGGAAACGGGCCTTAAAGCGCCACCCGGCGCCGCGCCGGAATTTGACTCCGCCACCGAAGAAAAGTTTTTCGAAAAGTGGGGGCCGGAACCCCGCGACGGCTGGACCTGCCATCGCGAAGGCGAAATCCTGCACCGCGGCCAGAAAGTGTTTTTCCCCGATTTCATCTTCCGCCACGCCGACGGCCGCAAAGCCAGCCTGGAAATTATCGGTTTCTGGACGCCGGAGTATTTGCGCGCCAAGCGGGAAACCCTCCAGCATTTTGCCGGCGAACGCCTCGCCCTGGCCGTGCGCGACGCCACCAAGGCCGACTTTTCCGACCTCGGCTTCCCAATTTTCCCCTATCGCGAGACTTTGCAACCGAAGGCCGTGCTGGCCTGGCTCGAAAAGTTATGAGGTGCAGGAAAGTTTGATGATTTTAATTTGGGACGCGGCCTCCCACGCTGCGTCACACTTGGCCGCAAGCTTGGCGCCTTCCTTCGGAAATACCTTGGCATAGGCGTCCAAAAGGTAATCGTAATGTCCCCAACCCACATCCATGACCTCCTCGACAATTTCTTCGCAACGCTTCTGGTAACTGATGCGCTCGGCTTGGGACATGGCCTTTAACATCACCATGACCCGGTCGAACATGCGTTCCAAGGCCATAAAGAAGCCTTCATCGGCATAGCCACATTCAATAACGTTTTTGTGCCCACGCTCGATAAAATGGAACATCAGTTCCAGCCGGCCGTCCGCGCGGCCAATGGCGCGCTCATAGCGACTGATGGCTTGTTTGGCGGCCCGTACGTCCGTGCGATCCTCGATCTCGGGATATACTGCGGCATTGATAATTTTCAGATAAGGCCCTAACGCATCGTTCCCCAAGCTGAACCGGGTATGCAGAAAATCGCGGTTGTCTCCACTCAATTTGTACAGGTCAGACAGCAAAGCCAGCAGTTCCGCTTTGCCATAGTCATGCTCGCGCAATGCATTGGCGACATCGCGCCAACTGGGCTTGGATTTTTCGGCCATGGTTAAACGTAGTCCTGATAAAATGGTGGCTAAATCGCCTCGAACGTAGCGCGGTGCTTTAGCCC
>Ga0265320_10000674_pt1 | contig 26001 bp, 21 predicted proteins | sample 4827metaG_FD_202087 | JGI IMG/M metagenome (GOLD analysis project Ga0265320, IMG submission 202087) | Rhizosphere microbial communities from Carex aquatilis grown in University of Washington, Seatle, WA, United States - 4-8-27 metaG | ecosystem: Host-associated > Plants > Roots > Rhizosphere >...
CAGGTTCCAGGCTTCGCCGCACCCGCCCTGTTCGAGGCCCGCGAGCATCAGCTGCGTGCCCATGGCTCCGTCGCACACTAGGCGGCGCGAGCGCGCGACGTCGTGAAGGAGGTCCTTGTTCATCTTAAAGGCCGCTGGCGCACGGGTCCCGATCAGGACAACGCGCGCCTGGCGTTGTATTCGCTGAGGGCCGATTGCATGGCAAGGATGTTGGCACGGGGCATTCCCGGGCTTGCTCCACCGCCTAGGGAAAGGATGACCCCCTCGCCGCCGCTCTTCTCAAGCACGGCGAGCGTCGCGGCTCGAACCTCCCCCGGTGTCCCGCGAACGCCCACCTCCAAGGGATTGACGTTGCCCATCAGGCACATGCGGTCGCCGACGCGCGCCTTGACCTCGGCCATGTCGGTCTGTTTTCCCCAGTTGAGAACGTTGAACCCGACGTCTGGAAGATGGTCGAGGCATGCGTCAACCCTTGCGTCGTTGTGGTAGATCTTCACCCACTCCCTGGGGAATGCGTCGCAGATGCGCTTAAGGTAAGGGTGGCAGAACTCCTGATAGTGCTCCTCGCTCACGAAGCCCACGATGTCGTCGAGGATGAAGATGCCCTCCACAGTCGGGCCCATGGCCCTTGCCTGGGCCTTGAGCCAGTCGATTATCATGCGTGTGCACAGGTCGAGCAGCTTGTGCGCCCACTCCGGCTTCTCGACAAGGTCCATCATCAATTCCGTCGTGCTCCGGACGAATCCTGCGGTGCACATGGGCCCGCGCGAGGTCGCCAGCGGCAGGATGTAGCCGTGGTCGAGAATGCGCTGCCTCTGCATCCGGATGCGATGCAGGGTGAGGGCCATGAACGCGTCGCTCTCGACGTCGTAATCGGGGAACCTCTCGATGTCCTCGATTCGGAAGAGCGTGTGGTACTCGCTTGGCGTGTTGTCGGGCCAGAACTTGATCTTTGCACCCAGAGCGGAGGGCTCGGCGGCCATGCCGTATTCCATCCACCACGAGGGGACAAAGATGATGTCGGGAAACTCCTGGTGGATCCTGAGATGTGATTGGAACCACAGCTCCGGATCCAGGTAGAAGTCCAAGTGCTTGATGCCGAGGTAGCCCGGTATCCACGGGCTGTCGATGATCAGCGCCATGGGCACCTTATCCAGTCTTTCCCGGCGGGCGGCCTTCTTGAAAATCTCCCATTGTTCGGGTCTCATCGTCGGAACCCTATAAGGGCATTGCGGGTTTGCGATAGAGGGGCGCCATGCCGGGTCGCGGATCAATCCGAGTCTCGTCGCCGCGCATTGGTCCGGGCTTCAGCATCCAACCGGAGCCGCGGTCCGGCAACCTAAAGGCGTGCCCATCGAAGCTCATCTCCCGGCACCTCATCCGATGTCGAGCGCCCTCATGGAGGCCTTGATGTAGCCCATGGCATAGGCCATCCCGGAGTGCCAGGGCGCGGCTGACGCCATCTGCGGCGTGTGGTCGGGGATGAGCACGCCGTCGAATCCGTTCTTCTTCAGGATCCCGAGCACGCGGATCATGTCGACATCCCCATCGTCGATGAAGGTCTCCTTGTAGGTCGGCACCTTGCCCTTGATGTTGCGAAGGTGCACGTAGCCGAGCCGCCCCTGGAGGCTGTAGCGGTCGACCTCCTCGTAGACGTCGCCCTCGGTCATCTCGGCCAGCGTCCCGACACAGAACTCAAGGGTGTTCGACGGGCTCGGATTCAAGTCGAGAAGCCTTTGGAACATGCGCGGCTGATAGACAAGGCGCGGCTGGCCGCGGACGAAGGCCATCGGGGGATCGTCGGGGTGGGCCGCGAGCTTCACGCCCGCCTGCTCGGCAACCGGCAGGACCTCGGCCAGGAATCCCTCAAGGCGGCGCCAGAGCTCGTCGTGGGTGATGGGAGGAAGCGTTCCGGCGGGCGCCTTTGGATCGTAGGTCATGTTCCACACCATTCCGTTGGGCATTGGCAGGTCAAAGGGGCCCTCCATCCCGACGGACGGCGCCCCGCCGCGGGCGTAGTTGCCCCTCGTCCGGCCGGCCACCCCCGCAATGCTGAAGTTGTAGCCCATGATCGGAATGCCCGCCTGCCCCAGCCGCCGTATGGTTGTCTTAACGTTTTCCAGGTGGCGCTTCCTCTGGGGCCCGTCGAGGAGCACGTCGTGCCAGTGGGCGGGGTCGAAGTTCTCCACCGCCTCGAGCTTCAGGCCCTCGGCCTCAATCCTGCGGCGCAGCGCGACAAGCTCATCGAGGGGCCAGAGCCTCGCGGGATCCCCCGCCATGCCCCACCCCATGTCGGTGCCGGTCGGCTGGTCGTCGCGGTTCTTGGCACCCCCGCCGTGAAAATAGTCGACAAGGTGGGCCACGACGTGGGACGCCCCTGCCTGGCGCGCGAACTGGAAGTTCTCGCGAGTAAGCATGTGCTTGTAGAGGCCGATCCCGAGTTTCATGGTGCTGTCAAGGCCGCGATTTTGGCTGCACGCCACATTGTGTGCAAGGTTGAGCCTTGTCGGCCGGGCCGGCGCTGTAACATTAGACTCCCCGAACCCAAACCGACATGAAGGCTTTCCCCCGGGCAGCAACGAGAACGCTTCGGAAACCAAACCCCTTCCTTGGCCTCGACTGGCGGGCGCTCGCTTGCGCCGTCGCGCTGGCGAGCGGAGCGTTCGCCTTGCCCACCGATGCCGACGCGCCCCTTCGTGTCAGCGGGAATCAACGCTACCTCATCGACCGCCATGATGTCCCGTTCCTGCTCCAGGGCGACGCCGCCTGGTCCCTGATCGCTAACGTCACAAAGGAGGACGCCGCCACGTACCTGAAGAACCGCCACGCCAAGGGTTTCAACGCCGTCCTTGTGAACCTGATCGAGCACAAGTTCGCCAAGAACGCGCCCCGGAACATCTATGGCGAGGCGCCGTTCTCAGGCGCGTCCGACTTTGCGGCGCCGAATGAGAAATACTTCGAGCACGCCGACTGGGTCGTCCGCAAGGCGGCCGAGAACGGCCTGGTGGTCCTGCTCGCCCCGGTGTACCTCGGCTATCCGGGCCTCGACGAGGGCTTCTATGACGAGGTTTTGGCAAACGGCCCGGAGAAATGCCTGGCGTACGGGCGCTACCTCGGCCAGCGGTACCAAGGATTCGACAACATCATCTGGGTGATGGGCGGCGACCGCGACCCCGGCCCGGCAAGGGAGAATGTGGACATGGTCGCCTACGGAATCAGGGAGTCCGACCGGCGCCACCTGATGACCGCCCACTGCCACAGCGATTCGGCCCCGGCTGAGCAGTACCCCGGGTCGTGGCTCCAGATAGCCACCTCATACGCCTATGAGATCGTGCACCTGCGCCTCACCTGGGACTACGAGCGCAAGCCCGCGATGCCGCTCTTTCTCATAGAGTCGATCTACGAGGGCGAACATAACTCCTCGGAATTGCAAATTCGCCGCCAGGCCTACTGGGCCGTGCTCTGCGGCGAATTCGGCCACGTGATGGGGAATTACCCGATCTGGCCCTTCAATCCCGGCTGGCAGCCCGCGATGGAATCTCCGGGCTCCGTTGCGCTCATGCGCTGGGGCAGGCTGTTCCGCTCGCGCCCCTGGCACGACCTGGTGCCCGACAAGGAGCACAAGGTCGTCACGGAGGGCCTCGGGGAGTTCTGGGGGCTCGACTACCTGACCGCCGCTGCGGCCCCGGACGGCAGCACCGTCATGGCCTACATGCCCTCGGCGCGCACCATCAAGGTGGACCTGTCAAAACTGGCGAAGGGACGCACCAGGGCCTGGTGGTTCAATCCGCGCGACGGCAGCGCGGTGGAGGCCGGCACCTTTGCCACCGAGGGGGCCAGGCAGTTCACTCCCCCGTCGGATGGCGATTGGGTGATCGTGCTGGACGACGCCTCGAAGCAGCTGCCTGCCCCCGGCTCATAGGCCCCCGCAGCTTTCGGCCTGCTTCCGCGGCCGAACTGCTCCAATCTCGGGGCCAATGAAATCCCACCGGAAGGAGCTTTGGTTCGAGGTGCCGCGCAGGCGCCAGCTGATCAACATCACCCCCCAGGTTGAGGCCGCTCTCGCGGAGAGCCGGATAATGGAGGGGATCTGCCTCGTGAACGCCATGCATATCTCCGCCTCCGTCTTCATCAACGATGACGAGCCGGGCCTGCACGCGGATTTCGAGAGCTGGCTTGAAAGGCTCGCGCCGGAGAAGCCGCACGGCCAGTACGCGCACAACCGCGGAGAGGACAACGCGGACGCCCATTTGAAGCGCACGATAATGGGCCGAGAGGTGGTCGTCGCCGTGACCGGCGGGAAGCTCGATTTCGGGCCCTGGGAGCAGATCTTCTACGGGGAGTTTGACGGCATGCGCCGGAAGCGCGTGCTGGTCAAGATTCTCGGCGCGTGACCTGCGCCCCGCGCGGCGGGGTCATCTGCCGCTTGCGCGCCTTGCCTCCGCCCGAGCGCGGAGCGCGGCGGCGAGCCTCTCCCGCGCATCGATGAGCCCGGGGTTTATCTCAAGCGCCCGGCGGAGATGCCCGATGCCTTCGTCGGTGCGCCCGGAGCGAAGGCAGACGACCCCAAGATTGACATGCGCCTCCGCGTAGTCGGCCCGAATGGCGAGAGCTCTCTGAAAGCAGTTCACGGCGTCATTGGTCCGCCCCTCCCCGAGGTAGGCCGCCCCCAGGTTGTTGAGCGCGCTGGCGCCCCTGGGCTTGTAGTACAGCGCCATCTGGAAGTTCAGTATGGCCTCCTCAAGCCTCCCCTTCCTCAGCAGGGCGTTTCCGAGATTGTTGTAGGCCTCGACGAACCGGGGTTTCAGGGCGATCGCCGCGCGGTACTCGACGATCGCCTCGTCGATCCTCCCCTCGTTGCCAAGCGCGATTCCGAGGGTGCTCCTTGCCTCGGGCTGGTTCGGATCCCTCTCGATCGCGGTCCTGCACACGGCCTCCGCCTCTTTAACCCGGCCCTCCGCCAGAAGCTCGTTGGCGAGGTTGGTGTAGGCCATCCATCCCTCCGGGTTCCGGGCAATCGTTGTTCGCCAGAGCGATTCCAGGTTTGAATACATGCCGCACTGCTGCCAGGTCAGCCACCCCAGCCCGGCCACCAGCGCGAGGCACCCGACGTCCGCCGCCCTGCGGAGGGCACCGGCCAGCCGTCCGCGCCAGATCGCAAAGCCTGCCGCAACCGGGGCGATCGCACCCATGAGCGCGAGATGCCCGTAGTGATCCGCCACGAGGGAATAACGCATGAAATAGACGTCCGTGAATCCCATCGCCGGGAACAGGGACACGCAGAAATAGCCCCAGGCGAAAAGAGGTCCGCGCCCCCACCTTCGGCGCTGCAGCCAGAGGAGGGCGGTGAGGCACAGGGCAGCCCCAATGGGCAGCCACCAGCGCGGATCAGAGGCGCGAACGGCCCACATCGGGTAGACGAATGCGAGGTGGAGGGGAACGTACGCCTTGTACAGGTAGAACCACACCGCTGCGCCCGCGCCAAGGAGCCTCTCGCCCGGCCCCGCCGATCTCGCCACGGCATCCGCGGCATGGCCCGTGAAATTGAGGTTGACGACGACCAGCACTGCGGACGCGGCGAAGAAAGGGGCGATCCGCAGCCAGTCGGGCCTCGCAAGCGGCCTGCGCCAGGCCACGACGCCCAGAAGAATGACGGGCAGCATCGCGACCGAGCCCTTCCCAAGCATCGCAAGCACGAACGCAACCAGGCTGAGCCCGAGCCAGGCATCCGCGGCCCAGGCGCGCCTGCCTTGTGGCCGCGGCGACTCGTCCGCCCTCAGGAAAAGGAGGATCGAGATCAGGTAGAAGAGCATCGCCATGAGGTTCTTTCGCTGGGTGATCCAGGCGACCGACTCCACGTTGACCGGGTGAACGGTGAAGATCGCCGCGGCAAGGAACGCACCCGGCACGCGCAGCCTCTCCAAGACGCGCCACATCAGGACGGACTCGACGGCATGCAGGACCACGTTGGTCACATGGTAGCCGAGCGGGTTGTGGCCCCACAGGCGCCATTCGAGCCAGAGCGTCGACGAGGTCAAGGGCCAGTAGTCGATCGGCTCCCCGGTGAACCAGAACCGCCGAAGTCCATCCGCGGCCCTGATGAGCGGGTTGTCCGTGAGGAAGACGTCGTCGTCCCATATGAAGCCGGCCCTTCTCACGCCCGCGTAAGAGACAAAGGCCGCGACGACCAGCAGGGCTCCGAGCGCCCAATTGCGGACAGCCGTCCCCCCAGTCGGTATTCCCGCCGTGGATTCCCCGGGGCGGGACGAGGGGCCCAAGGCTCTCAAGGATACAGCCACTGTTCGCGCCACTCCCCGCCCTCTAGCACGCAGATGATCCGTTCATGGCGGCGGAACGGCTTCTGCCGCCAGAACTCGATGCGGTCGGGCACGACGCGGTAGCCCGACCAGAAGGGAGGCCGCGGCACCGCCCCGATATGAAAGCGGATCGCGTAGGCGGCGCAGGCCTGCTCGAGGTCGAAGTACCCCTGCATCGAGCGCGACTGCTTCGAGGCCCAGGCCCCGAGCTGGCTCAGCCGCGGCCGCGTCGCGAAGTAGGCGTCGGCCTCGGCGTCCGGCACCGCCTCCGTCCTCCCGGTCACCCGCACCTGGCGGCCGGTCAGGTTCCAGTAGAAGCACAGTGCGGCTTTGGGGTTCGCAGCGAGGTCCTCCGCCTTCGGGCTGGTCAGGTTCGTGTAGAACACGAAGCCCCTCTGATCCACGTGCTTGAGCAGCACCATCCGTACGGCGGGGCTGCCATGGGCGTCGCTCGTCGCGAGCGCCATGGCCGTCGGCTCGGGCTCGCCGCTTCGCGTGGCTTCGTCGAGCCACTGGGTGAACTGGGCTATGGGGTCCATCATTTAAGGCCTTGGGCCGCATCCGCGGCGGAAGAGCGTGTGCAGGTTCAGGCGCACCTCAGTCGCCCAGGCAGGTGCTCACCGAGCGGGCCGACAGGATCCACGGATGGTCAAAAGGAACGAGTTTCAGCTTTCCAGCCACAGATGCTAGCGGCACCGGCAACACCCTGTTGCCCCTTGCGGCAACCATGATCCCCTCGGCTCCGTTGGCTATCAGGTCGACGCAGGCGGTTCCCAGACTCGTGGCGAGCAGCCGGTCGCCGAACGACGGCGTGCCGCCGCGCTGTACGTAGCCCAGTATCGTCACGCGGGCCTCAAGGCCGGTCAGCCCCTCCAGCTGCTTGGCGAGCCGCAGCGTGTTGCCGGCATGCTCCGCCTCCAGCTCCGCAAGCCGCAGCTTGGCGTAGTCCTTCTCCTCCAGCGTGCGGGCCGCGACCCTGCGGCGCTCGGCGGCCACAAAGGAGGCGGCATCCTCAAGTGACTTCGCGCCCTCCGCTACCGCCACGATGCTGAAATTGGTGCCGACTTTCGACCGCTTTCGTATGGCCGCGGCAATCTTCTCCAGGTCGTACGGGATTTCCGGAATCAGGATGACGTCCGCGCCTCCCGCGAGTCCCGCTCCGAGAGTCAGCCAACCGGCCTTGTGCCCCATGATCTCGGCAATGATGATGCGGTGATGGCTGTGCGCGGTGCTGTGCAGGCGGTCGATGGCCTCGGTGGCGATCCCGAGGGCCGTGTTGTAGCCGATCGTCCCATCGGTCAGGGCGACGTCGTTGTCGATCGTCTTCGGCAGGGTCACGATCCTGAGCCCCAGCTCCGCCAGGCGCATCGAGTTCTTGTGGGTGCCCCCTCCGCCGATGCAGACCAGTGCGTCAAGCCTGTGCGCCCTGTAGTTGCGCACGATGGCCTTGGTCATGTCGCGCTCCTTGCCGTCGATCATCATGCGATGCGGCTTGTCGCGGCCCGTGCCTAGGACGGTTCCGCCGATTGTCAGGATGCCGCTGAGGTTGTCCTTGCTCAGGCGCTCGAACCTGTCCTGGGCAAGGCCGAGGAACCCGTCTCGAAAACCGAAGATCTCCCATCCATACTTGCCTATGGCAGCCTTGCCGACTGCGCGTATTGCGGCGTTGAGCCCGGGGCTGTCGCCTCCGGCTGTGAGGATGCCGATGCGTTTGATTTGTTTCTTCACGGGCGCAATGGGATAGTTGCGGAAGCCTAGGGACCGCGTGTCCGGTGTTCAATCATTGAGCGCCGGAAAATTCATCGGCCTGCGGCGATGGCGCCCGTCCCTTGGGCAACGGCCGGCGGGCGGGGCGAAGGGCGCCAATTTCTTTGCCTTTGAAACCCGCGGGGCGAAAATGCCGGCCGTGAAGAATCCCCTGGTCCTGGGATTGCGACGCCTTGCTCTCGCCATGCTCTCGGTCCCGGCGGTCGGTGCGGGCGCAGCGGAAGGCGCGGCCGCCGGAAAGGGGGCGCACGCCCGCAAGCTTCCAAACGGAGCCGAGGTGTTCACGGGCGCTCAGACCGTGCGGGTGCAATTCGAGTCGGAGGGCGCCGTCCGCGTGACCAAGTGCGTCTCCGATCGGGCGCCTGGCGAACGGAGCCTGATCGTCCTTCCGCACCAGGCGCCGCAGGTCGAGGTGGCCTATTCCGAGCAGCCCGGCTTCGTGACGCTTCGCTCGGGGCGCCTGTGCGTGGTCATCTCGAAGGCGACAGGGGCGATCTCGTATTTTGACGCGACGGGGACGGCCCTGCTCGAGGAGGAGGGCGCCGCGTCCATAACCGCGGCCTCGGTCGCCGGCGAGAAGGAGGCGTACTCGATCGAGACCCGCTTCAGGCTGAGTGCCAGCGAGGGCATCTACGGACTCGGGCAGCACCAGTCCGGCCTTATGAACTACCGCAGCCACACGGTGAAGCTCGTCCAGGCCAACACGCAGTCGGCGAACCCCTTTCTCGTCTCCACGCTGGGCTACGGGATCCTATGGGACAACTACTCCAAGACCATCTTCGCCGACACCGGGCACTGCTGCTCCCTGTGGTCGGAGGTCGCGGACAACATCGACTACTATTTCATCTTCGGGGGCAGCATTGATGGCGCGATCGCGGGCTACCGCGAGCTTACGGGCGCGGCACCGCTCTACGGCAGGTGGGCCTACGGCTACTGGCAGAGCAAGGAGCATTATGAGAACCGGGACGAAGTGCTCCGCGTGGCCGCGCAGTACCGGACGCGGGGGATCCCCATCGACGGGATCGTGCAGGACTGGGACTACTGGGACGGCCGCGACAACTGGAACCAGCTCTTCTTCGACGCCACGCTGTTCCCCCGCCCGGCCGAGATGATCGATATTCTTCACCGGGAGAACTTCCACTTCATGATATCCATCTGGTGCGGTTTCGGGCGGACGACGCCGGTCTACCGCGAGATGGAGGAGGGGGGATTCCTGTACCCGACGGTGGGCTGGGCGGGGTTCAGGTTCTTCGACCCCTACAACCCCGCCGCAACCGACCTCTACTGGAGGCATGTGCGGGAGGGGCTGTTCAGGCACGGAGTGGACGGGTGGTGGATGGACTCCACCGAGCCGGATATCGTCAACGCGCAGACAAAGGAGTCCCAGGAATACGAGATGAAGCGCATGGCGCCGAATCACCTCGGGACCTTCGCCCGCTATCTCAACACCTATCCCCTGCTGGCCACCGAGGCGGTCTACAGGAACCAGCGGAGGGACACGGACCGGAAGCGGGTCTATATCCTGACGCGCTCAACGTTTGCGGGGCAGCAGCGGGCGGCCGCGACGACCTGGACCGGGGACATCGGCGCGAGCTGGGAGATATACAGGAACCAGATCCCCGCGGGGCTCAACCACTGCATGTCCGGCATCCCCTACTGGACGTTCGACATCGGCGCCTTCGTCCTGGGCGGCTACGGAGGAGTCTTCTGCGACGGGGGCAAGGATCCCGCCTTCCAGGAGCTCTACACGCGGATGTTCCAGCTCGGGGCCTTCAGCCCCATCTTCCGCTCGCACGGATCCGACACGCCGCGGGAGATATGGGAATTCGGCGAGTTCACGAACGTGCTCATCGACTTTGACAGGCTTCGCTACCGCCTGATGCCCTACATCTATTCGAACGCCTGGAGGGTCACGAGCGAGGGGTACACCCTGATGCGGGGCCTCCCCATGGACTTTCCCAACGACCGCGGCACCTTTGATGTCGCGGACCAGTACATGTTCGGGCCATCGGTCATGGTCTGCCCGGTAACGGACTACATGCTGCATCGCCCGCCGGGAAAGAGCGTGCCGATATCCGCCGAGCACTTCCGCACCCCGGACGGCAGGCCCGGCCTCGCGGCGACCTACTACGGCGACGACCACTTCGGCTCCGCGGTTCGATCGCAGATCGAGCCTAGCGTGGACCTCAACTGGTACAACGGATGGCCCTCGTTCGTCGCGAAAGAGGCGTTTTCGATGCGCTGGGAGGGCAAGCTCGTCACGTCCGAGACGGGGCCCCACAGGTTCCATGTGAAGACCTTTGGCCCAAAGCTCCTTGAGATCGACGGGCAGCCCCTGAAATACACCTACACCTCGGTGGAGGCGGTCACGGAGCCCGTGAAGCTCGAGGCCGGCAGGGAGTATCGCTTCTCCTTCGCCACTTCAAACTCCGTGCTCGGCGCCTTCAGGGCGCAGCTGTTCTGGAAGACCCCGTCCATGCTCAGGGCAGAGGCCCTGCACGAGGTTCGCCCCCAGACCCGTCCCGTCTATCTTCCCGCGGGCCGCACATGGTTTGACTTCTGGTCGGGCAAAGCGACCCCCGGAGGACAGGCGATAAGCGCCGCGGCGCCGATCGATCGGATCCCGCTGCTGGTCCCTTCGGGGTCCATAATCCCGATGGGCCCCCCGGTGCAGTATGCCGCCGAGAAGCCCGGCGCCCCGATAGAGCTGAGGGTGTATCCCGGATCAGACGCCTCGTTCACCCTCTACGAGGATGAGAACGACACCTACGACTATGAGAAGGGGGCCTTCTCCACGATCCGCTTCGACTGGCACGACGCTTCGCGCCAGCTGACGATCGGGGCCCGCAGAGGGAGTTATCCGGGGATGCCCTCGACGCGGATCTTCCAGGTGGTGATCGTCACGCCAGGGCACGGCGTTGGCCCGGGAGCCATGGACGCAGCGGACAGGGCCGTCACGTACACGGGCGAGGCACAGAAGCTCGGCCTTTGAACCGCGCCGGACGCTCCGGAAACGCGTCGCCCGCCGCCCGACAACCCGCCAGCCGGGTACCGTCAATTCGAGCGGTTCAGGAGCTTCTTCTTCTCCGCCTGGAACTCCTCGTCGGTGAGGATGCCCTTCTTCCGCAGGTCATCCAGCTTCACCAGCTCGGCGTAGAGCTCGTCGGTCGTCAGGTGCCTTTCCGCCGGCGCCGCGACGGCGACAGGGGCGCCAGGTGCCGCGGCCGTAGCCGTGAGCTCCGGGTCGCCCGGGGTCAGGGCCCTGAAGGTGATCTTCGCGTAGGCGTAGCCCAGGCCGAATGCCGGCGTCTTGTCCGTAAGCGAAATCAGCTTGAATTCCTTTCCATGCTCCGAGCAATAGCTGGCGGCGGCCTCATTGGCTTCGCTTCTCAGCACGTCGACGTCCCTGTGAAAGGCGTTCTTGGCCTCGACCTTTATCGAATAGGTGTTGTTTCCCATCGAGACCACATCCCCGACGTTGTCATGCGAAGAGGCATATCCGGTCAACGCGACGCACATACAGGACGCTGAAAGCAGCTTGCCAAGGGTTCTGGAGTTCACCCCGGAAACGTCATGTCTCTTGGCGCACAGGTCAATCCTCGATGACGGAATCACGGCGCGTCCCGTCTTCCGGCGTCCCGGGCCCGCTGCAGGAGGCCCTGGCGGGCGGGAAGCTGGCCGCTTCAGGCCATCCAGCTCTCTTGCAATATTCGCCCGGCCGCCCAAATGCTCATGCGAACCCCTCCCCCCCGCTCCCATTGATTTCCCTGCCCCAAAAGAAAGCCCTGGCCGTGCTCTTGGCGATCCTGTCGGGTCCCCTGGCGTCCCGGGGTGCCACGGCGGCGCCGGCAGACGCGGCCACGCCCGCATCCCAGCTCTCCGTCCAGCAGCGCGACTTCATGACGTGGCGCTTCGGCATGTTCATCCACTTCAACCTCGGCACCTTCGCCGACACGGACTGGGCCGGCGGCTACGAGGACCCGAGCCTGTTCAACCCGACCAGGCTCGACTGCGGGCAATGGGCCGACGCAGCCAAGGCGGCGGGCATGACCTACCTCGTCCTGACGGTGAAGCACACGGAGGGCATCGCGCTCTACGACAGCGCCGTGACCGACCACGACATCACAATGTTCAGGAACTTCAGGGGCGGAAAGGGGGACATCGTTCGCGAGTTCGTGAACGCCTGCCGCTCGCGCGGGCTCAAGGTTGGATTCTACTACTGCTTTCCCGGAGATTACTCGGACGAGGCCCACAGGAACGCGCCGCCGCCGAACAAGCCAAATCTTCACGGCCTGCCTGTCGAGGCCGCAGGCGACTACGTCGCCTTCATGAAGCGCCAGCTGGCCGAGATGCTTCAGAATTACGGGCCGGTCGACCTCCTATGGGTGGACCAATACGAGAACAAGTACACCAAGGACAGGTGGCCGGAGGTGATGGCGTTCATCCGGTCGCTTCAACCCCGCTGCGTCCTGCTGGCCAACAACGCCCGCAACCTGAGCGACTCGGACGTGCTAAGCTACGAATATCCATGGAAGTCCGAGATGCCGCCGAGGGATAACCTTCTCCCGGCCGAAGTCTGCGACACGATCCAGACCGGCGCCCGTTGGTTCTGGCGCGAGGTCCGGCAGCCGTCGGACCTGCAGGCGGCCGCCGACGTTGCGGCCAGGGCCCGGGAATGCAACGGGCGGAACGCCAACTACCTGCTGGATGTGCCACCCGATCGCGACGGACTGATTTCCGGGCCGCAGCTTGCGCGACTGCAGGAAATCGGCGCCTTGCTGCGCTCGAATGGAACAACAAGCAGGGTAACGCCTTAGGACCGGGCCTTTGGGAGGCTGGCGTCCGCGGCCTGCAGATGATCCACCGGCCGTTGTTCCGCGCTGACGATGCGTCCAGAATGCCACCGGAGACGTATAAGTCGGGACTGAAGCCAAAATGCCGAAGACTCCAATAAACCGGAACCCCAGGGTGGAACCTGCGGACTGAATTTCCCGTCAATCCTGTTACAATTCCAAAGTCGTTCCATCCGGACCGATCAAGGATCCTGAACCGCGTGCCAAAAAACCAGCGCATCCCATGAAAACAGCCCCCTGGCCGTCGTTGAGCCTCGCAGCACTTCTAACCGCCGGACTCTGCCCACAGAGCAACGCCGGCCTGTTCACCGACAATTTTGAGTCGACGGTGGTGGCCGAACGGGCGAAGGACGCGCCGCCCGAATCGAAGGACCCGGTTTCGTATGTCGCGTTTGACGGCGGCTACATCGAGGCGGGAGACCCGATCGCCGGCGACCGGCCGCCCACCGCCGACCAGGTCAGGCAGGAGCTGCGCACCGCCCTCGAGGCGCAGGGCTTCCAGGCGGGACAGGGAACGCCTTCGCTGGTGCTCGCGTATTACTGGGGGGTGCTGCGGGTCGATCGCACCCAGATCAGGGTCCCCTTTGGGATCAAGACGAACCTCAGGGCCCGGATCGCGCTTATCAGCACCGAGATGCAGGGTGCCGAGGTGGAGAACCACATCCTGGGCAGGGAGAAGGGCAGCAATATGGACATGAACGCCTCATCGCCCACAAGGCTTGTGGGGCCACTGGAGACGGTCGCCCAGAACTCAAAGCTGCCGCGCATCTTCATCGTTGTCTCGGCCTATGACTATAGGTCGCTTTCCGAGCGGCATGAGGCGAAGCTCGTGTGGCGGGTCAAGCTGAGCGCCCAGGAATCCAGCGGCGAGATGTACGAGGTGATCCCTCCCCTGATCGCCGCCGGCGGCCCATTCTTCGGGAAGGACCTTTCAGACTCCCGATTCGTCAAGACGTCCCTTTCAAAGGCGCCACCGGTGAGCGGCGCCGAGGCGTCCAATGTCCAGCCGTCCCCCGGATCCTACAACCTGGACGGCCCGTTCATCCAGGCCATCCTGAAGAGGGAACGCGCCAAGGTCTCGGGGATGGAGGACGAAGACAGGACCTGAACGGGGTTCATCCCGCACGACCCTTCGATGACGGTCGGGCATCACGCGCCCCTTCAGGGCAGGCGCCTATAGCTTCAATTGGCCAAGGTCCAGCGAGGCGGTGCCTTCGACCGGCTTGCCACGTTCAAGCGCGGGCTTGAACCGGATGCTTCTGACAACCGACTCGAGATAGGGATCCTCAATCCGCTTGGTGCAGGCCGTGTCGGAATACGCCTCATCTGCAAGGCCGTCCTTCGAGACCCTTGCGTAGAAAGTCCCGGCGTATCTCCCATCCGCGAGACGCGAGGGCAGGTCCGCGGGCAGCCTGGCCATCGCGGGCACCGCGGGCAGCGTCTCGCCCTTGTGGGCGCCGACGTACTCCATCTTCACGTACTCGAAGGCCTCGTCGCGCGTCAGTTCCACGCGCTTGGACGAGACGTTCGTCGCCACCTCCACCCCCTGGTTGTAGACATGGAGCTGAAAGTCGATCGGCTCGAAGTTGTAGGGGAAACCTCCCTCTACGAGGTGCACGTTCGTCGGGTGCGAATCTATCGGATCCAGCGACTTTGCATACACAAGGTTCTGGACGGTCCCCTCCTTCGTGCCATTCGGATGGAACCGTGTGGTCGTGACGACATAGGGGTTGTGGAGTGGCCGCGCCGACGAGATCTCAAACTCCACGTCCATCGCGTCGAATCCCTGCGAGAGGGTCTGCTTTCCGCCGACCGACAGATCCGAGCCCGACTGCGATGCCGCCATGTTCACGTCATGCTGCGCGGATTGAAGCGCCTGGGTTATTGCCGCCGCCTTCTGGCCTGGCCCGGGGGCGCCGGGTCCTCCCGTCGTCCTGGTATTGACGCCCATCTGTGACGCCGCAGTCGTGCCGTCTTGGACGGCATTCGCCTGGTTCAGGGACGCATCGTGATCCGCATTCTCAACGGCCGTCTGCGATAGCGACCTGGTCAGCCTGACGCTGGGATCATTGTCCGTCGTATAGCCGCGGTCGCTCTTCAGCTTGCCAATGGTGGCAGAAACCTCCGAGAGCTTCAGCACCGGAGTTATCCTGATGCTGAGGGGACCGCCCTTTGTGGAGACGACCCTTGTTTGTCCGCCGATATCGATCACCCAGGAGCTGCCGATGACATCCCGAACGGCATAGAGTCCCTTCTCCTGGCCAATGGAGAAATCGGCACCCATGAAGAGCGTGTGGGTCTTGGCGGCGTCCACAGTGACCTTGTCCATCACGACCGCCTTGTCGTCCTGCGTCCCCGCCGAGAGCGACATGGCGGCCGCGATGATGCCGATTGCCGGAAGGCTACACCGCCTGTTCAACGAGTTCATGTGAACTCCTCTCGATTGGATCCATATTGGACGGCTGATGCTCGCGGGCACCCGCCGCGCGATCAGATCGCCAATTGGCCAAGTTTTAGCGGCGCGACACCCTCCACGGGGCTTCCCCTGTCAAGCGCCGGCTTGAAACGGATGCTCTTGACGACCGTCTCGAGGTAAGGATCCCCGATTCTCCTGGTGCATGCCGCGTCAAAGAAGGGCTCCTCCGCCAGGCCGTCCTTCGACACCCTGACATAGAACGTATCGCCGTACTTTCCTACCGCGAGACGTGCGGGCAAGTCGGCGGGCAGCTTCCCCATCACGGGCGTCGCAGGCAGCGTATCGCCCTTGTGGGAGCCCAGGTACACCACCTTGACGTATTCGAAGGCCTCATCTCGGGTCAGCTCCACGCGCTTGGACGATACGTTGGTCGCGATCTCCTCCCCCTGATTGTACAGATGAACCTCGAAATCCTTCAGATCAAAGCCAGGAGGAAATCCCCCCTCGAGGATGTCAACGGACGTTGGGTGATTGTCTATCGGATCCAGCGCCTTTGCATAAATCATCTTCTTGACCGATCCCTGTGCGCCACCCTTGTCGCCGAAACGGCTGATTATCACCACGTAGGGATTGTTGAGCCTGTGCGCCGCCGAAACGCCAAACGTCACCTCCATCGCGTCATATCCCGGCGAGCTGCCGCGATCCCCGTACATTTCGAGCCCCGAACCCGAGCTCAACGAGGTCTGCTCCAGCTGTGTCGCAAGGCGCCCGGTCTGCACGTTGCTATTGGGCGCGCCTTGGTCGGGAGTCATGCCCCTTCCAAACCCCCCTGGAATGTTGCCCAGTTGATTGTTGTTCGTGCCGGTAATGGCGCCGGCGTTGACCTGCGCTCGGACCAGGGAGGACTGTGCTTGGCTCACGGCGGCCTGGTACCCGGCGTTGAGGTTGGCTGATTCATCCAGCGCCTTTGTCAGCCTCGTGGATGGATCGCTGCCGGAGGTGTACGCAGGCGTTCCCTTCAGGTCGGCAAGCGTCGCGGAGACTTCCGTGAGCTTGAGCGACGGCGTGACCTTGATGTTGAGGGGCCCGCTCTTTGCGGAGAGAACCTTCGTCTGCCCGTCAACGTCGATCACCCATGAGCTGCCGGAGACATCCCGGACGGCATAGAGGCCCTTGTCCTGGCCGACCGAGACATCGGCGCCCATGAAGAGCGTGTGAGTCTTGGCGGACTCCTGAGCACCGGCCGTGGCCGGTATTATCATGCCGCTGATGATGATGGCGGGGAGCAGAAATCGGCTTAACACTGATTTCTCTCGGGAATGGATTCTTTGGTGGGTTTTCATGAGTTTGACTGGCTGTCCTTGACGACCAGTGTTTTGACGCGGGCGAGGAAGTCCTCGACTGCGTCCGTCTTTTCGATGCTGAGTGCCTTTTCCAGGTATTCCACGCTCTTGGCGTAGTGCCGGTTCTTAAGCTCGATGTTGGCCAGCTCAAGGCTGGCCATGTAGGTGCTGCTCGCGACATGGAACGCCGCCTCAAACGCTAGGGTCGCCCTGGGGACGTCGTCCTCGGAGGCGTAGGCCCGCCCTAGGCTGATGAGGGCCCGGCCGTCCAGGGGATTCACCTTGAGGAGCTGGTCAAGCTCGTGGCGGGCATCCGGCCACCTCTTTTGCGCCGCGAACAGGTCGGCCCGGGTCTGGATCAGCTCCACGCCTCCGACATTCGCGCCCTTGGAGCTGAACCTGTCCAGCACCTGCTCGGCGTCCGTCAGCCGTCCCGCAAAGATCAGGACCTGGGCATAGTGGAGCAGCTTCTGGCTTCCCAGCTCGGGTGAGGCAGCCAGCACCCTGTGGTACATCTCCGCCGCCTCGGGGACGAGGTTCTGCTCAGCATAGAGGTCGCCGAGGATGCCGAGCTCCTCGACGTTGGCGACGCCGGTTCCCGCCGCGGTTTCAAGAAGCACGGTCGCCTCGACCTTGCGGTTCTCCGCGAGCAGGATGTTTGCGTAGGCGAGCCAGTACCTCGCCTCGCTTGGGTGCTCCTTGATGAGGTTCTTCACCAGGGATTCGGCGCGGGTGAACTGCCTCCCGTCGATGCAGATGCCAAGCAGCCCCTCCTTCCAGTCCACGTTTGAAGGGTCCCCGCTGAGCGCCTGCATGTAGGCCATCTCGGCGGAGACGAGGTCGCCCTGTTTCTGCAGACTGTATCCAAGGAGCCCGAAGGTCGTGGAATCGCGGTCGCCAAGCCCGACCGCCTTCGAGAAGCACGGCACGGCGTCGGCGTACCGCGCGGTCGAATAGTAGAGAATCCCGAGGTTCACCCACGCGCGCAGGAAGGTCGGGTAGCGCTTCACCGAGCTCCTGTAGTTGGCCTCCGCCTTGTCGTTCTCCCCGGCCGCGTAATAAGCGTTGCCGAGTATGAACTGAAACGCCGGGCTGGGCTCCTCCTTGTCCGAGTTCATCGCCTCGAGGAGCTTGACGGCAAAGGCAGGATTGGACGTGAGCATCGTCACGACCTTCTGGTACAGGGCATACTCCTCCTCCGTCATCTCGGGCTCCCGCTCCTTGAGGAACGAGTTCGACTCGTTGATGATGCGCTTCGGATCGAGCTTGGGCTCGGATGCGAAGGCGGGCCCGTGAAAGACGGCCGCGAGCAGGACGATGAGAAGAATCCTTGGGGTTTTCATTACCTAAATCGTGAACGGCGAGCCGTTCGTCCATTTGTACCACACGAGCTGTTGCACCATGCACCGCACCTTCTTCCCCTTCTTGATCGCGGGACTGAACTCCCATTCGTCCCGGACGCACGCGAGCACGATGTTGTCGAACCGGGCGTTGCCCGAGGGCCTCATCACCCGGATGCTCGTCACCGCGCCCTGGGTGTCGATGACCAGCAGAAGGGTCACGCGCAGCGACTGCACGTCCTCGCGGACACGGCTCGAGACCCTTGCGATGGTCTTCACAATCGCCAGGGGGGGCTGGTCCACTTCGCTCTGCTGATAGATGTGCTGGAACTCGCCCACGGGGCCGGACTTTGGCCTCAGGTCGGTCAGGAGCTGGCCGAACTGGATCGTCGCCCGCGGCGGAAGGTCGGCCGGCGGCATGAGCTTGCTGAGGTCCGGAGGGACCACGGCCAGCTTCACAGGGCTGTCCGACGCCCCGATGTCGATGCCTGTAAGCGGAACGACGGCCTCCATCGGCTCGGAATGCTCCTCCGACCTCGGCGGCGGGGGCTCGGAGACGGCGGACACCGCCCGCAGATCCTCGATTTCGGCTGGCGGCGCGACCGCCTTCACCATCTCGAAGTGGGAGATGCCCAGGAAGAGGATGAAGGTGAGGCCCGCCCCAAGAGACAGGTAAAGCGCCTCATCGGCGAGGTGCTCGCCGCGGCTCCTGAAGCTGGGGTTGAATGCGGACTCGGACATCGGATTGAAATCAGGGTTTCTCCAGATGGGTCGTGGCAAACTCAACGTGCTGGATCCCGGAGCGCTTGGCCTCCGAATACACGGCGGCGAATATCCCAAGGTTGGAGGAGCGGTCCCCGCGAATGATGAGCGTCGGAACCCGCCCGATGGCAGCCTGCTTGACCACCGCCGCGACCTGGTCGGTCCGTATCTCCTGTCCGTCGAAATAAATGCGGTTGTCCGCGGTGATCGCGATAAGGAGCGCGTTCTGGTCGCCGCTCAGCGAGCCGCTGACGTCGGGCTTCTCAACCTCGACGCCGGGATCGTTGATGAACGCGCTGCTGATCATCAGGAAGATCACCAGCACCATGATGCAGTCGACCATCGGCACCATGTCGATGTGCGTCGCCTCGAAGCGGCTGCGTCCGATGTTTCTCCCGATCATGGCGCTGCGTCCAGCCAGACGCTACGTTCGATGCTGTTCAGCTTCTGCAGGTATCGCCGCAGACTGCCGTTGGCGACGTGCACGACCATGAGCGCCGGGATCGCCACCACGAGGCCCGACTCGGTGGCGACAAGCACCTCCGAGATGCCCCGGGCAAGCCCCTCCATGGTCTTCTCCATCGAGTGCCCCGAAAGGCTCTCGAATGTCGTCACCATCCCGCTCACCGTGCCGAGCAGACCCAACAGCGGCGCAGCCGCGATCATGGCGCCCAGCGCGATTCGCTGCTGGCGGAACGACTCCTGCATGTCCTCCCGCGCCCGCCGCAACTCCGGCAGGTGCCGCTCCTGGGCCGAACCCCTGCGGTCGAGGTCGCGGCTCGACCTTCGAATCGAGAGGAGCAGCTTGAAGCACCGCGAATACAGGATGACCGACAGGCCAAGGATCGCGATCATCACCGGCCCGCCCCTTTCGACGAGTTCCACGAGAGCCTTCATACGGAGGTGGCGTTCTCGCCGGCCTTAGCAGTCTCGGAGGCGGTGACGAATTCAAGGGCATAGCGCTCGAGCGACGAAAGGTTCCTCTGGATGCGGTGGGCAAGGAACCCATGGGCGATCAGGGTCGGTATGGCCACGATGAGGCCCAATTCCGTGGCGACGAGCACCTCGGAGATCCCGCTGGCCAGCTTGCCCGCATTGCCGGTGCCGAAGACCGTGATCAGCGCAAACGTCCTCACCATGCCAACCACGGTGCCCAGGAGCCCCATGAGCGGCGCCGCGGTCGCGATCACGGCGAGCAACGGAAGGCGCCGCTCGTAATGCAGCCTCTGGCGCAGGAGCACGGATTGGAGGTGCTCCTCCAGTATCTCCTTCGGACTCTCGGAGTATTGCATGCCGACCAGGAAGAGCTCGCGCACCGGCGCGCTCAGCGACTTCACGGCCTGTTCCGCCTGGGACCGGGCGCCGGAGGACACTCTCAGGAGGAACCCATGAACCACCTGGGGTGAGTCCACTGCCAGGCGGGAAAGGTCGCCGATCTTCTGCGCGATCATCGCAAGGGACAGGATGCCCACGGCGATGATCGCATAGGCGACCGGACCGCCCTTCTGGATGTGATCGAAAATCGTTCCCTTTGTCTCCTTCAGGCGCAAAGCCTTGCCGCCCGAGGCGTCGGCGATGATCGTTGCCGGCTTCCCCTGAAAGAACGCCGAGGCTTCCTGCGGGCTCCAGGCAGGCAGCCTGTAGGTGACGGGATAGGCCGAACCCGCCCTTGGCCTCGCCGTACCGGCGCCGCTTCCGTCGTCCGGCTGGAAATAGGTCTCCGGCCCCAGGAAGGCGAACGTCCCCTTTATCACCTGGTTGCTCCCCTCGATGAGCGAGCTCCCGGCAGCCGTGTAGCCGCCCAGGGAGCGCCTCGTGCGCGCCAGAAGGAATTCCGCGATGTCCATGGCCGCCTGGGAGCTCGTGACCGAGGATTCATCGTCGAGCTTCTGCTCGAGCGACTGCACGCGCTCGGAAAGCAGCTGGCCTTCGCCGGGCGCAAGGCTCTCGTCGAACGCCGTCAGGCCGTCATGTGCGAGCGTACCCATGTAGGCGGAATTCTTCCGCGTGGCGTCCAGGTCCATGAGCAGCTTCCTGCGCTGCTCGGAGAAATCCTCCCGGCCGGCCTCCAGCCTCTCAATCTGGCTCTGCGCCGTGACGATCCGGTCCTCGGCCAGGCGCATTTCCTTGAGCAACGGCGCCTTCTCATCGGTGATGCGTTTTCGGGAGCCGTTCAGCTCGTCGGCCGCCTTCCGAAGGCGCTCGCCGTAATCCGCCGTCGCGCGCTTCATGGCCTCGTCAAACGTCGCCTCTGCGCGGACAGCCGCGGCAAGCAGGAAGATTGCCGCCAGTGCTGGAAGGAATCGGGTCTTCATTCGGCTCAGTTCTTAAGGGTTTCCGCAGCGGGCTGACCCAGCACGGCCGGCACGGCCACGAAGTCTGGATCGGCCTTGTCGTTGTAGACTGCCATGAGCTTCTCCACCGGGCGCACTGCATCGGGCTTCGGCTCCCATTGCCAGCCGCGGGGCCCGGGCACCCCATGCCACGCCTTCCCCGCAGCACGGTCGAGCGCGTAGCCGTGGCTGAGCCCCCAGTATATGACCTCAAGCGACTTCGCCCCCTGCTCGCCGTCAATCGTCAGCACCTCGTCGCCGCACGTCACCGTTCGGTTGAACAGTGCGCAGCGATTTAGGATCGTCATCGCCAGCTGCATGCGCTCGCCGGCGCCGGGCCCCGGATTCGCAAGACTCCGGTAGGGCAGCTCCAGTGCCTCGGACAGGCGGGGCGGCAGCGCCGGGCGCAGATCGACCAGCTTGCCGACCAGCGCCTGAAGCCTGGTCTCGGCGCCTTGAAGATCATCGCCGGCAGCCTTGTTCTTGCCCTGCAACGTCGCGATCTCCTCGCGGTCCTTGGCAGTCGTTGCCTTCAGGAGATCGCTCTTCTCCTCAAGCGTCTGGGCGCGCTCCTTCAGGCCGTTGATCGTCGATTCGAGAAGCGGCCGCTCCGACGCCCAGGCGCTCTCGACGCGCGCCGTCTCCAACCGGGTCTTGATCCAATCGCTCGCGGCCTTTTCACCAGGACCCAGGGGGTCGCTGGCGGGCTCCGCGCGGAGCACGGCCCCGAGAAACAGGGAGGGAAGCAGAAGCTTTCGGATGGGTCGCAACGATGAGATGTTCATACTTGGGGTGCGGAGCCAAAGACCGCGGCCGCCGACACTTGGGTTGGATGGCGGCGCCTTTGAAGGGTTTTGTGCGAAATCAAGGACCGGGCAGAGGAGCGGCTGAGGTGACCAGGAAACTCCAATATCACTCCGACCGGTCGGGCAAAACCTAGGGGAGCCGATTTCCGTCCATTCGGCGAGTCCTTTGCCGGAGCGTCGTCACTCCTCAACTGCCGCGAGTTCTTCAAGAATATATTTTTCGGCATGGGGATTCGCCACTGTCACCCCTCGCAAGCACCGTGCCATCCGGCGCCAATCCAATCTAAGGCGTTTGGCCAAAGGATGTAGTGATTTCACCGCGAATGCACGACCTTCCTAGCCCCCCGCTTGGTGGTTGCATGCACCCGCTTTCTTGGAGCGCCGCAACCCTTGTTTGGACGTAGCCAACCAATTTGGAAATTCGGCTCCCTTTCCGGCTTTCGCGAATAATGTTGATGCTCGCACCCGCAGTGCTCGCATAGACGGGACCATGGCCGTCGACGCCGAGCCTCCCGCCGGGTGTGAAGTTCTCCTGCTTGAGGATGATTCCGTTCTCCGAAGGAGGCTTTCTGCGCATCTTCGGAGCCTCGGAGCCGAGGTGACCGAGGTCTCGACCATTGAAAAGGCGCGGTCGGCGCTGTCCGGATTGCACTTTGATTTCGCGCTCGTCGACCTTCACCTGCCCGACGGCGAGGCCCTGGAGCTGCTTAGAGAAGGAGCATTCTCGGAAAACACCGGCGTGGTCGTGATGACAGCCTTCGGCGGAATAAAGGACGCCGTGGAGGCCATGCGCCAGGGTGCGGGCGACTATCTTTCCAAGCCGTTTGAGCCGGACGAACTGCCCATTGCGTTCATGCGCTGCCGCGAGAAGCGAGGGGTTGCGCGGCGGGACGAGTTCCGCGTCGGCGAGCACTCGTCGGGCGAGGGCGACGAGCTCTTCTTCGGGGAGAGTCTCGCCGGCATCCGCGGCAAGCTCGACATGATACTCTCGTCCGAGCGAAGGCTCGATAGGGGCCTTCCTCCCGTCTTGATCGAAGGCGAAACAGGGACGGGAAAGAGCCTCCTTGCCGGCTGGCTGCACAGGCAGGGGCCGCGGGGCTCTAGGCCGTTCATCCGGGTGAACTGCGCGGCCCTTCCCGAAACGCTCGCCGAATCCGAATTGTTCGGGCACGAGCGCGGGGCATTTACCGATGCCAGGACGGCGCGAATCGGGCTCTTTGAGGCGGCCGACCGGGGCACCCTGCTGCTGGACGACATTGGAACGCTCTCCGCGCCGATTCAGGCCAAGGTGCTGGCTGTCGTCGAAGACCATGCCATCAGGCGCTTGGGCGCGACCAAGGAGATTGGCGTCGACGTGCGTTTGATCGCCGCGTCGAACGTGCCCCTTTCCGACCTCGTCAAGAGCGGGGGTTTTCGGGAGGACCTGTACCATCGCCTCCACCTTCTCCACCTGACGTTGCCACCCCTGAGAGAGCGTGGATTGGATATCCTTAAATTGGCCAGGCATCTCCTGGGGCGCATCGCCAAACGTCACCGGATGAAAGACATGTCCTTCTCTTCGGCCGGCGAATCGCGCCTCCTTGCATATGGCTGGCCCGGAAATGCCCGCGAACTCGCGCACGTGATCGAGCGTGAGATCATCTTCGCCCGAGGAAAGGTTCTGGACTTCGAAAGTCTCGGGGCTACGCCTCCCAGCTCGGTTACAGGCTGGAGAAATCCCATTTGGCGGGTTCCAGACGACGGCTTCACGATCGATTCCGTCATTACGGACCTCGTTGATGATGTGCTTCGGGAAACGGACCACAATATCTCCGCCACAGCCCGGCGATTGGGAGTCACCCGGGAGTTCCTGCGCTATCGCCTGAATGACCAGAAGCCACGCGAAAAGACCTAGGTTCCTTTCTCCAGGATGAAGCATCCCCATCCCATGGTTCGTCGGCGGGCGTAGCCGCCGGCCCAGACACCCTCAGGCCGTGTCCCTTCAACCATTCCAACGAACGATGCAGATCTGCCCAAACAGGCACAATTACGTAAGACAGTGATTGGATAACCCTTGTGAATATCTGGTTGAAATTGGCACCCCGGATGCAGTGCGTGCATCCCACGACCCCGTAATGGAAATTACCGCGTTCAGGACAAGACCTCTTCCCCAGCCTGTTCTGGTGCTGGTCCTAGCATTGCTGGGTGGTTTGCTGCGGGTTCCCACGGTGCGGGCGCAAAACCCGAGTTCGGACACCTTTGCCGTTCCGAGCGGGTCCCGGGAGGCGACGGATGGCGGCCTTCGCGGCAAGTTCGATCCCGCGCGTTTCATGAACGCGTTTACGTCCCACTACTATCTCCATCCTGATCCGCAGGCCGCCACCCAATATGCCTTCTTTCCGCCAGTTCCGCCGCCGCTGGAATCGGAGATTCCCGTGTTGGCTCCATTCGATTCCGGCCCGCCAGCGCCGGCGGAGCTTGAGGCATTTGTAGGGGAGATCTTCTATCCGTCCTTCGGCGCACGGCTCGCCTTCGGCGACTTCCCGAAGCCGCTGCGGGCCCGAATTGTGGCCTATCGGTACGCAAAGCTGGCTCTTCAGGACGAATTGCGTTCACGAATCGCGGCGCTGGCGGATTCTGATTCCGAAACGCGCGGGAGGCAGCTGGAGAGCCTTGCCGCCGCGCAGGCGCAGCGGATTTCTGCGTTGGAGGCCGAGGCTGAGGAGCTTCGCTCCGACTTGCGGCCGCCGCGCACATTCGGCATACAGATTGACAGCCTTGATCTCAGCGAGCGCCTCGGACGGCACGTGCACAGGGTGCGCGAAACACCGCCGGACACCGTGGATCTAGTGCGGGAATCCGACGCTATTCGCGCGGCGGCTTTCTACCAGGAAGGACTGTCGCTCGGGCAAAGGAGACTGCTTCTCGAGGCCGCGATAGAATTGGAGGCGATGGTCAACCCGATAGCGGGCGCGACCCGGGTCGAGCCAGGAATGCGCCTTCTCTACTTCTCACCCGAGACATCCCGGATTCCTATTCCGCAGGACCTGCCGGCGCCGCTGGGGGAGCGGGTCAGCGAGTACCTCGCCTCCAAGGATGCGCTAAAGGCCGAGCTCCGTGACGCGCTGGGAGACACCGCGGATGCGAGCAGCGACGCTCGCAGGGATGCGATGGTGAAACTGGCCGTATCTCAGGCGCCCCGCATGGCGCGCGCCGAGGCCATGGCTGAGGAGATTCGTCGCGGCCTGGCCATACTTCCAAACCTGCAGGGTCCCCCCGTACAGCCGTCGCTCCCACCGGAGCTTGCCTCACGGATCTCCGACTACCGGAGGCACAAGCTCGAGCTGCTGAAGACGCTGCGCACCTTGCTCGTCGCCCCCACCCCGCGTCTCGAGGGCAACCGCGTTCCGCAGACGGCAGCCCCATCGGATGTGAACCCGGGCACCCTCGCCTGGATGCACGACGGCTCGACCACGACCGAGATCCAAACCAATGGCCTGCGCGTCTCCGTAGCGGAGTTCGACCATCGGCAGAACGAACTCATTGCCGCGCTCAACAAGGAAGAGGCGGGCATTCGGGAGAGTCTTTCCGCCTATGTACGGTCCGCAGGCGGCCCTCAGGACCGGAAATCGGTCAACGACCTGCTGAAGGATTTTGAGAATGCGCGTCAACGCCAGGAGATATGGGACCGGTACCGGGACTATCAGACCGCGGTGTTGTTGCCGGGCCTGTCGGCTGGTCAACGTCGCCTGATCTTCGACGCCGCGATCGAACGGCTGGCGCTTCCGCTGCCGGTCGGCGAAAGGACAAATTGACGGCTGGAGCCACCAGAGCGCCATCGATGCCCCGGCCAATTCTGAAGCACTCGTTCGCCGCATTGTGCACGGGCGCGCTGCTGTTTGTCATCTTCGCGGCGCTGGTGACATGGTTCCGGTCGGACCTTCGCGGCGAGATCCACCTGAAGATCATCGAGAGGGATGCCGCGGTTCTCTATCCTATGGCGCTTCAGCAGCTGGCTGACAGCGCAGTGAATGGAGCCCCGAACGCCTCCAATGCGCTTACTGCGCTGCTGATCAGCGCCCGCC
>Ga0265320_10000675_pt1 | contig 25953 bp, 21 predicted proteins | sample 4827metaG_FD_202087 | JGI IMG/M metagenome (GOLD analysis project Ga0265320, IMG submission 202087) | Rhizosphere microbial communities from Carex aquatilis grown in University of Washington, Seatle, WA, United States - 4-8-27 metaG | ecosystem: Host-associated > Plants > Roots > Rhizosphere >...
TTCTCGCGACGTTCCGCGCGGCGTTCCGTCACGCGGCCCGTACGTTGACCGGCAGAGCTCGAGTCCGTAGCGTACGAATCGCCGTGAACGTCCTTCTCGTGAACCCGAATCGGGAACGGATGCCCTGGCCGGCGGTGCCCATCGGGCTCTCCAACGTCGCGACGGCGCTCGCTCGCGCGGGTCACGACGTCGAAGTGCTGGACCTCACGTTCGTGGACGACCCTGCCGCCGCCGCGCTCGAAGCCGCGCAGCGTCGCAGCCCCGACGTGATCGGCATCACCGTGCGGAACCTCGACAACTGCAACTTCGAGGCGCCCACGTTTTACCTGACCGAGATCCGCGACGTGGTCGTGCGCTCGCTCCGTGAAGGCGCGCCGTCCGCGCAGCTCGTCATCGGCGGCAGCGCCGTCAACGTGTCACCGAAGGATTGCTTCGAATACCTCGAAGCGGACTTTGCGCTCGTCGGCGAGGGCGAAGAGTCGATGCCGCGCCTGCTCGCGGCCCTGGAAACCAAATCCGACGTCGACCCCGCGTCGGTTCCCGGGCTCATCGCGAGGAGCACCGGACCTAAAAAGCTGCTCACGACGATCGGCCCGCGCGCGGCGCCGGGCGATCCGATCGGCGGCCGCGCGATCGCGCACGACTTCGAGACGTCCGCGCGGAGCGAAGCGTGGCGCTGGGTAGACCTCGAGCACTACGCGAAGAACGGCGCGCCGTTCTCGATTCAGACCAAGCGCGGCTGCGCCTTGAAGTGCTCGTACTGCGTCTACAACGGCATCGAAGGGCGGTCGTATCGCCTCCGAAAATCGGTCGACGTCGTCGACGAAATCGAAGAAGCGGTGCTCGCTCACGGCGTCCGCAGCGTCGACTTCGTCGACTCGACCTTCAATTTGCCGCTCTCTCACGGCCGCGCGCTCCTCGACGAGCTCTCGCGCCGCGCGCTCCCCGTCGAGCTCTCGACCATGGGTTTGAACCCGGCCGGTGTTCGCGACGATTTCATCGCCAGCATGAAGCGCGCCGGTTTTCGCACCGTCATGTGCACACCCGAGAGCGCCTCCGACGTGACCCTCGCGAGCCTCCAAAAAGGCTACGACAAGGGCGCCGTTATCCGCGCCGCGGAAGCCCTTCGTCGCGCCGAGCTCCGCACGTTCTGGTTTTTTATGATCGGCGCGCCCGGCGAGACGCTCGACACCGTGAAAGAGACGCTCGCGTTCTGCGAACAGCACGTCCCTCCCGACGACGTCGTGCTCTTCTGCACCGGCATCCGCGTCTATTCGGGCACGCCGCTCGAGGCCTATTGCAAACGCATCGGCTGGTTCGAAGCCGACGACCCGCTCTTCTTCCCCTCCTGGTATCTCTCGCCGGAGCTCGATCTCGCCGAGCTCTACACGCTCCTCGTGCGGGCCGCCGAGACGCACCCGAACTGGATGACGAACGCCGAAACCGTGCTCAGCGCCGGCATGGTCACCGCGATGAAACGCGCCTACGGCTCCCTCGGCTGGGAGGACCCCTTCTGGCAACACCTCCCCAAATTCCACCGCTTCGTCGCCAAATCACGCCTCCGCGGCCTCGTCGCCCACCACGCCCGCGTGAGCCGTATCAAGAACGTCGCGCATCACTCGTGAACTGCGGCACCCCGCATCCGCTCCGACGCATCCTTCTGAGCTTGGCGCTCCACCGCGGCCCCCGCTCACAACCGCTCGACGGTTCCCGAGCTGACGCGCTGGATTTCTCCGGCGCCGTCTTTGATGAGGAGGGAGCCGTCGCCGTCGATGCCGGCGCCTTCGCCGCGAATGCCGCTCACGCCGATGGGGACGCCGGCGAGGGCGTCGTGGGCGCGGAGCTCGGGCAAGAGGCCAGCGAGACCGCGATCGATGAAGACGCCGAGGCGCGGTTCGAGCTCGGCGAGGACGTCGGTGAGCGCCGCTTCGCGATCCGGAAGCGGATCGCCGAGCGCGGCGAGGGACGTGGCGATGCCGCGGAGCTCGTCGGGGAGCTCGCGGAAATGGACGTTGAGTCCGACGCCGACGACGACGGCGTCGACGCGTGCGCCGGTGACGCGGCTCTCGACGAGAATGCCGGCGAGCTTTCGCGGACCGACGACGACGTCGTTCGGCCATTTCAATGCGACGCTTTCGGGGACGCGCCGCGCCGCGGCCGCGCGTACGGCGAGGCCGACCAGCAGCGACACCGCGCTCACGCGATCGGCGGGCAGCTCCGGCCGGAGGAGCAGCGAAAACGTCAGATTTTCACCGGGCGGCGACGTCCAGGAGCGGCCGCGACGGCCGCGACCGGCTGTCTGTTCTTCGGCGACGAAGAGCGCACCTTCGGCGGCGCCGTTCTTCGCCGCTTCGAACGCGTCGTCGTTGGTGGATCCGGTCGTCGCGAGCACGGTGAGAGGCTGTCCGAATCGGACTCCGCGGTCGCGCCTCAAGCGATCGAAGCGCGCGGAGTCGAAGGCCGCGAAGGGGGCGATCATCATGGTGGTGTCGTGCTCACGAAGGTTCGAAGTCGAGGCCGATGTCGGCCGCGGGCGCGGAGTGCGTGAGCGCGCCGACGCTGATGATGTCGACGCCTGCCCGGGCGAGCGTTGCGATGCGCTCGAGTGTCACGCCGCCGGATACCTCGATGAGTGCGCGGCTCTTGGCGATCCGCACGGCTTCCTCGATGTCGGCCGGCGAGAAGTTGTCGAGCAGGACGATCTCGGCGCCGGCGTCGAGCGCTTCGTCGAGGGCGGCGAGCGATTCGACTTCGACTTCGATGCGGGAGGTGTGAGGCGCACGTCGTCGGGCGCGCTCGACCGCGGTGCGAATGCCGCCGCATGCGATGATGTGATTGTCCTTGATGAGTATGGCCGAGCCGAGCGTGTCGCGGTGGTTGTGCGCGCCGCCGGTTCGCACCGCGTAGCGTTCGAGGACGCGCAACCCCGGCGTGGTCTTTCGGGTGTCGGTCACCCGGGTCCGACACCCGGCGGGAATGGCCTCGACGTAGTGTCGCGAAAGCGTCGCGATGCCGGTCATGCGTTGTACGAAGTTCAGCGCGGTCCGCTCGCCCATGAGAATGGACCGCGCGCTGCCCTTCACGGTCCACAAGGTGTCTCCGCGTACGACGCGTTTTCCTTCGGGGGCGTCGAGCGTGACGTAAAGCGACGGGTCGATCGCCTGGAAAACGGCTCGAAAGACGTCGCCACCGCACGCGACGACTTCGTTTCGTGCGCGCGCGTGGGCGACGGCGAGGGTCGTCCCGTCGATCGTCGCTTCGGTCGTCAGATCGCCGCCTTCGAGGTCCTCGGCGAGGGCTCGATGGATGATGGGGGCGAGCATCACGTGGGGAATCATGGGTTCTCGTTCGGCGCGCGTGAACGCTCCGGCGTCACGCCCCGACACCGTAGCTTTGAGCCAAGTACGACGCAAAGAGGTTACACAGAGCGTGAAATGTCGCCGAGGCGCCGATGCCGCCGCGGCGCGTGCGGAGCCAGCCGAAGAGGAGCGACGGGAAGAACACCGAGAGGCGATTCGGATTCACCTCCGTCGCGAGGTGGCCGAGCGCGAAGATCGCGCTCGTCACGAGCACCGACGGCCCGAGCGTCGCGCCGAGAACGCGGATGCGGGGCGCCCACGCCTCGTCCAAGCTCGTCTGCAGGTAGCCGCGATAAAACGCCTCCTCGGGAAGCGCGATGACGAGCATTTGTCCGAGCGCTTCGTCGGCGAAGCTCGAGAGCGGCGCGGCGTGAAAGCCATGGGCCGGCGCCCACCACCATTTGAAGCCGAGCACGAACGGCGGAAAAACGACGGCGACCACCGCGAGCGCGACGCCGACCTCCGCGACGGCACTTCGCACGAGCCGGAGCACGTCGATGGGCTCGGGATCGAAGAGGCCCCCGAGCGAGAGCCCGTAGCGACGAGCGGCGTCCGGGTCGTCGCTCCGCAACGTGAGCAAGTACGTCGCGACGAGGAACGCGACGCCGACGGCGCTCGCCGCGTGCGCGGCGGGAACCCCATACGACAGCGCCGTCACGACGACCGTCGTCAGCGAGGCCGCGCGTACCGGACGTACCCACGCGCGACCTTCGGCCAACGGGATCGTCGCCACAGGACGTGCATCGTAGTCCCCCATCCAGCCCTGCCGCAGTTTTTCATCGAGCACGAGATGACGCGCAGCGGAAAACGCCGGGCAGGGCCCGAGCTCGCGGGTCTCCTCGCCCCGAAGCCTCTTCATTGAGATAAGGTCCGCGTTGCACCGCACGTGCTGAGGGAGCACGTGATTCGGTCGGAGGCCCCATGCTCGAACCGCATCGTCCGAATCCATCCGAGACGCACCCGTTGCCGCCCCCCGTGGGCGCGGCGAAATGGCCGCCGGATGACGACGACAGCCCGGCGGTCCCGGGCGGTCGCATGCCCCCCCCTGGGGGCGGCGGCTACGATTCCGGCGACGGGAACTTCAAGCGCGGCGCGGTCAAACCGCTCGCGATCCTCCTCGCGCTCTTGATCGCGGGCGGTTTCGCCGCGTTCACGCTCCTCGGCGCGAAGCAGGAAGCCGAGAAGATCCCCGTCGAGAAGGCGGAGCTCATCAAGAAGCAGCTCCTCGTGTTGCCGGTGGCCGAGCAGGTTCCGGAGTGGCGCAAGTACGCGACGTCCGAGAGCTCGTACCTGAAGCAAGAGTCGTTGAAGCACCTCGCCTGGGCGAACGACCCCCAGGGAGTGGGGCTCGCGATCAACGCGCTCTCCGACGTGGACCAGGCGGTGCGTGGTCAGGCCGCGACCGCGATCACCGAGTACGGCTCGCCCGCGGGCGACTCCGCGAAGCCCGCGCTCTTGAAGGCGCTCACCGAGGCGACGCCCGCCTCGAAGCCTCAGATTGCCTGGGCACTCACCGTGCTCGACGAGAAGGCGGCGACCAAGACCGTGCTCGAGGAATACCGCGCCGGACACCTGTCCCAGGTGGAGAAGCTCGACGGCGCGCTCGCGTTCGAACCGAACAAGCTCGTGAACCTCGTCGGGATCGACGAGCTCGCGAAGCTATCCGCCGATCCGAGTCCGGCCGTTCGCCAGCTCGTCGCCACCGTGCTCTCGCGAAATGCGGTGCCGGCGTACACCGATCCGCTGATCGCGCTCCTCAACGATTCGGACGCGGAAATTTCGCGTCAGGCAGCGCCGGGCCTCGGCAAAATCGGCGATCCGCGCGCGCGCGCGCCGCTCCTCGACAAGTTGAAGGGCGCCGACAACGACAGCCGCACGAAATACCTGGAAGCGCTCCGCGACGGCGTCGGCACCGAAGGCCTCGTCGTGTCGCTCCCCAGCATTCCGACCGAGGACAAGCAGAAGGAGTGGCACCGGATCGATCAGGTCTTCAACATGATCCGGAAGCTCGCCGATCCGCGCGGATCGGACGCGCTCTTGCAGTTCATCCAGAGCAAGCCCCCGATCCACTGGGAGACCATCGCCGCGTTCGCGATGGCCGAGGTGGGTGACACGCGAGCCATTCCGTCGCTCGCCCGCCGGCTCCGCATGGACGAGCAGAAGATTTATACCGACGACACCGACTACGACATGATGCTGAAGCGCAACAACAACGAACGCGTCGTTGCTGCGCGCATGATCGCGGACCTCGCGGTCATGTATCCGGACAAGCGCGCGGCGATCCGCGACGACGCGGAAGACGCGATCATGTTCTGGATCCACGATCTGCCGTCGCCGCACGCGAACGGCATGCGCGCGCTGGCGGCGATGGAGTCGACGAAGGATCTCCCTGCGCTTCGAAAGTGGGCGAATCCGCCGCAGGCGCTTCCGCGCGAGGGACAGCAGCCGCCGATGCCGGAGGAGTGGGTCGTCGCGCAGAGCGCCCTTCGCTACGTCGGGTGGATGAAGGATGCGTCGTCGTGGGGCGTGATGGAGAAGGACCTACGCCGCCGCGACAAGGACCTCGACGTCACGATGGACGGCCTCATGCACGGCGGTCTCGCGATCCTCGGCATGACCCTCCGCGCGGTCGGCGTCGGAGCCGCGCAGGGCTTCTCGGAGTGGGGCGATCACCGCGCGGTGAAACCCTTACTCGACTACATCGAGGAGCCGAAAGAGAACGAACAGTCGCGCAGCGAGGCGTGCAGCGCCCTCGCGTGGGTCGGCAATGCCGACGACATGGTGACCGTCGCGAAGAAGATCGACGAGTACTCGAGCGGCGACCCGAAAGACGAGTTCCGGCGCACGTGCCTCCTCGAGACGCTGATCACGCGGCCGATCCCGGGAACGGCGCCGGCGATCCTCGATCTGCTGAAGCCGAGCTCGTCGATGGGTACCCGCCACCAGGCGGCCCGCGCCATCGGCAAGGCCGGCTTCGACGCCAACGTCGAGGCGAAACTGTTCGAGCTGATGAAAGACGACACGCTCATGGTCGACGCCACCCTGGCGCTGATCCTAGGCGGAAGCACGGACACGGCGGCCCGTGCCGTCGCGATGTGGGCGGACAAGCCTCCGGAGGCCCTCGAGGAGCTCCAGGACCTCTGGTACAAATCGTTCGGATATTGGTCGAACGAAGACCTCGACAAGGGCCACGTCTTTCGGTTCGTCGACAACGCGCAGGCGATCGCGAAGGTCGAAATCAAGGACACGCCCCAGCAATGGGCGCCGGTGCTCCTGACCCGCCAGTTCGACAACCTCGACTTCGACAACGGGCCGCACTCGTTCACCCGCGTCGCGCTCCGCCATCGGTTGATGGACATGGCGAAGGGCGACGACGCGCAGAAGCGCTCGGCCGCCATTCGCACGCTCCTGTTCATGAAGGAGCAAGGCGTGCTCCTCGCGCTCCGCGACGCGCAAGGCGATACCGGGAAGCTCGCGAGCGACGCCTACCACGACCTCATGAATCCGAAGGCCGTGACGGGCGTGAAGATGCCCGAAGATCCGAATCAACCGACGGCGCAATAACGAACGCCTGGGACGGCTCATGACGGCGCGAACGGTTTCGAACCCGACGCGCCGGTCCCCCGCGCACGCGCCTGGGTCGTTCGTGCGGGTGGCAACCGGTGTGGCCGTGTGTGCGCTCGTGTCGTGCGGACGCGCTCGGGTGGCGTCACCTCAGGGTTCGGCGGCCGTCGAGAGCGCGTCGCTGCGTTCGGCGTGCACGCCCGGCGGACCCGAACGGTGCTTCGACGCGCGCGACAACAACTGCAACGGCCTGATCGACGAGGGCTGTGGCGGTCATTCCGGCGTCGTTCAATTCACGATCGCGTGGGACGCCCCGACCGCGGACGTCGATCTTCTGGTCACCGATCCGAAGGGCGAGCTCGTCGAGGTGGGCCGCGTGTCCGCGACGGGGCTCGTCAAAGAACGGGATTGCCCTGGCGCCCACGCCGAGTGCCGAGGCCGCAACTGGGAGAACGTCTACCTCGAGCGCGATGATGCAAAACGCGGCACTTATCGAGTCCGGATCCGCCTCGAGCGCCTCGAGGACGAAGATGTACCGGTGCGTGTGACATTCGGCGCGCGCGTGGGGCCGCGGAGTTACGCGAACGAGGTCGAGCTTCGCCACACCGAAGACCGCAGGGAGTTCGTGTTTGCGCTCTGAATCCCGACTATCGTGATCGATTGAGCCGCTTCGACGTCGGTCGAAGATCGGGGATGCATGGGTGCCATCATCGGCAAGATCACGACGACTGCGACGCGTCCGCGAGGGCCCGACGTGCAGATGTCCGTGACGGTGCCGATCGCGTGGTTCCTCGCCGGCGCGACGCTCGAGATCGCGCTGCCTCGAAACCTCACGTGCGCCGCCTGCGCCGGCGGCGGGTGCGACGCTTGCCGCCGTTCCGGGGCCGTCTCGCTCCGCGCAAAGAAGGCCGCGCCCGAGAGCGTCGAGGTTACCTTGCCGAAACCGAAGGACGGCGCGCCGGGGTCGCCTTGCGCGATCGTGATGCGAATTCCGGAACGCGGGGGTCTGTCGCTCGGCGAAGACGACTTGCCGCGGGGCAACTTGCTTCTCGCGATTCGCGACGGTGACGAGACGTCCCCTGGCATCACGCGTCTGGCGGGTCCAAGCGTACCGCCGCCCGATCTACCCGCGGAGCTCTTGGAAGGGGTCGCTCCGCCGGCGATCTCGGCGTTTCCGCGGCGTCGTCGCGCGCTCTTGCTCCTCCTCGCCGCGGCGCTCCTCGCGCTGGTGGTCGTCCTCGTCCTTCGTGCCCGCGGATAGTCACCTGGGATTTTCGACGGCCGGGAACGGGACGGTGTAGAAGCCGGCGAACATGACTCCGCTCGTCGCGATCCTCCTCGGCATCGTCGAGGGACTGACGGAATACCTGCCCGTGTCGTCCACCGGGCACTTGATCTTGATCGGACACTTCTTGGGAGGCGACGGTGACGCAGCGAAGTCGTTCGAGATCGTGATTCAGCTCGGCGCGATCCTCGCCGTGGTCGTGCACTACCGCCGTCTTCTGGCGGCGCGGCTCGCCGGGCTCGCGTCGGGCGACGCGGCATCGAAGGGTCTCCTCGTCGCGCTCGTCGTCGCCTTCATTCCCGCGGCGGTCGCAGGGTTGCTCCTCCGCAAGGCCATCAAAGCGCACTTGTTCGGGCCGATTCCGGTTGCGGCGGCGCTCATCGTCGGCGGCGTCGTCATGATCGTCGTCGAGCGCATCCGCAAAGCGAAGCACGAGGAGGGTCTCACCGGTCTCGAACACGTGACGCCCGGCCGCGCGCTCGTCATCGGGCTCGGTCAGTGCGTTTCGCTCTGGCCCGGTTCGTCACGTTCGATGTGCACCATCGTCTCGGGTCAGCTCGCCGGCCTCTCGACGGCGACGGCCGCCGAGTTTTCGTTCCTGCTCGCGCTCCCCACGCTCGGCGCCGCGACGCTCTTCGAATTCGTGAAGGCGCGTCACGAATTCGCCGCGTCGGGGCTCGGCGTGGAACTGGCCATCGGCATGGTCGTGTCGTTCTTCGTCGCCTGGGGCGTCATCGCCGTTTTTCTCCGCTACCTGAACAAGCACGGCCTCGAGCCGTTCGGCTATTACCGGATCGTGCTCGGCGCGCTCGTGCTCTTCTTGCTCTTGCACTGATCGAGCGTTCCAGCGCGCCCGGCCCGACGGGATAATCAAGAGCCGAGTCGCCGCGCAGACGAACACGGCCGGCTTCGTCGAAGAAGCCGGCCGTCCTCGTGCGAGATGCGCCTCGAGGCGCTCGCTCACATCTGGCTGTAGTTCGGTCCGTCGCCACCCTCGGGTACGACCCAGCGGATGTTGATGTACGGGTCGATGAGGTCGCACGTCTTGCAATGGACGCAGTTGGTCGGGTTCAGGTGCAGCTTCTTTTTGCCGGGCGCCGATTCGTCGTCGACCATTTCGTACACGTTCGCGGGGCAGGCGCGCGTGCACGGATTGCCGAACTTCTCGGCGCAGTCGGTCGCGCAGACGCTTCGGTCGAGCACCTGGAGATGCGACGGCTGGTCCTCTTCGCCCTTCGAACCGGCGAGATAGACGTCGGAGAGCTTATCCATGAAGAGCTTGCCGTCGTACGGAATGCCCTTCTTGATGTCCTTGAGGCCACCGACCTCGTCGAGCGTGCGCTTGGTCTCGAAGTCGTCTTCGACGGGCGTCGCGGTCTTCTTGCCGAGGATCTCGCCGAGCCCGATCGCGAGGCCGTTCTTGATGAGCGCGACGGCGAGGCCGTCCTTGAAGTTGACGTGGAAGTTGCGCGCCTTCCACATCTCCTTGCCGGCCCACGACTCTTCGAGCTTCTTCTGGTAGCTCGAGAGCGCCTTGGCCGACGTGTCTTTGGAGACGAGCGACTCGAACGCCGCCTCGGCCGCGAGCATGCCGCTCTTGATCGCCAGGTGCACCCCCTTCAATCGCTCTGCGTTCACGAGACCCGCAGAATCGCCGGCAAGGAGGAGACCGTCCGCGTAGAGCCGCGGCATCGCGAACCAGCCGCCGAGCGGCACGGTCTTGGCGCCGTACTGGATGACTTTGCCGCCCTTCAGGTAACCCTGATAGAGCGGGTGCGTCTTCATGCGCTGGAGCATGACCTGCGGATCGGTGTTCGGATCGGAGTAGTCGAGGCCGACCATGAGCCCGAGCGCGACGAGGTTCTCCTTCATCGAGTACATGAACGCGCCGCCGTAGGTCTTGTCGCCGAGCGGCCAGCCCGCCGTGAGCACGACTTCGCCCGCGGGCATTTGTCCGGCGGGAACCTCGATGACTTCTTTGACGCCGAGGCAGTAGCTCTGCGGGTTCTTCCCTTCGTCGAGCTTCAGCTTGCGTACCGCGTCGCGAGTGAGGCTGCCGCGCGTGCCCTCGGTGAGCACGGTCACCTTGGCTTTCATTTCGACGCCGGGCTCGAACTGGTGCTTCTTCTCGCCGTTCGCGCCGATGCCCTTGTCGCCCGTGCGCACGCCGACGACGCGGTCGCCGTCGTAGCTCATGTACGCGCCGGCGAAGCCCGGGAAGAGCATGACGCCTTTCTCTTCACAGATGCCCGCGAGCCAGCGCACGAACTTCGACAAGCTGCCGATGTAGAGCCCGTGGTCGTGAACCGGCGGCGGCATGACCGGCACCTTCGCCGAGAGCGTCGGGCTCAAGAGAAAGTGCATGCTCTCCTTCTCGACCTTGCAATCGAGCGGAGCGCCCTTCGCGATGAAGTCCGGCATCAGCTCGGAGAGCGCCTTCGGATCCATCACCATGCCCGAGATGCCCATCGCGCCGATCTCGGAACACTTCTCGAGCACGCAGATCTGGATCTCGCCGAGCTTTTCGCCCTTCTTTTCGCCCTTCTCGATCGCCTCGTCGTGCTTCTTCACGAGCTCGGAGAGGTGGTACGCGCCCGCGAGGCCGGCGGGGCCGGCGCCGACGAACAGCACGTCGACCTCCATCGCCTCGCGCTCGACGCCGTCGTCCTTGGCCTCCTCGTTGTAGTCCTTCGGTCGAATGAGCTTCACGTGCTTCTTCCGCGCCGAGTGGGGGTCGCCGATCGCCAAGAGCGCGATGTTCAACCCGACGAGGAGCGGAGTCACGGCGAACAACAGGTAGAGCCACATCATGGGAATCCGTGTCCTTTCGGTCGGTGTTGTACCTCAAACGAGCGAGTGACCCCAAAGCCTCGAACGCAGGTCGTCCCTGCGATTTTTAGGGGGCTCCCGCGCCGTCGCGCGCGTCGGCGGCACGTCGTTGCCCGCGCGGTGCGGCTGCCCACGTCAGGTTCCGCTGACAGCCGAACGCGGCCCGAGAAAGGCCCGCATTTCAGCGCGCCCGACTCGGCTCGAGTTCTCCACGGTGGACGTTTTCGGCGGGAAGCGGGGCGCGAGAGGCGCTCCGAAGGGGCGCCCCGGAGCGAGCGCGGAGGTTCGCGCGCGACGCGGCGCGGTCGCCGTCGGCATCGCCGTAACGGTGCTCGCCGCGCTGCTCGTCCGCCGCTGGGGGTCAGGGCGAGACGCCTCTTGGGATAGCGCGACCTACCTCGATGGTGCGCGCCACCTGGTAGAAGGCGCCGGGTTCACGAGCTCGCGCGGTGGCCTCGGTTTCGGTGCGCTTCTGGATCCCGGTCTGGTTTCTGACCGCTCTGGTGGTCGTTTCCACGGCGACGCGCGCTGGGCCCTGCAAGAGAAGGCGGTTCGCCGCGCCGGCACTGGGCTCCTCGACGTGTATCGAATCATGCGCTGAAGAGCGGCGTGCCGAATCCGGCACTCGCTGCCGGAAATGGCCGCATCGAATGCCGCCGATGGCACTCGTCTTCCGACTCACGCGCTGTTTCGCCGAAGAAACATGTCGGCACGAACGGTGCTTTGACGCGCCTCGCGCTGCTCACGGACCGACGCGAACTGCGTCGGCGCCGCGAGCGGACTTTACGAGAGGAGAGTCGCGATGGACATGCACCGATCGAGCACGGGACCAGGAAAGCGAGCGTTCAGGACGCCGCGCGGAACGGGGATTTTTGCAACTCGCGGGAGGCAACTGGGACCGATTCTGGTCCTCGCGGGCGCGACCTTGCCGGCATGTGGCGCAGAACCCGGGAGCGCATCCGATTCTTCCCCGCGGCCCGCGGCGCTGCCGGATTGGCACGACGTCGGTACCGTGCAGAGCGCCTCGACTGCCTCCGACGTCTGCAGCCTGGTGAACAACGTCGGGAACGCGATCCGGCAAGCGCCGATCAACGGCGTCCTCGGCAGCGCGACGCCGATCATCAACTGCAGCGCCGACAGCGTCACCAATCTCTACTATCACGGCGCGGAGACGCTCACGAACACGCTCGAGGATCTGTTCATCATGCCGTACGTCACCGACGGCGCGTACTTGTGCGGCATCGCGGATGCGGACGGCGCGACCGTCGACGGGACGCTCAATGCGCTGGGCGGCTTCGGTGTGCGATCGCAGTTCAACGTGATCACCCGGAATCCGGCCCAGGGTCACGTGGCCGGGCGCCGCGTCGGCTCGGTCGTGCTGTTCGGCGTTCCCGCGAAGCTCCTGGTGCAGGACATCGATCTGACCGCGCCCGTCGAGCTCGGCACGAACAGCACGCCGAACTTCTGGGGCGGGTATTTGAAGCTCGCCAGCACGGGCATCAACTGGAACTTCGACATGAGCGTCACGATCCCCATCGGCGCCATTCAGGTCACGATCCATCCGCAGTTTCACAGCCTGGGGCCGACGCGGAACGCTTCGAACGACGGGATCAGCTTCGCGCCGAACAACGGGAACAACCAACTCGCCGCTGCCTACCAGTACAATAACTGGCTCGCCTGCGTGCAAAACCCGACCACGTGCCCACAGCCGCGGAGCGACGTCGACAACGGCACGCTGATGCTCGAGCACCTCGTGTCGTGCCCCGGCGACATTACGAACTTGAGCGACGGGTTTCTGCCCTTCTACAGCCCGTGGGGGGGAGCCGGCTGCGCGTCGCAGAGCTTCATCTTCATCGACGTGCTGAACAACTGGTTCCACTTCGGACGTCCCTCGGGCGTCTCGCTCCTGCCGGGCGAACCGAACAACGTGATCACCAGTACGACGGATACGAACACGTTACAGAACAGCGCGACGTTCTGGGCCGGCCTCGACGTTCAGACGGCGTTCAACATCGACATTCTGAGTGTCTCGCTCGACGTGAACACGACCCTGGCGTCTCGAGACGGTTTCGCCGTGCGCCAGGCACACACGCTCCCGAGCGAGCTCGGACAATTCGGCGAGCCCGTCAACGTGACGACCGATCTCAACGCACAGTCGATGGCCAAGGTCGACATCGACACGACCATCGCCCTGACCGGGCTCCTCGGGCCCACCCACGTCCACTTCTCGCTCGGGCCGTGGGATACGGGCAATCGTGAATCGTCGACCGCTCCCAACGCCGCGATCACGAACCTCGGTTACACGAACGTCAGCAGCACGAACCAGTACACGAGCCTGAACGAATACCAGGTCAAGGGTGTCAACAAGACGAACCCCGACTCCGCGCGGCTCGCGTGCATGACCACGGCTCCGACGACGGCGACCGCGGTCGCTCCCGACGACCCGGCGGGCTATTTGAAGAACGTGGCCACCGCGGCGATCAACTCGGTCCACCCATGCAACGTGCAGACCTGCACCGACGCTTCGCACGAGACGGACTACGCCTGGAACAGCTCGACCCACGCGCTCGTCCGGAGCACGACGCACAATCCGTGCACCATCTGCTTCGAAACGAAGATGAACATGTGCGACGCCGGCGGCAATCTGCTGAACGATCCGACGACGGGTCGCCCCATTCTCATCGAGGAGGGCACGCTGAGTCCTCTGCCGCTCGGCTGCGTCCGCTGACCGATCGCCGAAACGAAAAACCCCGACGCGCCGCGAGGCACGCCGGGGTTCGGCCTTCGGAGCGGTGAGCGCCGTCTACTGGATCTTCTTGATCTCGGCGATGAGCTCGGGGACGACCTTGAACAGGTCGGCGACCAAACCGTAGTCGCTGATCTTGAGGATCGGCGCGTCGGGGTCCTTGTTGACCGCGACGATGACCTTGGAGCCCGCCATGCCGGCGATGTGCTGAATGGCGCCCGAGAGACCGAGCGCGATGTACAGCTCCGGAGCGACGACCTTGCCGGTCTGGCCCACCTGCCAGTCGTTCGGCACCCAGCCCGCGTCGACGATCGCGCGGGTCGCGCCGACGGCCGCGCCGAGTACGTCGGCGAGGACCTCGACGGTCTCCTTGTAGCCCTCGGGGCCCTTGGTGCCGCGACCACCGGAAACGACGATGCGTGCATCGGCGAGCTCCGGACGTTCGCTCTTCACCTCGGCGAACTCGACGAACTTCGTCTTGAGCGCCGCGGCGTCGACACCCGCGTCGAGCGACTTCACTTCGCCGCCAACGGCACCGGGCTGTGCGGCGTCGAAGTCCGTCGGACGGACGCTCACGACCTTGCGGTCCGTCGTGATCTCGACCCACTGGTTCAGGTTGCCGGCGAACATGGGGCGCTTGAACGCCATCTTGCCGCCGATGTCCTCGAGCCCGGTGATGTCGCTCGCCATGCCCGCGCCGATCTTCGCGGCGACGCGCGGCAAATAGTCGCGGCCTTGAGCCGTGGCGGACGCGCATACGATGGCGGCTTGCGCCGCTTCAGCTCCGGCGATGGCCGCTTTCGCGAAGCCCTCGGCCGTGTAGTTCTTGAGACCCGGCGACGTCGCGGTCCACACCACGGCGACGCCGTACTTCCGGAGTTCCTCGGCCGCGGCCGCGACGTCGTCGACGCCACAGACGAGCGCGTGAACCTGACCGCCGAGCTTCGCCGCGGCTTGCTTGGCGAAGGTGATGGCGGGGAGGGTGGTCTTCCGAAGCCCGTTCTTGAGCTCGGCAACGACAAGTACGTTTTTCATCGTCATGTCCTCTTCAGATGACCTTCGCTTCGTCGTGAAGCTTCTTCACGAGCGTGGGGACGTCGGGGACGAGCTGACCGGCTTTGCGCGCCGGCGGTTCCGCGACCTTGAGAGACTTCACCTTCGGCGTCACGTCGACGCCGAGCTCGGCGAACGACGTCTCCTTGAGCGGCTTCTTCTTCGCCTTCATGATGCTCGGCAGCGAGGCGTAGCGGGGCTCGTTCAAGCGCAGGTCCGCGGTGACGATTCCCGGCAGGAGGACGTCGATCGTCTCGAGGCCACCGTCGACTTCACGGGTCACGCGGACGCTCTTGCCGTCCTCGCTCACCACGACCTTCGAGGCGTAGGACGCCTGACCCCAACCGAGGAGTTCGGCGACCATCGAGCCGGCCTGACCAGCGTCGTAGTCGACCGCTTGCTTGCCCATGATCACGAGGTCCGGCTTTTCGTCGGCGATGATCTTCGCGATCGCGTGCGCGGCGGCGGTCGAGTCGACCTCGCCGTCGTGTTTCACGAGCACGCCGCGGTCGGCACCCATCGCCAAGGTCTGACGCACCTGCTGCGCCGCATCGGCGGGGCCGATGCTCACGACGACGACTTCACCGCCGTGCTTTTCCTTGAGGCGCAGTCCCTCCTCGACGGCAATCTCGTCGAAAGGGTTCACGACCCACTTCACACCGTCCTTCACGTAGCCAGAACCGTCACCCGCGACTCGTAGCTTGATCTCGGGATCCGGAACTCGCTTTGCCGTGCAGAGAATCTTCACTTTCGCGACCTTTCTCCCCGGGAATTGGAGGCCCGCCTCATAGCCAGGAGACCCCTTCCTGTCAAGACGACGCTATGCGTCATTCCCGAGCCCGATCCGGCTGTGATCGCGCCGAGTTCTCGTCCGACTCGCTCGGAGACCTCTTGTCGATATACTTCAGCGCGTGACACCCCTCCGCCGCTACGTCGATGGTGGTCCGACCACTCCGCCGGTGCGGGCCGACGACGAGACCGAGCCGAAAGAGTCGCTCCGATGCGACGCCTGCGGCGAACTCATCGACGGTGTTCCGGCCGGTTCAGGCTTGTTTCTTTGGACCCGCGGAGAGGAGGTTCGCTACGAGGAACCCCCGCTCTGCGAACACTGTGCGTACGCGATCGCCGTCGGCGGCACCGCCCAGTGGGACGGCGAAGAAGAAGGCTGAGCGCCTCACGGTTCGTCCGCTGACATCGGAACGGGCGACCGGACGGGTGGTGCGTATTTCTTTTTCAGATCGCGTGTTCGCCGATCTCGCCGGTTCGAATTCGAACGGCTTCGAGCACCTCGGTGACGAAGATTTTTCCGTCGTCCGGTGCGCCGGTTTTCGCCGCCTCCGAAATGGCGTCCACGACCTGCCACGCGAGCGCGTCGCTCGCGACGACGTCGACGCGGATCTCCGAAACGACGTCCACGACGTACGCGCATCCGCGAAACGTGCGCACGTGCTGCGACGGGCGGCCGCAGCCTTCCACTTCCGTGAACGTCATGGCGTGCACGCCGAGCGCGTGAAGCGCTTCCTTCACGTCGTCGAGCTTCGAGGGTTTGATGATGGCTTCGACTTTCTTCATGACGAAAATCTAGGCGCCTCGCCCTCACGCCGACGTCAAGAGGCGACGAAGGTGCATCAAGAACCCGTCAACCGTGCCAGCTATCTCATGAACCTACTACGCCCCCGCTGCTTCGGTCGGCCTCCTCGTTTCAGAGGATGGCGCGGGCGAAGCGAACCCAGAGGACGAGCAAGACGACGTTGCTCGCCGCGAACACTGCGAGTCGGTGAATGACGTGGTTGTACGTCAGGTGGACGAGTGAGTGCACGGCGCGGAGCGCGACGTAGACCCACGCGAGGACGAGCGTGGTTTCGTCGACGCGGCGTGTGACGTAGAACGAGAGGCACACGGCGTAGAAGAGCACCGGCAGCTCGAGCAGGTTCATGTAGTTCCGGTTCGGGATGCTCACGTCGGGCGGCACGCGCGTCGACTCGCCGTATTTGAAGTCGTCCACCTCGATGCGCCGCGAGCGGCCCGCGCGGATGCGCACGAAGGGAATGCGCAAGAGCACCGTGAAGGTCACGAACACCAGCGCGAGCATGGGAACGAAGATGCGCGTCGGGTCCATGTTCGCTCGTCGCGGTGACGTACTTTTTACCACACCTCGTCGGAGCGTTTCGCCTGGTTGTGGATGACGGCGACGCGTCCCTGTAGGCTGGAAGTCGACCATGCCGCCGGACTTGTCGCGGGCGATTCTCGTCACATTCGCGCTGACGTTCGCGCTGTTCGTCGCGTCGGCGATAGAGCGCGCGCGGACCGGCAAACCGATCCTGTTCTTCGGTGTTTCCGACGCGGCGTTCATCGAGCACACCGCGTCGGGGTCCACCGTGATGCCGTCGTGGCGACGGTTCTTAACCGGAAACGGCTGCCTCGTTATCGCCGTCGCGGAAGGACGGCTCGTGATCCGTCCGTTCTTTCCGTTCAACATGATGTTCACGCCGGAGCTTCTGCGACTCGAATACGACGTGCCCGTGAAGAACGTCGTCAGCGCGACCATGCACCTTCTCCTCGGGCGCGAGCGCGTCCATCTGGTGTTCTGGGACGACGACGGCGAGCGCTGCGAATTTTCCGCGTTGCTGAAGGACCCCGCGACGTTCTTGCGTCTCGTGACGCCACATCACGACGACGCGCCGGCGCACTCTCGCCGTTGATTCAGTGCAACGTCGGCGGTGCTTCGCTCGGTGTCGGGGGCTTTCGCGCCAGGAGCTCTTGCGCCGTCGCGCGGAGGGCGAGCGACGTCTCGGTGCTCTTCATGATGTCGCGAAGCTCCTCGCGGTTGCAGAGCCCGAGCAGCGGAATTGCAATTTCCGTCGGCGACCCCGGATTTTGCACGATCGCCATGCGCACGCGCGGCCGGCTCATGAAGCGGTAGGAGCGCGCCAGCTCCTGGACGGCCGAGACGCTCGCGGGGCGACGCGCCGCAAGCCGGATCGCGTCGTCTTCGACCATCTTCGGATTCTCGAGAAGCTGCCGGATGACGAGCGGGTGCGGGTCGAGGATGAGCTTGTCGAAGGCCTTGCGATCCGGACGGCGCGCGAGACTCTTCCGTTCGCCGAGCGTGAGCTCGCGTCCTTTCTCGTAGGCGGGCACCCGCTCTTCGTCTGGTTTTTGGGGGCGCACACTCGTCGGCGGCGCGCGGCGGAGAAGGCGGCGGAGTCCGAAGAGACGCTCTTCGACCACCGCCTCGCGGCGCATGCGATCGGCGAAGCTCACGTTGTTCGAATCGGTGAACACCAGCGCGATGGGCAAGAGCGCCTCTTGAGCGCGCGGGTCGAGCGCTTCGCTTTCTTCGACGACCGCGTTGACGAGCACGGCCGCATCGGCGGCGCTCATGTGCTCGAGCTCCGCCCTGAGCCACTCGACTCGGAGCCGGCCATCTGCGAGCGACAAGAGGATCCGCTTCAAACGGTCCGGGCTCATCGTCGAACAAAGATTAGTAGAAGTCGGGAGCCTCGCAAATGGGCGCGCCGGAACGCGGGTGGTATGCGCACCGAGTGTGGCGCTAAGCTCCACCCGTGACGGCTCTCCCGCCCGTGGATCGCCTGCGCCGCGCCTTTCAGGAGCACGCGGGGGGCGCGGTCGAGCAGGCGCTCTTCGCGCTCCTCGCGGGAGCGATCGTGGGCGGCGCGTACGTCGCTCGCATCGGCACGACGGAGGCGCGTGCGTCGGTGGCGGCCGTCGTCGCGCTCCTGGTCGTCTGGCAAATTGCCTATCGCGTCGCGCGCCGTCGCGAGCGGGGCGACGTGCGGCGGACGTTGCGACGCGTGCTCTTCACGACGGATCCGGCGGCCGGCGCGCGGGCGATGCGCGCGTTGTCACTCGTGGAACGAACGTCGAAAGACGACACCGCGGGCTCGCCCGAGCTCGCCCAGCTCCACTTCGATCGGCTGCTGGAGCGGGTCTCGAGCGCCTCGGTCACGACGGCGGCGAAGAAATACGCGCAGCGCTACCGCGGACTCGCCGTCACGTTGCTCTCGATGGCCACGATCGGCGTGTTCATCGCGCCGGCGCGGGTCGTCGAGGGGCTCGACGTGCTGTTCGCGAAGAACGGGCGCGCGCCCATGACGATGAGCTGGCTTGCCTATCCGCGGCTCTCGGCGCAACCGGCGAGCTACACGCGAGAGTCGGAACGCGCGCTCGTCTTCGGGACGTCCGTGGAGCTCTCGATGGGAACCGTACTCACCGTGCGAGGCGTGCCGCGCGTCCCCGATCGCGCGCTCGTGCTCACCGACGGCACGCGAGAAGAGCCGTTCACGAGCGACGGCGCGGGCGGCGTCGTCGCGCGCTACGTCGTGCGCTCGAACGCGCTCCTCCGCGTCGCGTCGCGGTTCGGCGCGGTGCGCATCGACGATGACGACACGCTCGACGTCGCGGTCGTTCCCGACGATGCGCCGACCGTCGAGCTCGACGGCGCGCCGCGAACGGTGAAGCTCTCCGACGCCGAGCGCATCGAGCTCAGGTGGACGGCGCGCGACGACCACGGGCTCCGCGAGGCCGACCTCGTCTTACGGTCGGGTCCGCGCGAAGAACGCCGCACGCTCGGGCGCTTCGACGGCGAGAGCAAGCTCGAGAGCGGCGGCCACGTGCTCCCGTCGCGCGACGCTTTTCTGCGGCGGATGTTCTTGCCGATCCGCATCACCATCGAAGTCAAAGACAACGACCCGTACGACGGCCCGAAATGGACGGCGAGCGCGCCGATCATCGTGATTCCACCGGAGGTCGGTGAGCCGGAATCAGCACGATTTGCAGCCATTTCGAAGCTGCGCGACGCGGTCGTCGACTACCTCGGGTGGCTCGGCGATAAGCCCGAGTCTCCGGCCGATCGCGCGACGGACCGCACCCAAGAGAGCGCCGGTCGCGCCGCGGAGCTCCGCGCTCAGGCGGCGTCGACCCTGTCGCAGAGTTACTCCGGCGCGCCGTTTCCCGCGCGTCTCAGGACGTTCATCGAGGGTCAGTTCGACTTGCTCGCCCGAACCCGCGGCGCGCCGACCGAACGCGCCGTCGAACAGGCGGCGCTCGCGGTGGACGTCGCGCTCCGCGCACTCGGCAATCACGACGCCGCCGACGTCTCGAAGCGGCTCGGCGACGTGGCGGAAGAAGCGGCGACCGGCGCGCGCGTCGGTCGCGAAGGCGAGCACGGCAAAGACGGCGTCGAGCGGCTCGACGCCGCGATCGACGTCCTCGACAAGGGCATCCGTCACTTGTCGGTGCTCGCGGCGCTCGGCGAAGACATCGGGAGCGTCGCGACCGCCGATCTCGCCCGCGTCCGCCGCTCGCGACAGAAGAACGACTGGATGCACGCCGAGCTCGCCGCGCTCCATCTCGCGGCGAGATTGCGACGCCCGATGCCGTCGTTCGGCTCGACCACCGGGCATCCGGGCGGGGGTGGCGGCGGTGGAGTCGAATCCGGCCACGGCCAAGGCGGCGATCAGGATTCGCCGTCGCCTTCCGATGCCAACGAGGAGTTCGAACGCGTCGCCCAGCAAGTGGAAGCGCTCGCCCGCGATCACGAGAACGCGCTCCACGGTGTGGAGAACGCGCTCGACGACGCGGCGAACACGGACGCAACCGACGCCGACCGCGAACAGGCGAAGAAGCTCGCGACGAAAATCCGGGACGCCGCCGATCCGTTGCCGCTCCCCGGCGAAGAGTTCGGCACGCCGCGCGCGTCGGCCGCGCTCGCTCGCGAACACGCGAACGCGACGGCGCACTCCGTCGAAAATCTGTCGCTCTCGGAGGCGAAAGAGAACGCCGACAACGCGCTCGGCGCGCTCGACCAGGCCGAGCATCGGCTCGACGCCGACGACCCGCTCCGTCAAAACTTCGCCGAGATGCGCCGCGCGCTCCGTGACGCTCGCGACTTCGCGGAGCAAAAGCTCGCCGAGCGCCGCGCCGCCGCGGAAGCGAAGGCGCGCGACGCGGTCACGGGAGCCGGCGACGCCGAGCGCGATTTGAGCGAAAAAGCGTCGAAATTGGCCGAAAATCGGCCGGGCCGCGACGGCGCGGCGCTCCCGCACGAGCTCGCCGATCAGATCGGGCGCGCCGGCAGCGTGATGAAAGAGGCCGCCGAGGAGCTCGCGAAAGGACACGGCGAGCGCGGCCTCGAGCTTCAGCGCGAAGCGCAGCGGCTCCTCGAACAGTCGCAACAAAACCGCTCCGACCAACAAAAATCGAACGCCGACGATTCGGACGATCAAAAAGGCGACAGTCGCCAGAGCACCGGCGAACGCGGCGAAGATGGAAGAGATCCGTCGCTCGGCGGCGAAGTTCCCGGGCCCGACGGCCGCGCGGGCGCCGAAGAATTTCGACGTCGCGTGCTCGAGGGGCTCGCGCACGAATCGAGCGAACGCCTCTCGCCGTCCGTACGCCGTTACGCCGAGGGCCTTCTCCGATGACCGCTCGTCGTCTCGATTTTGCTTCGGCGCGGCGCTCGTGGCTCATTTCCGTGAACGCCGCGCTCGTCGCGTTCGCCGTCGCGGCTTCTTCTTTTTTTTGGGTGGCGCCTTCGCCGGCGCTCCTCCTCGGTCCGAGCGTCGAAGAAGTCTCGGACGCCATCACGGAGCTCGAGGTCGACAAAGCGCGTGCGCTGATCGGAAAGCTCGACGCGGACTCGACCGGTGCTGCGATCGAGCGGGCGCGCCTCTCGCTCTACGTGGGAGACTGCGACACCGCGCAAGCGACGCTCGCGTCGCTCACCGGCGTGAAGGAAGCCGCGCCGCTCGCCGATCTCGCGAAGAACTGCGCGCGCGCAACCGCGGGCTCGGTGGTGATCGAGGACAAGGAGCACGATCTCTGGATCCGTCTTCAGGACGAGAGCGATCGCGTGCTCTTGCCCCTCCTCGCCGACGTCGCGGTGAAAGCGCGCGCCGCCATCGTGCGCGATCTCGGCATCGAGCTTCCCAAGCCGCTACGCATCGATCTGGTGCGCGATCTGTTTTCTCTGTCGGCGGTCAGCGGGCTCCCGCTCCAGGCGGCCGAAACGACGGGCACGGTCGCCGTCGCGCGGTGGGGAAGGGTGAACATGATCTCGCCGCGCGCCGCGACCCTCGGCGGCGGCTATCCCTGGGAAGACACGTTGCAACACGAGATGACGCACCTCGCGCTCTCGCACGCGACGCGCGATCAAGCGCCGCTCTGGCTGCAGGAGGGGCTTGCGAAGCGGCAAGAGACCCGCTGGCGACCGCCTCGTCCCTTCGACGGCGATCCGGCTCCCGACGAGGTCGCGCAAAACGCGCTCCTCACGGGCGAGTCGGTCGGCATCGATCAACTGGGTCCGTCGATTGCCATGCTCCCGAGCGCGGACGCGGCGTCGATCGCGTTCGCCGAGGTGTCGAGTTTCATCGAGTACTGGATCAAGGTGAATGGCCAGCCCGCGCTCCGTCTCTTGTTCCAGGACTTGAAAGGGCTCGGCACGAACGAGGCGAGCCGGGCGCTCGAGAGCGCGTCGGGGTACGACCTTTCGGGATGGATCGTCCGCTGGCAGGACTACCTGCGGCACCTGCCGCCGCCGAAGGGCGCGCCGCTCGATCAAGTCGTTCACCGCGAGCCCATCAGCTTGCGGGAGCGCGCACGGCAAATCCGGACCGGGGAGCTGCTCCTCGCGCGCGGTCGGGCGGGTCAGGCCGTCGAGCGATTTCGTGTCGCACTCTCCGCCGAGCCCCACGACGCGGCGGTGCGTTTTCGACTCGGGAAAAGCTTGATCGAGGCGGGTGACGTGGCCTCCGGCGCGCCGCTCTTCGAGTCGGTGAAAGACGTCGATGTGGGCAACCCCGGGTGGTTCGCCCTCGCGGGCCGGTACCGTCGCGACAAGGGTGACCCGGAGGCAAATTCGTTCTTCGACTGGGCCGTCGCGATCGATCCGTACCTCGAGGAAGCGGCGTGCGAAGGACGATTCGCGAGTCCTTCCATAAGCCAGAACGGTGCTTCCAGCGCGGCCCCGCCTAAAGTCCCGGAGATTCCCGAAGCGCCCGAACGCCGTGCGCTTTGCGAGTCAGCCAGAAAAATACCCCGTGACTGATCCCCAAAACATCGAGCCGGCGGCGCGCCGATTCCGAGCCGGCAGCGAAAGCCGACGAAGCTGTTCGATTTCGAGGGGAAGAGCGGTTAACATGGCGTGATCCAACGAAAACAGGTGCCGGGACGGTGAGCGTCGCGACCTATGCTGCAGCCCAGCTACTTCGAATACTGCCTAGGTCCCGCTTGAGCCACGCGGTGGGGAGGCTGTGTGAGAAGCCCCTTCCACCCGCGGTTTCCCGCGCCGTGACGGGCCTCTACGTTCGCGCTTACGACGTGGACCTCGGCGACGTAGCGAAGATCTCGGTGCCGTATCCGAGCTTCGACGCGTTTTTCACGCGTCCGCTGCGAGCCGGCGCCCGCCGATTGAGCGACGACGCCGTCGTGTGCCCCGCCGACGGCAAGCTCGTCGATCGCGGACCGGTCCGCGCGGATTCGAGGATCGTCGTGAAGGGGCGGCCGTACAGCGTCGCCGAGCTCGTCGGTGACGAGGCCGACGCGGCCGCGCTCGCGGGCGGCACCTTCGCCGTCGTCTATCTGTCGCCGCGCGACTATCACCGCGTCCATTCGCCCGTCGCGGGGACGATGGGAAAGGTCCACGGCATTTCCGGCGATCTCTATCCGGTGAATTCCATCGGCGAGCGGCACGTGCCGGATCTCTTCGTCCGAAACCAGCGCGTGGCGATGTTCATCGACACGCCGGCGTTCGGCCGCATTGCCGTCGTCATGGTCGGCGCGATGATCGTCGGGCGCATCTCGGTCACGGCGCTTCCCATCCCCGGGACGCCGCTCGGCATTCACCGTCTCTCACCCGCCGTTCCCGTCGCGCGCGGCGACGAGATCGGCATGTTTCACCTGGGCTCGACGGTGGTCGTGCTCGGCGGTCGCGGCTTGGCTTTTTCGCGCGCACCAGGTCCGGTGCTCTACGGCGAATCGCTTCTGTCCTAACTGACGGCCAAGGTCGATGAACGACGAAAGCGACAACCAGCACGGAGACGGAGAAGCCAAGGATGATTCGTTTCCGGTGATCGTGGACGTCGATGTGGGAACCGTTGCCGACGTTGCCGAAGTGCTCGCGTCTCCCGATGGTCCGCCGCCGCGACCGCGTCTGCCGACGAGCCGGCCGCCGCCGAAACCGAAAAGTCGCCCCTCGAACCCGCCTGGGCTCGAGCGCCTTCCTTCGCTTGCGACGCGGCGCCCCTCGATGCCCCCGGCGTCGCTGAAGCCGGTGAGCGAAAGTCCGTCGATTCGCCCGATGCGGATGATCGCGCTCGGCGGTGATCTCCGGACGCGCTCCGAGCCTCCCCCTTCGGCGCTCGAGCGCACGTCGTCGCGTCCGCCGCACGCCGCGCCGCCGGCCACGACGCTGGACCCGGTCGTCGAGCACCTTTCGGAGGCGCCCGTATCGGAGCTCGAGGTCGATCCGTTCGACGACGTGACGCCGGCGCGTGTTCCGGGCGTGTCGTCTCGTCCCCCGATGCCCCGGAGAACGCCGCCGGCGCCCAAGCCGTTTGCCGGTCCGAGCCCGGCGCCCGAGTCGGGGCCGGAAATCGAAGTCACCACCTCGTTCGAGCATGACGACGACGCTCACGAAGAGCGCACGAGCGTCGAGGAGGTGCCGGACCACGAGGTCGCGCCGGCGTCCGACGAAGAGCCCATCGCCGTGACCGAAGAGCCGCCGATCGCCGGACGTCTCGCACCGCTCGCGGAGTTCGCCTTCGCCGATCCGCCCCAGTTGCCCGCGTTACCGTCGCTTCCGCCGGGTTCCCCGGAGGAGGGACGCGACAACGAAAAATCGCGGAAGCCGCCGCCCCCGCCGAAGCGCGGCTCGCGACGATCGGTGCCGGCACCGTCAGAACACGCCGTCGCGCAAGCGCTCGAACCCGCGACGTTCGAGATGCCCACGTCGAAGCCGCGAGCCAAGCCGTGGTGGGAAGAGCTCTTCACCGACGATTTCGCGCGCGGCATCGCGCCGCTGAGCGAGACGCAAGTTCGCCGCGAAGTGGGGTTCATCGAAGATTCGCTCGGCGTCGCGAAGGGCGGCGTCGTGCTCGATCTCGCGTGCGGTACCGGCCATCACGCCGTCGAGCTCGCGAGCCGCGGCTACGGCGTGGTCGGCTTCGATCTGTCGTTACCGCAGCTCGCCATGGCCGGCGAGTACGCGCAGGAGCGCGGCCAGAAAATCAATTTTCTCCAGGGCGACATGCGGGACATGTCCTTCGACGAGGTCTTCGACGGCGTGTTCTGCTGGAACACGAGCTTCGGCTACTTCGAAGAAGAGAAGAACGTCGTCGTCGCGCAGCGCGTCTTCAAGGCGCTACGCCCCGGCGGCAGCTTCTTGCTCGACGTGGTCAATCGCGACTTCGTGGTCGCGCATCAGCCGAGCCAGGTTTGGTTCGAGGGCGACGCCTGCGTCTGCATGGACGACATGAGCGTCGATTTCATCACCAGTCGCCTCCGCGTGAAGCGCACCATGATGCTCGACGACGGTCGCACGCGCGAGTGCAGTTTCTCGATCCGCGTGTACGCGCTGCACGAGCTCGGCAAGCTCCTCCACGACATCGGTTTTCGCGTCACCGAGGCGAGCGGGCACCCCGCCTACCCCGGCGTCTTCTTCGGCGCCACGAGCCCGCGCGTCCTGATCCTCGCTCAGAAGCCCTGAGCGATTCGCCGGTTCGATGCGGCGCGGTGAGCCGAACTCACCCATGAGAAGGGTTTCTCGAGGGCGTAGCGCGGCTACGCGTCCGGCGTTTGTGATTCCGATCGCTCAAGACCGAGACCGACCCCCAGTCGTTCGAGGGCCGTCTCGACGATGCGACGATCGGCAGGATCGAGTTGTCCTTTGCCCGCGCGGAAGAGAGCGTAGTGGAGCGCCGCCGCTTCGAGCGCCGAGAGCGCCGTGGTCCGATGAAGCGCGAGCGCCTCGATCTGATAACGAATCAAGAGTCGGCCATCGGCGAGGACTTGCTCGCCGGTGATCTCGGCGCGCTCGCGGCCCTCGTTCACGAGCTGCCGGATGATACCGCGGACTCGTGCGGCGCGGCGGCGGATGA
>Ga0265320_10000677_pt1 | contig 25923 bp, 26 predicted proteins | sample 4827metaG_FD_202087 | JGI IMG/M metagenome (GOLD analysis project Ga0265320, IMG submission 202087) | Rhizosphere microbial communities from Carex aquatilis grown in University of Washington, Seatle, WA, United States - 4-8-27 metaG | ecosystem: Host-associated > Plants > Roots > Rhizosphere >...
CGTTGCTTGCGCGCGAGAGGACAGGCAAGGGCGACCACATCGACATCGCGATGTACGACAGCCTGCTGGCCTGGACGCCGAACGTCTCCGGCGCCGTGCTGGGCGAAGGCCACGCCCCCGATCCGCCGAACATGCGCAATTATGGCGGCCAGGCGATGAACCGCATCTATGAAACCAGGGACGGGCAGTTCGTCGCGCTCGCCGGCAACGAGCCGAAATTCTGCGAGAACCTGCTGCGCGCCATCGGCCGTCTCGAATTCCTCGACCTCGCCAAAGGCGAGCCGGGTCCGTCGCAGGCACCGTTGATCGCGTTCTTCACCGATCTTTTCGCGACGAAGACGCGCGCGGAATGGGAAACGTTCCTCGAACCGCTCGATCTGTGCTGGGCGCCGGTGCGCACGCTGAAGGACGCGTTCGGCGACGCGAATGCGGCGGCGCGCGCAATGCTGCTGCGCGACGCCGCCGGCAACCCGCACATCGGCCCGGCGATCAAGTTCGCGAACGAGCCGGCCGAGCCGAGGTTCGAACTGCCGGCGTACGAGCCCGGCAAGCGCGTGGCGTGGACGTGATGAGCTCCTCCCCCACGAAGTGGGGGAGGGGGACCGCGAAGCGGTGGAGGGCGCGCGACTAGGCGGTCACCTGCAGCCTCGGATGGAACACAGTGCGGGGCCCCGCCGCCCCCTCCGTCATGCCTCCGCTTCGCTGCGGCATGCCACCTCCCCCACGACGCGGGGGAGGATCAAAAAATCGAAAAGCTCCGGCACATGTCCGAAGCTTTTCCATTGCCGCAAAAGCGGCCTTTGCTGGCGAGCGAACGCTCGCGATCATCCGATTAGATTGTGGGGCGGCAACCGGCGTTTCGCCTCGGCCGGTCGTGGCTCCGCGCTGGGCGGAGCCCCGGTTCTATGCCCGGTGGAGTTTCTTCCATGCGGAATCTCCCTGTGTTGCCGGTTCCTCGGCCGCTCGGCGGACTCCGCTGGGTCCGGGCCCTTGCCTCGAACCGCTGCGCCGGATGCGCGCGGTGCCATTCGTCTTAGCGGCCACGGGCAAATCCAACGCCTGTGGGAGGACGCTGTCAATACGCACGGAGTTCCATCCGTGTACGGATCGACGCGCGATTTCAGACGCTGCGTTGCGCCTTGTCCTTGTCGTTGGCGCCGCGGATCTGTCCGCGGATCGCCTCCCATTCCGCATCGCCGAGCGCCGCGAGCCGCGCGAAATTTCCGCCCGTCGCCAGATGCAGCGCGCCGTCGATCGCCAGCGTCTGGCCGGTCAGATATTCGCAGCCATCGGCCATCAGGAACGACGCGAGGTTCGCCAGCTCCACCATCTCGCCGTTGCGCGCCATGCCGGCGGTCATCCGCGCCTGCGCTTCGGTATTGCCGCTCGCCGCCGGATTGAGCCGCTCCCACGCGCCCTTGGTGGGGAAGGGTCCGGGCGCGATGGCGTTGAGGCGGATGCCGTGCGGTCCCCACTCCTGCGCCAGCGATTTGGTCATGATGTTGAGGCCTGCCTTGCTCATCGCGCTGGGCACCGTGAACGGCCCGCCGTTCCAGATCCAGGTCGTGAGGATCGAGATCACGGATGCCGCCTTCTCCTCCTCGATCCAGCGCTTGCCGCAGGCCAGCGTGACGTAGAACGAGCCGCGGAAGACGATGTCGGCGATGGCGTTGAAGCCGCGCGGCGAGAGATCCTTGGTGCGCGAGATGAAATTGCCCGCCGCATTGTTGACGAGCCCGCTCAGCGCCCCGCCATCGGCCCAGATCTGCGCGATCATATCGTCGACCGCTTCGGCCACGCGGATATCGCAGGCGATGCCCTTCACGGTCGCGCCGGTCTCGTCGCTGATCTTTTTGGCGGTCTCGTCCAGCACGGGCTTGCGCCGGCCGCAGATGTAAACCGTGGCGCCAAGCTGGGCGTAAGCCTGCGTCATCACCTCGCCCAGGCCGGTGCCGCCGCCGGTGACCAGGATGCGCTTGCCCTTCAGGATTCCATCCTTGAGCATCAAATTGTACATGATCTGTTCCTCCGCGGTTCTTTGGGGCAGAGTAGGAGCGAGATGGCTCCGAAAGCAAAAATGACGGCGCGGAATGGCTCCTCACCCGCTGCTTTGGCGATCCTCCCCCGCGAAGCGGGGGAGGGGGACCGCGAAGCGGTGGAGGGGGCGGCGCCGGCCCCCTCCGTCTTGGCGCTGGCGCGCCAAGCCATCTCCCCCGCGATAGCGGGGGAGGATCATGGTGTCGCGCTCCCTTCGATTTTCGAGAGCTGGTTCGCCGCGCGCGGCTGGTCGATCCGCCCACACCAATCCGCCTTGATCGAACACGCGCAGCGTGGCGAGTCCGTCCTGCTCGTCGCGCCGACCGGCGGCGGCAAGACGCTCGCCGGCTTTCTGCCCAGCCTCATCGAACTGGCGAATCTTCCCGCGCGGCGCAGTGCGCGCCTGCACACGCTCTACATCTCGCCGCTGAAGGCGCTCGCCGTCGACGTCGCGCGCAATCTCGAAGCGCCGGTCGCGGAGATGGGTCTTCCCATCCGCGTCGAGACCCGCACCGGCGACACCTCCGTCTCCAAGCGCCAGCGCCAGCGCCATCGCCCGCCCGACATCCTGCTCACCACACCGGAGCAGCTTGCGCTTTTGCTCTCCAATCCCGCGGCCGGTTTGATGTTCGCAGATCTGAAAGCTGTGGTGCTCGACGAGCTGCACGCGATGCACAATTCCAAGCGAGGCGATCTGCTCGCGCTCGGCCTCGCGCGGTTGCAGACGCTGGCGCCCGGCCATCGCCGCGTCGGCCTCTCGGCGACGGTTGCCGATCCGGCGCCGCTGCAGCGCTATCTGATGCCGCAGCCGCTGGAAGGCGAAGCGAAATCGGCGCTGGTGCTCGGCCGTCCCGGCGCCAAGCCGCAGATATCGATCAGCGCGTCGGACTCCTACGTGCCCTGGGCCGGCCACCTCGCGCGCCACGCCATGGGCGATGTGATGGCGGCGATCAAGGAGTCGAAAACCGCGCTCGTCTTCGTCAACACGCGCAGCCAGGCGGAGCGCACCTTCCAGGAACTGTGGCGCATCAATGCGGACAATCTCGCCATCGCGCTGCATCACGGCAGCCTCGCGCCGGGCCAGCGCCGCAAGGTCGAGGCGGCGATGACGCGCGGCGATCTGCGCGCCGTGGTCTGCACCTCGACGCTGGATCTCGGCATCGACTGGGGCGCGGTGGACAAGGTGATCTGCATCGGCGCGCCCAAGGGTGCCGCGCGGCTGGTGCAGCGCATCGGCCGCGCCAATCACCGGCTCGACGAGCCGTCGCAGGCGCTGCTCGTGCCCGCCAACCGCTTCGAGGTGCTCGAATGCAACGCGGCGCGCGATGCGGTGCTCGCGGGCGAGCTCGACGGCGAACGCCTGAAACGCGGCGGCCTCGATGTCCTGGCGCAGCATGTGCTCTGCATCGCCTGTTCAAAGCCCTTCGACGCGGCGGCACTTTACGCCGAGGTCCGCTCTGCCTCGCCTTACACGCATCTGACGCGCGAGGACTTCGACAGGATCGTCGATTTCGTCGCCACCGGCGGCTATGCGCTCAAGCGCTACGACCGCTATGCCCGGCTGCGCCGGACGCCCGAGGGTCTATGGCGTCTCTCCCATCCACGCCTTGCGCAGCAATACCGGATGAACGCCGGCGTGATCGTCGAGGAGCCGATGGTCGACATCCGCCTTCAGGCTCGCGGCAAGCCGACCGGTGCCGGCGGCCGCGTGCTCGGCCAGCTCGAGGAATATTTCGTCGAACAGCTCACGCCGACGGACACCTTCATCTTCTCCGGCCACGTCCTGCGCTTCGAAGGCATGCGCGAAGACGGCGCTTATGTGACGCGCACCCAGGAGGCCGAGGCGCAGATCCCCTCCTACAACGGCGGCAAGTTCCCGCTCTCCACCTTCCTGGCGCAGCGCGTGCGCGAGATGGTGTCGCGGCCGCAGAGCTGGGCGCATCTACCAGATCCCGTCGGCGAGTGGCTGCGCATGCAAGAGTTCCGCTCCGTCGTGCCGCAGCCGGGTCAGCTCCTGGTCGAGACCTTCCCGCGCGGTTCGAAGGAATACCTCGTCTGCTATCCCTTCGAGGGGCGCCTGGCGCATCAGACGCTTGGCATGCTGTTGACGCGCCGGCTCGAACGCTTGCGTCTGCGCCCACTGGGCTTTGTCGCCAACGAATATGCGCTGGCGATCTGGGGGCTGCGCGACATGGGCGGCGCCGACATGGATGCGCTGTTCGCTGAGGATATGCTGGGCGACGATCTCGATGCCTGGCTGGCGGAGTCGAGCCTCTACAAGCGTACGTTTCGGAACTGTGCGATCATCTCGGGTCTGATCGAGCGGCGCCATCCGCGCGGCGAGAAGACCGGCCGCCAGGTGACCTTCTCCTCCGACCTGATCTACGACGTGCTGCGCGAGCACGAGCCCGACCACGTCCTGCTGCGTGCGACATATGAGGATGCGGGCAGCGGCCTGCTCGACATCGCGCGCCTGGCCGATATGCTCAAGCGTATCCGGAATCGCATTGTCGTACGGCGTCTCGAACGCGTGTCGCCGCTTGCGGTGCCGGCGCTCCTGGAGATCAGCAAGGAGATGGTGGCCGGCGAGGCGCATGAGGATATATTGCACGAAGCCGAAGAACGCCTGATCGAAGAGGCGATGCGAAAGTGAGAACTACCCTCTCGTCTTTGGCAACCCCACACCTAATGGCGATGGCTAAGAATAGACGCAGGAGAGTATATCGTTGAAGAGTCAATACATTCTACCACCTGGGCGAACAGAAGAAGCTACTTCAGACCTCTCCGCATCATCCAATTGAGGTATCCTCAAGGCTTGATACGCATTCATAGTCCAGAAGAAACTATGCTAAAGTTTTTTAGCAGATCATTAGATGTCGAATTATTGTCCTGCAGCGAGTGCAATTTTGGAGAGTAAAATGAGGACTTGGATGGTGGCACTAACAATAGTGGCAATTGCTCTGGAGAGCACTTCGGCAAGCGCAAACTGTAAAGTGACCAACCAGCACGGCGCCGTCCTAAATTTAAACGACGGAGATCGTTACTTCGATCAAATCGGCGCACCGCGACAGTGTTTTGATGGGACCACACGGCCTTGTCATGACAACCCGGATAGATGGTGCCCAGATGCGATAACGATTCAGCGAATTACTTCAATTTACAACCACAGTGGCACTGGGGGGAACCGACCGACAAAAGACATTTCAGACATTTGTAAAAATCGCGTCGAGTGCCAGACGCCAATTTGCCAAGATTTGATGACCGGTCCCGGAGGAGGTAACCTTTGGTGCGACGCGACGTGGTATTGTGGGTTGGCTCCAAGCGCACCAAGAGAAGAACAGCCTAGCGTGAGCGGTGACCGACCGCTGCGCCTGTCTTGTCTCGCGAGAAATCCTGTGATCCCGCCGTATCCGTGAATTGATCGACTGCCGGTTAGTCTCGATTTTCGACATGGGGGCGTGGGCATGTCAGAGTTCGGGTCCGTCTATAGGTGCAAGCGTGTTATCGTCGCCGTGATCGTGGCGACTTGCGTGACCGGTCTGAGCTCCAAATCCCTCGGCGGCGACGCTGATCCCGACTCTCTCGATCCCGTCACGGTGGGGATGGCATCCAATCCGTGTTACGCGATTAGGGTTGCCAATTACGCGGCGATGACAAATGCGAAGGACCTACAGTGCGATGTTAGGTCCGGCGGTCGGGTGGTGGAAGACAACGAGGATGCACCCGGAATTCGCCTATGCGATGGCACCGGCGAATATATATTCAGGACGGTCGGCTGGACGCGCTGGGGAATCGTGTGTCATGCCATCGGCGGCGTTCCGCCGTCCTATGCGTCGCGAGCAGTCTTAGCGAACCATCTACAATGTGGTGTTATTTCCGGCGGCTTAACTTTAGAGGGAATACAGTTCGATACTCCTCGTATGTGGGGGCTGATTGTTGCGCCCGACCTCTGCACGGATGACCAGGCTCTCAGGTCGACAGAAGAAGTTTTCTGCCCGCCCGGCTTGGAAATCCCGAGAGGCGGTCATGCGGTTGGCGCCGACCCTATAATCGCGGAATGCGCCAGACGACTTTTGGAAGCCGGACAGGCCTATTTTCACAAACCCGGATTGCGCTTCTGCAAGCCCATCACCGATTGGCCCAAATACGATCAGGAAATTCTGGAAGCTCTCCGCCTCGGCACGTATGCGAGCGCGCCGCCGTTCACGCGCGCCGACGCGGAAAAAATATGCCACGAATAGGTTGAATCGGCAGTTCTTGCGTCCAAAATAGTGCGGCTACGCGGCGGACGAGCAACCTATGTTGCCAAAACCGCCTATTGCGCGCCCGTCCTATGTAGGTTCAGATGACCGACCTTACCCACATTGACGTAAACGGCGAGCGGCTCCTGCTCGATTGCGCCGGCGCGGCGTGGTGGCCGGCGGAACGCACGCTGATCTTCTCCGATATCCATTTCGAGAAAGGCTCGTCTTTCGCGCGCTTCGGTGCCTTCCTGCCGCCCTACGACACGCGCACGACGTTGAAGCGCATGGCGGCGCTGATCGCGCGCTACGCGCCGGCGCGGGTGATCGCGCTCGGCGACTCCTTCCACGATCGCGAGGCCGCCGACCGGCTCGATGGAGAAGAACGCGCCATCCTCGCCGCCTTCGTCGGCGCCGCCGACTGGATCTGGATCGAAGGCAATCACGATCCTGAGCCGCCCGCCTGGCTCAGCGGAACAGTGACGGAGACGATCGCCATCGGCGGCCTCGTCTTCCGCCACGAACCCTCGCCCCGGCCGCAGCCGGGCGAGATCGCCGGGCATCTGCACCCCTGCGCCACGGTCAGCCTGCGCGGCAAGAGCCTGCGCCGGCGCTGCTTCGCCGCCGACGCCACCCGGCTCGTGATGCCCGCATTCGGCGCCTATGCCGGCGGCCTCGACGTGCGCGAGGAACCGATTGCCATATTGTTCGGCGGCGCCTTCGCGGCCTATATGCTCGGCGGCCGCCGCGTCTATGCCGTCGCCGCGCGCGGCGTGCCGCGCATCGCGCTCACTCGTTCCGCCTGAAGAACACCGACGACAACCAGCCCAGAAAGCTCGCCATCAGCACGGTGACGACGCCGTAGGAAAACGGCTTCTTGTGCGCGAAATTGTAGAGCCGCAGCTCCAGCCCGGCTTGGTCGATGAACAGCGGCGTCGACTGCGCGCTGATCACCGTGCCGTCGCGGAACAGATAGACCTCCACGTCATAGGTGCCGCGCGGCACCGTTGCCGGCACCGGGATGCGCGCCCGGAACAGCGTCGGGCTCTGCAGCTCGACGCCCGCCGGCATCTCGCCATAGAGGCCGTCGTCTTGCTTGTGGCGGACCACCGCCTGGCGGAAGGGCTCGGGGTCGTGATGGCTGATCGCGCGCGCCGGCTCGACATTGTTCAGCCCCATCGCATAGCGCTCCAGCGTGAAGCTGGATGCGATCTTGTCGAGCGGACGCGTGCTGGCGATGAAATAGTAGGACGGCATCGCCAAGAGTTTGGCCTGGTCGCGGTTGATCCAGATGCCCGCCACCCATTGCTTCTGGCGCACCGTCATGTCGGCGTCCGGTCCGCGCACCACGACGACGATGTCGTTGCTTCCGGTGTCTTCCAGATGCTCGATAGCGCCGAACACGACGATGTCGGTCCCGGTGTAGTTCGACTGGATCTGCACCGAATCCTGCGACAGGCCCGCCACGACGTCCTCGGTCGCCATCGCGGGCGCGACGGAGAGGCAAAGCGAAAGCGCGATCGCCGCCGGCCGCTTCATCGCGCCACCGTCGTCACGGTGTAGAGATCGTCCGGCTTGAGGACGAGCCCGACGAGCAGCCGAAGCGCCACCGCCAGCACCAGAAGCGCCAGCAGCAACCGCAACTGCTCGCCGCGCAGCCGCTCGCCGGCGCGCACGCCGAATTGCGCGCCGATCACCCCCCCTAAGATCAGGAACAGCGCCAGCATGATATCGACGGAATAGTTGGTGGTCGCCTGCAGGATCGTGGTCGCGGCCGTGACGATGATGATCTGGAACAGCGAGGTTCCCATCACCACATTGGTCGGCATGCGCAGGAGATAGATCATCGCCGGGACGATCACAAAGCCGCCGCCCACGCCCATGATCGCCGACAGGATGCCGACGAAGATGCCGATCACGATCGGCGGAATGACGCTGATATACAAGCGCGACTCGCGAAAGCGCATCTTGAAGGGCAGGCCGTGCATCCAGGTATGGGGCGCGCGTCTCGGCGGGGGGGCGCCGCCGCGCGAACGCCGCAGCGCCGCCAGGCTTTCGCTGAGCATCAACCCGCCCACCGTGCCCAGCAGGATGACGTAGCTCGCCGACACCAGCAGATCCATCTGGCCGACGCGGCGCATCACGGTGAACAGCCACACGCCGAACACCGAGCCGCCGAGGCCTCCCGCTGCCATCACCGCACCCATCTTCAGGTCGAGGGCGCGGCGGCGCCATTGCGCCAGCGCGCCGGAGATCGACGAGGCGGTGATGTGGCTCGCCGTCGTCGCCACCGCGACCTCGGCCGGCACGCCGTAGAAGATGAGAAGCGGGGTGAGCAGAAACCCGCCGCCCACGCCGAACAGGCCCGAAAGAAATCCGATGGCGCCGCCCAAGCCGAGCACGATCAGCCAATGGACCGACATCTCGGCGATGGGGAGATAGATTTCCATCCGGCGCGCAAACTTCGGCAGGCGATGACGGACCGCCGAAGCAGTCCAGGATGCAAACGAATGTGCGCGCCGCGCGCTATGCGGTCAACCAAATTGGATCGCCGATTGGTGGTCCGTCTCCCCCGCGCGCGCGAAGCGCGCTGGTGGGAGAGGTGCCCGTAGCCGCGTTAGCGGCGAAGGGCGGAGGGGGAAATCTAATTCGCCACGTCGCCCATCTGTGGTGCGACATTGGCCTTGGGATCGACCAACTGCGCGTGGAACGACTCGGCGGCGCGCTGGGCCGCGGCACGGTCGTCGCCGGAGATCTGCGTCGCCAGCGCGTCGATCCGCGCCTTGGATTCGGTGTCGCCGCCGGCCGCCGCGATCGCGTACCACTTGTAGGCGTCGAGCAGGCTTTGCGGCACGCCGAGCCCGCGCTCGTACAGCACCGCCAGGTTGAACTGCGAGTCCGAAAGGCCGAGCGCCGCGGCCTTGGAGAACCAGCGCGCCGCTTCGGCAAGATTTTTCGCCGTGCCGGTTCCCGAGGCGTTGGCGACGGCCAGGTTGTACATCGCCTTGCGATTGCCGGCCTGCGCCGCGAGTTGATACCAATGCACCGCGCGGGCCGGATCGGCGGCAACGCCGCGGCCACGTTCGTACATCGTGCCCAGGCGATATTGCGCGACCGCCATGCCTTGTTCGGCGGCACGCTCGAGCCATTTGGCGGCCTCGGCATCGTTGACCGGCACGCCGTCGCCGTCGAAATATTTGAGCCCCACCACCATTTCCGCCCTGGCGTTACCGGCATTGGCGAGCTGGGTGAGCTTGTCGAGCGGCGTCAGTGCCGCCGCGGGCCTGGCCGGTGCGGCGGCTGGCGCGGGGACGGGTGCGGTCACGGCGGGCGGCACGGCATGGATCGGCGCCGGCTTCACCACATGCAGCTCGAGCGGCTTGATCTCGGCGGTCGACGGCTTGATCGCAACGCTCGCCGTCGCATCGCTCGGCGCCGGCGTGCTGGGCTGCGGTGCCGGCGCGCTCTTGGGAAAGAGCATGCTGACGGAATGGCCGGAATTGTTCGACAGTTTCTGGCTCAGCACCGCGCCGGCCGCGATGGCTATGATCGCCAGCAGCGCGATGAGCGCGACCCAAACATAGGTCTTCCTCGAACTTGCCGTCGATGCGCCCGGCGCTGCCGCGGCGGCGCCCCAGGAGAATCCGGGCACGCGGCTGCCGCGTTCGGCTTCCGCTTGCGCGGCGGCGGCGCGCGCGGAACGGCGCGCGGCGGAGAGATAATTGTCCGACTCGGCCATCGGCGGCGGAGCGGCCGGCGTGCCGAACGGATCCTGGCCGAACGCCGCGTCGGCGCCGAACGGCGATGCCGCGGCGGGATCGAAGGTGGCGGAGGCGAAGGGATCGGCGCTGGCCTGGAAGGGCTGCGCTGCCATCGGAACCATGTCGGCGAAGGGCGGGGCTTCGAAGCTCTGCTGGGCCGCGAAGGGCGACGGCGCGGCCGGCATGGCGATGGACGGCATCGGATCGAACGGGCTGGCGTGATCGGTGTTGTCCTTGGTCGCGCGGATTTCGGCGAACTGCTCGCGCTGGCGCGCTTCGGTCTGCTCGATGCGCTGGGCCAGCTTCTTGATGTTGTCTTCCAGCGCGTCGCTGTGCGCCGGCGCGTCGAAGCGCGTGACGATGTCGGAGAGGCTGCGCTCGATGCTCGACAGGCGGCGATCGATCGCCGGATCGGGTCCGCGCGCTTCGATCCGCGAGAGATTGTCTTCCAGCCGCGCGATGGCGCTGGCGGTCTCGGTGTCGCGGCGCAGCGCCGCGGCTTCCTCGTCCTTGCGCGCCTCGATGCTTTGCACCGCATGGGTCAGAACGTCGTTGCTCGCCTGGGCGGCGCGCTCCACGGCACGCAGCCGCTCGTCGATCGCCGAGACATGGGTCACGCGCTGGTCGATCTGCGCGACCTTGTGATCGATTTCGGAGACGCGCTGGCCGATGCCGCGCGTCGCCTGCTCGGTTTCCTGGCGCGCCTGGGCAAGGCGGCCGGCCAGCGCTTCGAGATTGTTGGCGAGCGCGCCGATTTGCGAGGCGGATTGGTTCGCGGTGGTGGAGATCTGGTCGGCCAGGCGCGACAGCCCCTGGTGCAGGCCTTTGATCGCGTCGCGGGTGCCGTCGCCGGTCGAGGACCGCTCGACGCGCTCCAGCCGGTCGGCGAGCCCCATCACACTGCCGCCGAGCTGGTCGAACGCGACCGCCTGCTCGCGCGCGGCGACGTTGATCTCGGCCGCCGCCTTGCTCATGGCGCGGTTGTTTTCGGTCTGGTTGCGTTCGGCCGATTCCAGGCGCCGCGCCACGTTGCGCAGCTGCTCTTCGATGCGGCGATAGACGTCGTTGCTCTCCGTCTCGCTGCGCGCCACCCGTGCCAGCATGTCTTCGGTATCGCGCCGCGTCGCTGCCGCGCGCTGCTCGGGCGGCGGGGCATAGCCGCCGCCATTGGAGGACCACTGTTCACGGGCTGGGGTCATGTCTTCCGGCGTATCGGAGAAGCTGCGGAGTATCCTCCGGGTCATCCATTCGCCGACTGACAGACCTTCGCGGCGCGCTGCGGCTCTCGCTGCTTCGCGGGCCTCGGGCGGAATACCCGCCACGTTCCAAGGAATGTCAGGCCGCATTTCGACTCACTTAGCACCGCACTCGCTAACATAAGTACCGGTGTCAAGATGTAGTGTAAAGAATGGTTTACTACCCGATTCACAGCGGCCACTCCGACGGGCTGCTGCACAGGGGATAATCCTCCGATCAGCGTTAATGGCGCGTTAGCGGCCCACGCCGGCGCGGTGCAACTCGCCTTCGAGCCGTCCGGTCGCCCACAGCCCGGCCATGCGGAAGTCCGAGACCAGCGACCAGACCGGATAGGTGAAGGTCGCGGGGCGATTCTTCTCGACGAAAAAATGCGCGATCCAGGCTGGGCCATAGCCCGCCAGCAACGCGGCGAGCGCGAACCAGGGCCGCCCGGTCGTGACTGCGGCGGCGACGCATGTCAGCGCCAGGCCGGTGCCGAGGAAGTGCAGATTGCGGGTCGCGGGCTTGGCGTGTTCCTGAAGATAATAAGGCCAGAAGTCGCGATAGCTCGCGATCGGCCGGTTGCTGCGCGCCGCGTCCGCCATCAATGGACTCCTTCGCTGCCGCGCAGCGCCGGATCCGGCGACTTCGGCGTGGGTGTCGCGTCCTTGCCGGCTTTGGCGCTCGGCATCGGCGTGACGACCGCGGGCGGCGCGTTGTCCTGATGCGGACCCATCCCCAGATCGGTTGCGAACAGCTGCGTGACATACACCGTGTCGCCGCTGACCGCCGCGCCGACTCCGGTCTTGTTGTAGTCAGCGAAGGACAGGTTCTCCTTGTGCGGCACGCTGTTGATCCAGCCATCGACGAAGCGGTGCGCGAAGGTCTCGACGTCGACGCCGACCGCCGGCGTGTAGTGCTGCGCCGCCATGTTCTCGCCGAGAAGTCCCTGGAAATGCACGTCTTCCGCCATCAGCAGCGAGGCGGAGGTGTCGCCGTTCGGCGCAGTGTGCGCGAAATAATTCTTCGCCGCCATGTCCGCCGCGCGCTTGCGCGCGATGTCGCTAAGCTCCGGATCGATCATCAGCGGCTTCGCATTGGGATCGATGTGCGACCGCTCGTCGGCGACCAGCACCGCGATGCGCAGTTCGAGCGCGGGCATCAGCGTTTTCGGATCGGGCGGCGCCTCGGTGCCGATCACCGCCTGCACGGCGCTGCAGCCCGCCAGCAGCACGAGCAGGAGAACGGGAAGGAGCTTGCGCATGCCTATGGCAGGATCTCGAACAGACCGGCCGCACCCATGCCGCCGCCGATGCACATGGTGACGACGCCGAGCTTGGCCTTGCGGCGCCGGCCTTCGAGCAGAAGATGTCCCGTCATGCGCGCGCCCGACATGCCGTAAGGATGTCCGATGGAGATCGCGCCGCCGTCGACGTTGCATTTCTCGTGGCTGATCCCGAGCACGTCCATGCAATAGACCGTCTGGCTGGCGAACGCCTCGTTGAGCTCCCACAGATCGATGTCCTCGACCTTCAGCCCATGACGTTTCAACAGGCGCGGAACGGCGTAGACCGGGCCGACGCCCATCTCGTCCGGCTCGCAGCCCGCGACCGCGAACCCCCGGAAAATACCGAGTGGCGCAATGCCGCGCTTGGCGGCTTGCGCCCCGTCCATCACCACCACGGCCGCGGCGCCATCGGCGAACTGCGAGGCGTTGCCGGCGGTGACGTATTTGCCCTCCTTGACCTGTTGGCCGCCGCTGAACACCGGTTTCAGCGCCTTCAGCCCCTCGAGCGTGGTGTCGGGGCGGTTGCTCTCGTCGTGGTCGACGGTAACATCGACCAGGCTTTCCTGACCGCTCGCCCGGTCCACCTTCTTCATCTTGGTCTTCAAGGGCACGATCTCGTCCCTGAACTTGCCCGCCTGTTGCGCGGCCGCGGTGCGGCGCTGGCTTTCCAGCGAATATTCGTCCTGGCGGTCGCGGCTGATCTTGTAGCGTTCCGCCACGATCTCGGCGGTCTCGATCATCGCCATCCACAGCGCCGGCTTCACCTGCATCAGATGCTCTTCGGTGAAGTGGTTGAGGTTCATCCCGCCCATCTGCACCAGGCTGATGGACTCGACGCCGCCCCCCACCGCGACAGGCGTGTCCTCGGTCATGACCTGATGCGCCGCCATGGCGATGGCGTTGAGGCCGGAGGAGCAGAAGCGGTTGACCGTGATGCCCGCCGTGGTGACCGGGCAGCCCGCCCAGATCGCCGAGGCGCGCGCGATATTGTTGCCGGTGGCGCCTTCGGGCAGGGCGCAGCCCAGGACGACGTCCTCGATCTCCGACGGATCGATCTTGGCGTTGGCGATGGCATGCTTGATCGCGTGGCCGCCCATCACCGCGCCATGGGTCTGGTTGAAGCCGCCGCGCACGGATTTGGCGAGGCCGGTGCGCGCAGTCGAAACGATGACGGCATCTTTCATGGCGGTCTCCGTTCGGGAACCGCGAAGGTAGCGTGTCGCGCGATGGGGAGCAAAGGGCCGCCGGCAGGGGGATAAAGTGCGCGCGGCCGCCCGCGGATGATGTAGAGTGCGAGCGGCTAAGGAGCGCGGGCGAATATGGGGCTGGAACGGGCCTATCTGGACTACATCGAGGAGAACGCGCGGGCGATCGGCGGTCTGGCCGGAAAGCGCATGCTCGAATTCGGCGATCAGGTGCTGGGCGCGGACCTCGCACCCGAGACGACCGGCAAGGAATATTACGAGCGCCGCGGCGTCCACCACACCTCGTTCGATCTCAGCGGCCAGCATGGGTCCGTCCGGGTCGACCTCGGCAAGCCGTTTCGCAACGCCCAGTGGCTCGGCGCGTTCGACATCGTCACCAACTCCGGCACCAGCGAGCACGTCGAGCCGTTCGAGCGACAATACGGTGTCTTCAAGAACGCCCATGACAGCCTGGTCCGCGGCGGAATTGCGGTCCACCTGGTGCCCGACGCGGACGAACTGGACCTCCATGGCCATTGGAAGGGGCACTGCAACTATTATTACACCCACGATTTCTTCGAAACGCTTGCGAAATTGAATGCCAGCACGCTGATGTCGTCCGTCGTCATCAACGGACTGCGCTGCGTCTGTATCCGCAAGGACGAAGATGTGGCGTTCACCGCCGACAAGCAGGCCATCCTTTCGCGCATCGCGGTGCGGCGGGAGTTCGGTGCCTTCGCCTATGCCGGCATCAACAACCATATCCTGATGCGTCCCGTCGACCGGATGCTCAGGCCGCTATACGCTCTGACGCGTCCGATACGCTTGAAACTGGGCCTGTCGCGCGACTCGGTGACGGGCGCGCTGTTCGGCCGGCGCAAGGGCGGTTGACATATCCGGACTTTACGGTCGGCCCATCTACCGCGTCGCGCCGTTGCCGGGTGAGCGGTCGGGGTCTCGCGCCCAGTAGACATAGGACATGACGACGGCGGCAAGCGAACTTGCCAGGATCAGCCCAACCAGAACGATCAGCGCGGCCTTGGTCGTCGTCGCGATCATCGTCGCGAGCGAGGCCGCGCTGCTGAGGATGAACAGTCGGCCCGCCAGCCGGTGCGTGCGTTCCCAGGAATAATCGCTGGCAAGCGTCCACGGCGTGCGCACGCCGGCGAAGAAGTTGGAACGCGTCTTGCCAAGATAGTTGCCGATGACTGCGAACAGAAGTGCCACGGCGACGACCACGACGATGCCGATATTCACCGGCAGGCGCAGCGCCGCCGCGAGCGCCGCGGCGTGCACCGCCGCCAGAAGAAGCGCCAGCCCGATCCAGGTCGCGCGATAGAATTTTCCGCTGCTGAGCAGGTTCGAGCGGCGCGGCTCCAGCCGGGGGAGCCAGGCGAACAGCGCGCTGAGCGCGGCGAGGGTCGCGGGCAGGTAGAAGAGCGCGAACGATTTTTCGGCATAGCGGTCGGTCTTGCCGGCGATGTCCCAATGCACCGGCACGAGCGCGTGCGGCGGGAGGAGCGTCCAGACATAGGCGCCGGCGGCGACCATGGCCGCGATCAGGACGGCCGAGACGATCAACGGAAATCGGATGTTCATGTCTTGGCCTCTTTTCCGCCGCGCAGACCGGCAAGCTCCATCAACCCGGCGGCGGCCTCTTCCAGCGCGCTCATATTGACGCGGTAGAGGATGGTCGTGCCCTGGCGTTCGGTGGTGACGAGATCGGCGGCCTTCAGCACGGCGAAATGTCCGCTGAGCGTCGGCTTGGCGAGGTCGAACCGGTCCGCCAGTTCGCCGGCGCTCATCGCGCGGCGGCGCAGCAGCTTCAGGATCTTCCGCCGCACCGGATGCGCCAGGGCATCGAAGACGTCGCTCATATTTTGTTATTTAGGAAATTACCGAAATATTGTCAAGCCGCAGGCTGGGCCGGCGCGCGGCGGCCGTCAGTCCGGCGCCGCGCCATGGACGCGAAGATAGACCGGATATCGCAGGCTGAAGGTCAGCGCGCCGACGAGCGCGACAAGGCCCGCGAACACCGCCGCCGTCACCGAGATCGCCGCCGCGATGGTCGCCGCCGCGTCTGCCGCGGTCATCACCGCCATCGCCACGGTCCACACGCCCGTCATGACGTAGTTGGTGCGCAGGAACCAGCCCGCGGTCCAGTGCTCGCGCGCCACCTGCTCGCGCGCATATTGCAGCGTGAAAGGCTCCTGCAGCACGAGCGAAGCGATCATCAGCGCCAGCAGGCCGCCGTCCACCGCCAGCAGGACGCTGCCAAACGACAGGCCCGGCTGGATGAAGCCGCGGTACAGGGCCAGGATGCCGAACAGCCCGGTGCCGCCGGCGTCGAGCGTCTTGAGCACCCGCGTCTCGATGAAGGAGCGGATGCCCAGCGTGAAGGCGGTGGCGAACGCCACCCAAAGCGCCATGTCGACCGACTGGCGCATCAGCACTTCGAACAGGATGAACGGCAGAAAGCCGAGAACGAGATTCATGGTCCCCCGGCTGGAAAAAACGCCGGAGCGGCCTTGCGCCGCTCCGGTGCTATTCGATCAAGGCGCCGCGCTGGCGTATTTGCGATTGGCGAAGAGCAGCCAGATGTGCTGCGCCTTGGCCCAGCCCGGCGTGGGGTTGTGCAGCCCGCTGAGCACAGTCGCGGCATCGGCGTTCTTGCCTTGCAGCGCCAGCGCTTCACCGAGCACCATATTGGCTTCGTTGGCATCGGTCTTGCCGCCTTTGGCGAGGCCGGCACGCGCGGCCCGTTCGGCATCGGCATAACGGCCATAGCCGAAATAGGTCTCCGCCAGCTTGATGCTGATATCGCCATTGGCCGACTTCGCCGCGATGCCTTCCAGCGCCGGCAGTTCGGCACGATCCTTGGCGGCGTGCGAATGCGCATCGCTCATCAGCTTGCCGCCGGGCGGGATGACGCCGGCCGCGACGCCGGCATTGAGAAAGGCTTCCGCTTCGCCGGGATAGCCGAGCGTCAACGCCAGCGATGCGCCGGTTGTGAAGTCGTCGGCATGGCCGGCCGCCTTGGTGGCCAGGCGCAGGCGATAGATGTGCAGCGCCTCGACGTCCTTGATCCCTTTGACGCTGAACGACAGATCGATCAGGTCGCCCCACTCGTCCTTGGAGTCGTAGTAGGTGACGATCTTTTCGAAGGTGGCGATCTCGCCGGGAACGTTATTGGTCTTGAGCTGGCTCTGCAGAATGATCTGCAAGGCGGCCTCATTGGGCGCGGTGCCGGCGGGCGCCAGGTCGAGCGCCTTTTGCGCGGTGGCCTGCGCCTTGGCGAAGTCCTTCGTCACATAATAAGACTGGGCCAGCGTCGCGATCACATTGGGATCGGGCGCGCCGCCGAGCGCGATATAGGCTTCGCCGTATTTGACCGCCTTGTCGAAATGCTTGGCCTGCGCCGCGAGCAATGTCGCGTTGTGAAACGTACCCGGCTTGTCGGCGTCGGGGATGACCGGCGAATCCGCCATGGCCTCATACGCCGCACCCGCGGTCGCGTAATCGTGCAGGGCGATCGATGCATTGGCCAGGAAGTTGTTGATCTCATAGGTGTCGATCGGCGTCTGGTCGGGCAGCGCCTGCGCCTGTTTGATCAGCGCCATCGCGCCGGCATAGTCCTTCGTCTCCAGCGCCTTCTGCGCCGGAGCGAGAAGCTTGCCCACCGCGGCACTGAGCTTGGGTCCGGTGTCCGCGGCAAACGCAGGCGCCCCCGAGACGGCGAGAGCAAGACCCGCGGCCGCGCTCAGCAGGCAGGCGAACAGGCCGGCGCGAAAGATACGCTTGTTCATGGAAGTCCTCACTTGGCTGGAACGGATGTGCGCTTTAAGCGACCCCTCGCATGGCGCATCTTCTATGGCATTGCAACTTTAGTGTGGCGGCGAAGCGAAGCCAATGCGGCGACGCGGTTAATATTGCGGTGCAGCGTGAAACCGCTTATCCAACCGGTCCCATGAGCGAAGTTCCCCAAGACCTTCCGGCAAACGCAGAAAATGTCTCGCGCGGCGGATTCAACCTGCATGCGGGACCGATCTGGCGCCTACCCGCGGACGGCGAAACGCGCCGCTTTGCCCTGGTTGTCGCCGACAAGCACATGAACGGCGCCGGCGGCGTCCACGGCGGGCTGCTGATGACGTTCGGCGACATCGCGATGAGCCAGAGCGCCCGCGCGGTGTCCGGCGCGCCGGCCTGCAGCACCGTGTCGCTCACCTGCGACTTCGTCGGTCCGGCCACACTCGGCGAGATCCTGGAGGCGCGGGTGCGCGTGACGCGCCAGACGCGCACCATGGTGTTCCTGCTGGCCGACATCGTTGTGGGCGACCGTCCGGTGGCCGTCGCCACCGGCCTGTGGAAGATCGCGTGACCCCATGATCGCAGCCCCGCACGGCTTCACCGAGACTCACCTCATCGACCCGTTCGAGGTTCACGTCGGTCCCATCTTCCAGTCCGGCGAGAAGGGCGCCAAGCGCTTCGGCCTGCGCGTCGACAAGCGGCATGTGAACATGAACGGCGTCGTCCATGGCGGCATGCTGATGACGTTTGCGGATGCCGCCCTCGGCCAGGCGGCGTGGGACGCCTGCGATCATGCGGCCTGCGTGACGCTCAACATGCAGAGCCAATTCCTCGCACCGGCGCGCGAAGGCGACTGGATCGAGGTCGCGCCGATACTCGTCCGCCGCACCCGCGCGCTGATCTTCATCCGCGGCGATTTCACGGTCGACGGTGCGCCGGTCTATTCGGCGTCGAGCGTGTGGAAGATACTGGGCATGGACTGAGCGCAGCACGAAGGGCGTTCCTGTGACGTCCTACCCACACCGTGTTCAGAACTTCCGGGTCGTGTTCGCCGATGGATCGGGCGTTTTCTCGCAAGTGCCTTCGTAGTGGTCGAAGTCGTCTGTCCTCTCGTCTACGACATCCGTCGTGATGGCGCCCGTGGCCCGGGAGATGATCGTCGTGATCCTCATATCGGTGATCGCCGTATTCGTCTCCGCAAGCCTGTCGCCATTGAAATCGCAGCTATGACCAGACAGAGCGCAAGCGTTGTCGCCGAAATAATTCGACGTATCGCTCCACTCCTGCCACACCGAAAAACGTCCGACGCGGATGCGGACAGTCTCGTCTTGGGCAAAATTGTTTCCGTTCGACGATTTGGTGACCTCCTTATGGCACTTGAGGACCAAGACCTCATCCGCCAGCGCGGGGCTGGCGGACAGAATGATCGATGCGGCCAACGCGCGAAGCATTCCTTGCGTCGCGCGGCGCTTCCGTGAACCCATGATCGCTCCTTTCACCGAAAAGGCGCGCGGCGCCGCCTATTCGACGCCGCTGCGGATGCACCAGCCGTTCTCGAAATCGTCGTGTGCCTCGCAGGCATGGACGATGCCCACGACGTCGGCGACGGTATAGGAGCCGGGCTGGACCGTGTCCTGCGCGTTGACGCTGTCGATGCCGTTGCAGGCATTGGCGTTGTAGCACCAGAAGAACACCATCGGGCGCGAGCAGCCGTTCTCGATGTGATATTTGAACCCGGTGCCGGGATTGGAGAGCGACGTGGTCCGCGCGCAATAGTTCTCCGCCGAATAGCGCTCGCCGGCCGGCGCCGAGGCTTGCGTCATGTTCGCGCCGCCGATGGCCAGCGCCGCGAGCGGAAGGGCATATTTGATCAGGGTGACGATGCGCATGGCTGTCTCCTTCGAGCTTCGATTGCGCGCCCAGCCTGGGACGGATTCGCCGGCGCCTCATCCCCAATATTGAGTATGCGCACGGAAAATTTTCGGCCGCGCGCCTGGCGCCGGCAGCTGGCGCCGCGTCAGAACCTCTTCTTGTACCCCTTCGACGGATCGGCGGTGTCCTCGCAGGTGCCGGAATGAATATTGCGTTCCACGACTTGGCTTCTCGTAGGCAGTGTCAGAACTTCCGCTTGACAGTTTTTTTGACGCAATCGAATTGATAAGAGCCAATCTGAAGCTGTCCCGTCTCGCGATTCAGGTCACCAAATTCGGGGAACGCATGCGTGGTCGCACCGTTGCACGTTCCAGTCACACTCCACATGATATGGGTTGGGGAAAAGCTAACGTGCCTCACGCAATACCCGCCGGACGGTTCGCCCTCTTTCCAAGGACCGTCGCCATACAGACCCGCGCCAGAGACAATTTCCCCCTGGGATTCGTCGAATATGAACTCTATGGGGTAGGGCCCTGAACACTCCAAGACAACGGGTTCAGCATATCCTGGAATAGTCGAGACGCATAACGACATGAGCACTGCGAGTGGTGCAATGCTTTTTGTCACATGTCTCATTTCTCGTCTCCTCTTCAAACTCATCGCAGTCAAACAGCGTTGTCACCTGGTGACATCAAGACCAGCACCTCGTCCGCACCGGCCGCTTGCGGCAGAAGGCCGGCGCCGCAGCATAGCAATAGTGCGATCAGGCGTTGCATGGGTCTCACGAGTCAGAACTTCTTCTTGTAACCTTTCGACGGATCGCGGGTCTTCTCGCAGGTGCCGTCACCAACGATATCGATTATGCGTCCATCCGCGGGTGATGCATTTCTTATGAACATAGAAAATTTGCCATCCCCTCGCATGATGGATTTTTGCGTATATCGGCGATCAGGTGCCAACGTGTTCTGATCGCTCGGAAAGTCGGAATGTTCGAACTTTTCGTCGGTGAACGAGCAGAAGGTTCCTGTGCAGTGGGGATCCCATCTGCCGCCGTCGGGATTCCAAAGGCTCCAACTCGGCGTCCCGCCGGTCACAATCCGATCGATCTCCGATCCCTCCTGCTGGGTCGACCGTTCTCGTCCACCGGCGACGGCGTAGGATTTTGTGTAGACGCACTTCAGAAAGAGCACCTCGCCCGCGCCGGCCGCTTGCGGCAGAAGGGCGGCGCCGCCGCAGATCAATACTGCGATCAGGCGTTTCATCCGCCTCATGAGTATCACCATCAGATTGGAGCCGGCTTCGGCATACCGGAGCGCCTCCCTTCCGTCATCCCCAATATTGGGTATGCGCCCATGACGGATTTCCGGCAGCCTGTCCTCTGAGTTGAACTGTTCAGAGGAGATTTGCGATGAACAAGCTTCTTCCCGCCCTTGCCGCGGCCGCAGGCCTTTTGCTGCTCGCCGCGCCGGCTTCCGCATACACCTATCAGGGCATGAATTATTGCGCGAAGGTCGAACGCGACGGCAGCGGCAAGCGAATCACGAACAATTGCAACGAAGCGCTGGAATTCAATTGGTGCGACCAGGGCGGCAGTTGCGACGGCATGAGCACGTTCAACGCGCGCATCGTCATCCGGCCGGGACAATCGGCCTTGAGCAATGCCATGAACTACGTCGTCGTGGTCTGCCATGTGAACGACGACGTCGAAGACGGGCTCTGCGTCAGCCGGTAGCGCGGTAGCCGCGCTGACGTGGCGGTTGCTCGGACGAACAATCGAAAATAGGAGGCCGAAGATGAAATGGATGGCTGGAGCCGCGGCTGTCGCGCTTCTGATTGCTTCGCCGGCCGAGGCGCGACCCATCGTGCTGAACTGTGTCGGGCAGGGAAACATGATGTTCGATGGTGGCAGCTACAATTTCAACGTCATCGTCAAGATCGACCCAGGCGCTCAAACGTGGAGCATATGGAGCTCCAGCGGCGGATGGGGCCAGAATATTTGCGTGGATACGGCTGACGGCCATAGAATGGCTTGTCGGTTCACGAACGATACGTTTGCGCTGGACGATCAATCGGAAGCCGATATGGTCGGCCACCATCATTCCTCTCACGTCATGACGGCGATCAACCGGAAGGACGGCTCATACCAGAAGACCTATGTGGATACGGGCGGCGTTCAAGCGGGCTATGGCACCGAAAGCGGCGTTTGCCATAGTGTCCCCGATCCCGCCGGTCGCCCGAATGCATTCTGATCCGCGAGCGAAGCGCGGCTGAGTTCGCGCTAACGTCCCTCTTTCGGCATCACGATCCCCGCGATCAGCAGCGCCAGGTCGGCCTGGCGCCTGGTGCCCGTCTTCGCCAGCGCGGACTTGATCTGCGTTCGGATGGTGAGGATCGAGACGCCGAAGGTGAACGCCATCCGCTCGGCCGTCAGGCCTTCGGCGATACCGCGGGCCACGCGCCCTTCGGCGGGCGTCAGCTCGAACATCGCTTGCAGTACGTCGTCTCCGGGCAGGGCGCGCCGCTCCGGATCCACGACCAGGACGACGGCGCGCGTGCTGAAGAACGGCTCGGCCGCCGATTTCGGGCATCCGACGGCATGAACGATGAGCGGGCTGCGATCCTCACGCGCGATGCAGACGGGCGGCGCGCTCGCGCCCTCCGTCCAAGCCAGGCCCAGGACGGCGCAGCGGACGAGCCGGTCGAGCTTGCGCTGGGTCTCGCGATCCGGCGCGGTCAGCCGGCGCTCGCGGAATATTCCTTCCTTTCGCGCCAACTGTTCCGCCGACGCGTTCGCTGCCGAGACGCGACCGGACGCATCGACCAGGAACGCGGCATGATCGAGGCTGTCATAGGCCGCGAGCAGGCCTTGGCTGCGTGCCCGCGCCGCCACAGAGGTCAGCGTCGCCGCCGCTTGCAGCGCCGGAAGGATGCGCTTCAGTTTCGCGAGTTCGTCGCGCTGGAATGCGCCTTGCGCTGGCCGCCGCTCGAAGGTCAGGAACACGGGATCGCCGGTGACCGTGAGCAGCGGCGCGCCGCTGCACCACCAAAGCCCGTGGCGGGCCATGAACTCCTCATAGTAGACGCTGCCGGCGAACTCACCGCCCGGAAACAGCTCCGCCTCGCTGACGAAGCCGGCGTCGAAAGGAACATGCGGTGCGGCCAGGGTGGTCTGCATGGCGCGCAACTCGGGCGTTCCCATCGCCTTTTCGATCCTGAGGTTGCGGTGTCCCCAGCCCTCGCGAACATATTGATCCATTAATCCGTCGCCGCCCTCGCTCCAGATCGGCGTCACATTCGGATTTGCCGGCAGCAGCAGGCTGGCTTCGGCGCCGGCGGCTTCGGCCAGGGCGGCCAAAGCATCACTCCAACGATCATGATCGATGGATGCCTGTGAAACCGCGGCGAGTGCCGCGTCGAAGCGCTCTTCGAACACCATGACCGCCCCCGACCGGTGGTGTGATAAATTTATGTTAACTCAGGTGCCCGCGTTATGGAACTGCCTTTGGGGGCGCAACGAAGCGGCCTCGCCGTCGCGGCTTTGGCGCTGAATCGCCGATTAACGTCTCGTTCAGCTTAAACCCACGTTTACCGGTCTATGCCTAAGTTCCCCGCATCAGGGGACGGAGGCATTTCTCATGGGCCGGCACGAGGCCGCCCTTTCCGACAGTGCACCGCAGCCGCTCTTCCGGCTGGACGGGCGCGTGGCGTTTGTTTCGGCGGCGCCGGGACATCTCGGCCGCGCGATGACGCGCGCGCTGTGCGGCGCCGGTGCGCATGTCATCGTCAACGCGCGCGACGACGAGAAGCTCGCCGACTTCGAGGCCCGCCTCCTCGGCGAAGGCCATTCGGTCGAACGCGCTGCCTTCGACGTCGCCGACAGCGAAAAGGTTCGCGCCTTCTTCGCGTCGCTGCCGCGTCTCGACATCCTCGTCAACAACGCCATCGCGATGACGCCCAAGCCTTTCGCGGCGCTCGAACCGGCGGATTTCGCGCAGACCTACACCTCGTGCGTCACCGCGAGCTTCGAGGCCGTGCGTGCCGCGCTGCCCGCGTTGCGCGCCGCCGCCTCGGCGGGCGGCGAGGCCAGCGTCGTCAACATCGCCTCGATGTACGGCCTCGTCTCGCCCGATGCGCGGCTCTACGACCAGCCCGGGCAGCAGAGCCCGTTCCACTACGGCCCTGCCAAGGCGGCGCTTCTCCAGCTCACCCGCCATCTGGCGGCGGAGCTCGGCCGCAAGAACATCCGCGTCAACGCGCTGGTTCCCGGACCCTTCCCGCGCCCCGAAGTGCAGGCCGCGGCGCCCGAGTTCGCCGCCCGCCTCGCCGGGCGCACCATGCTCGGCCGCGTCGGCGACGCGCACGAGATCGCGGGTCCTCTGCTCTTTCTCGCCTCCAAGGCCTCCGCCTTCATGACCGGCCAGTCGCTCGTCATCGATGGCGGATGGACCCAATGGTGAGTTAGAAGAGGGAGCTGCCGAAGACAATGAACATGGCTTTCCTCTCGTCCTTCAAATCCGGATTGGACACGGCCTATCCCGAGGCTCTGCGCGAGCGGCTGCGCGCCTTTCCGCTGCTGGAGGACGTCAACGACGCGGCGCTGAAGAAGCTGCTGTCGGAGGCCAATTGGTTCGGGCTTCCCGGCGGCACGCTCCTCAAGCGCGACGGCGAGAACGACCAGGCGGTCTTCCTCGTCGTCACCGGCAGCCTCGGCGTCTTCGCGGAGGACGAGCACGGCAAGCGCCGCTTCGTCGCCCACGTTCCGGCCGGCGAGACGGTCGGCGAGATGTCGCTGATCTCCGGCAGTTCCGAACATTCCGCCCAACTCGTCGCGATGCGCGACAGCGAGTTGCTGCGCGTGCCGCCGGCCGCCTTCGATGCGCTGATCGCGCGCCATCCGCGCGTCATGCTCAACATGATGCGCATCCTGGTGAAGCGGCTGCAGGAAACGACCCGCAGCGCCGTCGATACGGCGCGGCCCAAGACCTTCGCCATCGTGCCGCTGCAGCCGGGTCTTCAGGACACGACGATCGCGCACCGCCTCGCCGGCGCGCTGGTGAACATGGGTTCGAAGGCGGCGGTGCTGGATTCCAGTTGCGCCGATCAGAGCGGCGAATGGTTCGCCAATTTCGAGGCCGGACACGACGTCGTGTTCTATCGCGGCGACGCGCCCGACAGCGCCTGGACGCATCAATGCCTGCGCCAGGCCGATCGCATCTTCCTGCTGGCGCGCGTCGATCGGCCCTTGCCCGATCAGGCGATGGAGATTCCGGCCTTCAAGGAACGCGCCGCCGGCCTGCCGCAATTGCTGCTGCTCCATCCCACCGGCAAGAACGAGAATCTGCCGGAGCATTTCGCGGTGCGCGCCGGGCTGTTCGAATCGCATCACCATATCCGCGCCGGGCGGCCGGACGACATCAAGCGTCTGGCGCGCTTCATCTCCGGCCGCGCGGTCGGCATCGTGCTCGCCGGCGGCGGCGCGCGCGGCTTCGCGCATATCGGCGTCGTCAAGGCGCTGGTGGAAGCCGGCGTGCCGTTCGACAATATCGGCGGCACCTCGATGGGCGCGCTGATCGCGGCGGGTCTTGCCTGCGAATGGGGCATCGAGGAACTGACGTCACGCATGCGCGAGGCCTTCGTCGACGGCAATCCGCTCAACGACTATACGATTCCGCTGATCGCGCTGGTGCGCGGCAAGAAGGTGTCCGATCTGCTGCGCCGCAATTACGGCGATCTGCGCATCGAGGAACTGCCCAAGCCGTTCTTCTGCGTCTCCTCGGATCTGACGACCGGCCGCGTACACGTCCATCGCGCCGGTGCGCTGTGGCGGGCGCTGCGCGCCAGCGTCGCGCTGCCCGGCATCCTGCCGCCCGTCACGCATAACGGCCATCTGCTGGTCGATGGCGGGCTGATGAACAACCTGCCGGTCGATGTGATGGCGGAGCGCGCCTCGGGCCCGATCATCGCCTGCGACGTGACGGGCGAGATCGATCTGAAGGCGCGCGACAGCCAATATGGCGAGCGGCCCTGGTGGTGGCTGATCGGCCAGCGCATGGCCGGCACGCCCTCCATCGTCTCGATCCTCATGCGCTCGGGTACGGTGGGTTCGGAATCGCAGCGCCGCCTGGCGCGCGAGCAGGCGAACTACATGTTCGAGCCGCCGCTCTCGGGCGTGGGCCTGCGCGACTGGCGCGCCTTCGACCGCTGCATCGCGGAAGGCTACGAGCACGCACTTCGTATGATCGAGATGCACGGCGTGCCGCTCACCGAAGTGTGGAGCGAAGGCCCCGCCGTCTCCGTCGAGCACCACGTCCACGCGGCGGAGTGAAGACCCTACCTCTCCCGCTTGCGGGAGAGGACGCGAAAACTTGCACTTAGAGCATTTTGATTTGTGGTTCACGCGTAGCCCGAGTTGCGAAGATAGTTGGCGCATTCGGCTGGGGAGAACGCGTCAAGCAGTTCGCCGATTCTGTCCCAGAGCGCGGGAACGGAACGCTCTG